>OGUL01002434.1_pt1 | contig 12599 bp, 9 predicted proteins | sample 1553651 | NCBI WGS metagenome assembly OGUL01 (sample SAMEA2580048, study PRJEB22360) | human gut metagenome | biome: human gut; feature: human-associated habitat; material: faeces | place: Denmark | collected 2008/2010
TTTTCTGTGAACTTTGTTCACAAAAAACACCTCGCGGAACGTTACCAGTGAACAGGAACTAACAATCCCTTCAGAACCTTTTTTAAACGGGTTCCAGAGCGTATTGAAAATGCTCTATGGGAATACTGTAAAAATCATATCGCACTTTCTATAGAAAGTCAATAATTGTAAAAATTTGTCGCATACTTTATACTATAACAAGATTGCTGTTCACAGTATAGACCGTATTGGAAGAAATCATGCGAATGTATGATTTCGTACAGTGTGAAGTGCGTTACCAGTCAGGTTGTGAACAGGCTCTAAGGGAAAAGGAGGAACTATATTTATGAAATTCAGAGTTGAGGGCATTTATGATGCCAAAAAGCTTGGAATCCCACAGATGCTGATTCTGGGACTCCAGCATATGTTCGCCATGTTTGGCGCTACCATTCTGGTGCCGATCCTGGTAAACAACTATTTTCACGGTGAGGGCTTATCCATTCAGGTAACCCTGTTCTGTGCCGGATTCGGAACACTTCTGTTCCATGTGCTGACTAAGCTGAAGGTACCTGCATTCCTGGGCTCATCATTTGCATTTCTTGGCGGATTTGCCACCGTTGCAGAGCTTGACACCGGAATTTTTGCCAACATGTCTTATGGAGAGAAGCTTCCATATGCATGCGGTGGTGTGTTTGTAGCAGGACTTCTGTATCTGGTACTTGCAATGATCGTTAAGGTAATTGGCGTAAAGCGCGTCATGCGTTATCTGCCTCCGGTTGTAACTGGTCCGATTATTATCTGTATTGGTCTTAGCCTTGCACCGTCTGCAATCAGCAACGCATCCCAGAACTGGATCCTTGCTTTGATCGCACTTGGAACTGTTATTTTCTTCAACATCTGGGGCGTTGGAATGTTCCGTATTATTCCGATTCTGATGGGTATTGTTGTTTCTTATGTGGTTGCCCTGATCATGAATGCCCTGGGTATGACAAACGCAGATGGAAGTGCTATCCTCAGCTTTGCAGGAGTAGCAAGTGCGCCGATCGTAGGTGTTCCGAAATTCTTCCTCTGCAAATTTAACATTACTGCAATCCTTGCAATGGCACCGATCGCAATTGCTTCCATGATGGAGCACATTGGCGATATTTCTGCTATTTCCGCAACGGTTGACCGCAATTTCATCGAAGATCCGGGACTTCACCGTACACTTCTGGGTGACGGACTTGCAACCTCCTTGTCAGCACTGATCGGTGGACCTGCAAATACAACTTACGGAGAGAACACCAGTGTTCTTGCTCTGAGCCGTGTTTATGACCCGAAGGTAATCCGTCTGGCTGCTATTTATGCAGTTATCCTCAGCTTTATCCCGAAGATGGCTGAGGTGATCAGTTCCCTTCCGTCTGCGATCATCGGTGGTATCAGTTTTATTCTTTATGGAATGATCTCTGCTGTTGGTGTCCGTAATGTAGTTGAGAACAAAGTTGACCTGACACGTTCCCGTAACCTGGTTATTACAGCGGTTATCCTGGTTTGTGGTCTTGGCATTTCCGATGGACTTACATTTACCATCGCAGGCGCACATATTACTCTTACAAGACTTGCACTTGCTGCAATTGTAGGAATCCTGCTGAACGCCGTTCTTCCGGGAAATGACTATGTGTTTGAGACTGCAAAGAAGAAAGAGGAGATGGAAGACGACTGATCCGGCTGGCTTTCCTATATGGTGATGCTGCCGGCAGGTGAAATGTCTGTTTAGCTGATATATAAAAAGAACTCGATTCAAAGTAAATAAATGCGGGAGTCTTTTTCAAAGAGGCTCTAAGTACATTTATTTGCCATGTATGAATCGAGTTCTTTTTTATGTTGTAATAGGAAATGCTGTTGGAATTTCCTATTACCGGGCAGGATTGCACTGCGGCGGAAGGGGAGGTGTCGTTCGAGGCGACCTGCCGCAGTGCAATTCTGCAAGAAGGAATCTTTTTTAGAAGCTTCCGCCTGTACCTCCGTGATCGCTGTCTGAGCCGCCGGAGGAACTGTCACTATCCTTCGGTTTCGCCGTTTTGGTAACTGTGTGATACAGGAAAATATCGTTTGATCTTGTCAGTGCCATACTTCCCTGGCGCACATAATCCACTGCGCTGTCCTGTGTCCGTACGCTTTTCAGCTGGGCTCTCATGCCCATGGTGCACAGAAACGCAAGCACAAGACCGATTCCCAGGGAAATGAGAATCCATATGGGAGAAAAGGGCTCTGTATAAGGCTCCCCGTTAGCAGCCATTTCCAACAGATCCTGACACAGATCTGCGTAGGTATCGAAAGCGCCGTAGAAGTTTTCATCCTTTAACAGAGGCTCTACATTTTCCTTCAGATAAGCAAGTCCGTCATCGTTAAACGCAGTCATACCATATCCGTGGGTGGTAATGTGCCATTCACGGTCGCCAATGCTGACCATGAACAGGATTCCGTCGTGGTTTTCGCCGGTTCCGTATCCATTCTCATCGAAGAAATGATCTGTAAAGTAGTTCATCTCATTGCCGTCTTTCGACTCTACTGTGGCAACTGCCACTTCCAGATTGTATTCCCCGGTGATGGCTTCCAGCTTATCCAGAAGCTGGGATTCTTCTTCATCTGTGAGAAGATCCGCCTCGTCCAGGACAAGGGAAAATTCGGAGGCTGCATAGTCCTGAGAAGAGTTATCTTCTTCATTGCCGGATCCGCCAAAGCTGTTGGAAGCTGCGGCCTGTACCGTCAAAGCTCCCGTACCTGGCAAAGCAGTAGTAAAAAGCGCATCCGTGCCTGGAATAACTGCACTGAAAAGGCTTCCTGCTCCCAGCACTGCCGCCAGAATAATTCCAAATGATTGTTTTTTCATGGCATGTTCCTCCTTAACAAAATGTGTGAATCAGCCATGCAATGGCGTAAGCAGCAACGGAAAAACCTGCAGTAAGTCCAAGGAACCATTTAGTGAAAATACCTTTATCTACAGGCAGATTTCCTACAAATTTACCAGTCTGTCCGTTCATGCCGAACAGATAGTGGTTGCCCTTCCAGGTGGTGGAAAGAAGCCATACCGGGAAAAGGGCATAGTGGGTTTTACCGCCTTTTAACTGAATACGGGTATCTTCAGGGGTAACGCTGTCATAACCGATGACCGTATCGCGAAAAGCATCCTCAGCGGCTTTTCTTACACGCTGGTTGGCGCGCTCAGCAGATTCTTCTGCGGATACATCATATTTGTCCGCAACGTATCCTGCCAGGTAAGGAGTAGCAAAGTCCACAGCCTCAGAAATTACGTAAGGCTCCAGAGACTCTGTTAAATCATTGTCAATTTTGGAAGAACCGTCTACCGGAATCTGGTCGAACCCGATGTTTCCAGCACGGAAAACAGAGTAATGGCTGGTTTCCGTATAATCATAGTCGCTGTCACTCCAGAAACGGGTCTTGGTGGCATGATAGCGGATATCTGCAGAAGCGTCGGTGTCAAAAAGCCAGAAAGGCACATAAACACCTTTGATCTCGTCAATGTGGTTTTCCTTTTTAAATACTTTGGGTAAAAGAATCTTGCCGTGAAGATGTTTGACCAGACCTTCTTTGGCAGCCTTTTTGTCCAGCTTAAACGGAATGATAAAATCCGGACGCAGGGTACCGGAAAATTTGCCGGACATTACTACCGGATTGCCGCAGAATGGGCAGGAGGAAGCACCTGTGCTTTCATCGGCAACGATTTCTCCGCCGCAGGACTGGCATATGTAAACGGACATTCCGCTGGCTTCATCTTCCTTCCAGGAGTTGTCTGAAGCACTTTCCCAGTTCAATTCATCAGATTGCTGGTTAGCTGCTGCTTCGTTAAATTCTTTGACGGTTTCCATATCAAATTCAGTGTCGCAGTAAGGACATTTCATCTTCTGGAGCGTACTGTTGAATTCGATTGCTCCGCCGCAGCAGGGGCATTTATATTCAAGTAAATCGGACATAGTTCATCTCCTTTTATGCTGCTTTTTTACTGGGCATCGTTTTCATTAAATGGATCGCCGCAGTTCGGACAGAATTTCGGCGGATTGGTTGGATCTTCCGGTTCCCAGCCGCACTTGTCACAGCGGTACCGAGGCTTCATAGCCGGTTTAGGAGAACCGCAGTTGGTGCAGAATTTGCCTGTATTTACAGCGCCGCAGGAACAGGTCCAGTTTGCATTTGCTGCAGGAGCCTGAGGCTTTTTCGCACCGCATTCCGGACAGAAGTTACCGGAAACCAAAGCGCCACAGGAGCATTTCCACTGGTCAGCTGCCGGAGCAGAACCGCCTGCCTGAGCCTGGGATACGGCCGGATTTGGCTGTGGCTGGGCCATCTGCTGTGCCTGAGCTGCCTGCTGCTGTCCCATAGCGTAAAGATTCTGTGCGTTAAAACCGCCTGTCATGCCTGCCATGTTCATGCCCATGAAACCGGTCATGGCACCGCCAGCGTTGCCTGCTGCTGTCTTCATGGCGTCTGCCTGTGCTCCTGCAAGAGTAGCGGCTGCCATGGCAGGATTGCGGAGGATAGCCATACGCTGAGCTTCTTTGATCATCTGGGCATCTTCCTCAGGAAGAGTGATCGGATTCATGGCAACAGATACGATCACGAGACCACGAAGCTGACTCCATTTCTGGGTGAGAGCCTGGTTCATGGCATCACAGAGCTCCATTGCATGAGCCGGAAGTGCGCTTGGACGGATTCCCTGCTGGGAAATGCTGGCAAATGCCGGCTGAAGAGCTGAGATAAATTCTGTTTTCAGCTGTCCCTCGATCTGCTCTCTGTCGTACTGCTGTTCAAAGTTTCCGCAGACGTTGGAATAGAAGAGAAGCGGGTCTGCAATGCGGTAGGAATAAACACCGCTGCAGCGGACAGAAACATCAATGTCCAGTCCGATGTTCTGGTCTACAACACGGAATGGAATCGGGTTCGGAGTTCCGAATTTATTGTCCACCAGTTCTTTGGTATTGAAATAGTAAACACGCTGGTCTTTGCCTGTGTCACCGCCGAAAGTGAAACGCTTGCCAATGGTGTGGAAAGTGTTCATGATGGCGTCGCCCAGATTTCCGGAGAAAATACTTGGCTCGGTAGAAGCATCGTAGGTGTATTCGCCTGGTTCCGCGCAGATATCAACGATCTTGCCCTGCTCTACGATCATCATACACTGTCCGTCTGCAACTGCGATTCCGGATCCGGTGGTGATAATGTTGTCGCTTCCCTTGGTATTGGAGGAACGTTTGGATGTGCGCTTCTGACCTTTTACTGCCAGAACGTCATTGTCGATGGCATCACAGTAGAAAAATTCTTTCCACTGATCTGCAAGTGTACCGCCTGCGGCGCCAAGTGCTGCTTTAATAAGTCCCATATTGTAACTCCTTTCTTTTTGACCGGTCAATGACTGGAAAAATTATGTAAACGAATGCCACCTGATGCCAATAGCAGGAGTGCATTGGCGCAGAAACCATGGATTTCATATCTGGTGGTGCCTGTGTGAGCAGACATAGTGGTTTCGTTAATTTGTACAGTTATTGTCCGAAAATGATTTTATTAATTATTCTACATAACGATTCAGCAGACATTATTCCGCGAGGTGTTTTTGTGAACGAAGTTCACAGAAAAAACGAGAAATGCGGCGCGAAATCGTATAAAACATGATTTCTGTGTATCCAGAAGGATATCACTGTGAATGTGCGGAATCGTTACTACTCTACTATAAATTTTATCTGATTTTGTCTGAAAAAACAACCTATATGTGATAAATGACTGGTTTTCGTGACAATAAGACATAGATACTATCTGATTTGCAGTAAATAGGAATTGTATACCAGCCATTTGATGACAAAAAAATGTTTGGAATGCCGGAATAACAAAAATCTGCAGCCTATATATAATAGTACTGCAGATTTTGTCATTAGTAATATTGAACCTGGTATGGGGCGTAATTTATTTTTGGTTCTGCTAACTCTGTTCACAGAAACGCTCTTCGTAATGCATAGAAATCATGCATTCGCATGATTTCGCGTCAAAGGTTTCGGGTTTTGTATGAACTTTGTTCACACAAACACCTCGCGGAACGTTACCGGTGAACAGTGACATTTAACCTTCTGAATTGTCATCAGATGCGTCTGCTCCGGAATTGTCTGATCCAGAGCCGTCAGAACTGGAACTGCTTTGGGTGGCAAGTGTCTGATAGTACCAGGAGGAGGTGATGGAATCATTATCCTCCACGTAATTTCCGTTGGAATCCAGCATATTTCCGTCGGAATCAAATGTGACATCCAGAAGATCCGTCTTAGTAGATGGTGTGACGTTCATGGACATGATTTCATCATATTTTGTCTGAAGGTTTTCCAGGGAAAACTCATCTCCGATGGACTGGCGGACGCTGTGTGCAGATGCTAGAGCGTCTGTATAATCGTCCAGCTTATATGGTGCATATTCCAGGGTATCGTAGCTGTAATGCATAACCAGCGGTGTCAGTGTGGCATCTTGGATCTGGATGCTGGTCTGGTCGCCGTCTACAGTCTTCTGAATGGTAAAGGCTGCCATTCCGCCAAGAAGCTGCTTCAGTGTTTCCTGACCGGTAACAAAGTTGCCAAGGGAGTAGTAGATCAGCATGTTGTGACCAGAGTCATCTGTAAGGTAGCCATATGGCTGGAGCACATTCGGATTGGTTCCGATCACAACGTCAACACCCTGCTCCATAAGGAAGTTGGCCCATTCTTTTTCGTATTCGGTAGGCATTGGTTCTTCGGTCTTGCCCCAGTTTGCAGAGAAAATCACACAGTCTGCGGAAGCTTTGGCCTGTTTGATGGCGGCTGCAACATCGGCAGTGCTGAACGTGTCAATCATAGAGCCTTTTCCGGAAGTGGATGTATCTGTACTTCCAGAACTGTCTGCATCTCCTGTTGAACTGTCGGAAGTATCCGAGCTGGCAGAGTCGTTTGCAGAACCATCAGAATTATCGGTGCTGTCGCCGGAGCTTACAGTCTGGCTTCCATATGACGGGAAGGTATAGTTAAGGAACGCAATCTTGATTCCGTTAATTTCTACAATCTTCGGAGCGTCTATACCGGACTGGTTTTTATGAATACCAACCAGAGTGACATCCGGATGGCTGGTTTCCCAGTAATTTAAAGTTTCGTTGATCATGGAAGAACCATTGTCATCGATCAGTGCTGTGGCAGATGTGACCACATTAAAACCGGCATTTACAAGTGCGTCGCCAACCTCTGTTGGAGTGGCGTAAGGCGCGGTACCGCTGACTGCGCTGTGGTCTGTGGTGAAAGGTGTTTCCTGATTGACCATAGCAATGTCGGCAGCCTGTATATCGGATTTCAGATTAGCATAAACACTGTCATAATTCCAGGCGCCGGTTTCTGACTGACCGGATGCAAGAAGACTTGGCTGAACCAGGTTATCCCCAACTGCAAGAACTGTGGCTGTAGTGACTTCCTGGGTGGTGGCAGCTGCCTCTTCTTCCTTCTGTTTTTGTAAGTCAGCTGCTTTTTTCGCCTGGGCAGCTGGCTGGCGGATCATGGTGTAGTCCATCTGGTTAAACACCAGGCAGAGAACCACCAGAACCGCGACGGATACCAGAAAGCTGGTTCTGGAATTCAGTCGTTCTTTATAATTTAATGGGAGATTATCTCGTTTTTTCATGATTTTGCCCTTCTCTAATGTAGGAAAATATGACCAGCAGGATCAGAAAATCAGATTGCTCCTGCATATTTTCAATGTGAGTTCATTATAGCAAATTATTGTGCTCAAAGAAAGAAGTTATTACATAAATATTTAAAAAAATGTTACAGCATTTCGGGAATTTTCGGGTAATATTGCGCGTGAACCTGACAGGCAGAAGCCGGGCGAAAATACTGCAGCTTCAGAGGCAATCACAATTTCTCGTTCATGTATTTTCGCAAAACCGGAAACTGCACAGGGCCGATTTCCAGTATCTTCTGATGAAAACTTTTCAGATCAAAGTTTTCGCCAAGGAGGGATTGCTGTTCTTCTTTCAGATCCAGAAAATTCAGATATCCCACATAGTATTTCAGATAATTAGCAGGTGTTTCGGTGATATATCGGTAAATCTCGGCCGTGACAGCAGCATCACGGATTCCGAAAAGTTTCAGGAAGCGGGCGGCTTGCGCAGGAGTCCAGCCGTGGTAATGGATTCCCACATCCAACAGGGAGTAAATGCACAGATTCACGCTGCGGTTCAGCCAGGAAAGTCGCGTGCAAGCAGAAGCTTCCTGTGAGGATAAGGTGCCGGCAGACAGATAATCTGCTGCATAATCATACGCGTAACTTTCCACATAAGTGGCCCAGCCTTCCACGTATCCGCTGTAATCGATGAGATACCGGATATGGGATGGACTTTGTCGTCCGAAATAAACGGTCTGGTAAAGATGACCGGGGAAGCCTTCGTGCGCCAGCGTGGTAAAAAGCTCCAGATTGGAAATTTGCCGTCCATGATTGATGTAAATAACATTTGGCGCTCCTGTGTCCATTGGCGGTGTCAGGTAAAACGCCGGGCTGAGAAATTCTTCCATGGATTTATGTACAGACCGGATTTCGAAATCTACAGAAGCAGTGGAGGGGAAATCCTGCTGAATATTTTTTTCCAGAAGCTCCATGACCCGTGTGGGCTCCATATCTGGCAAATCCATTTTCTCATTTAGCAATGTGAGAAGTTGTGGATGCTGTTTCAAAAGTTCTGAAATTTCCTGAGAATCGGTGGAAAGCTGCTGGGTGAGGCGCTTTTCCAGTTTTTCCACAGGTATGTAGATTCCCACCTGGCTTTTTAGAAGATATTGGTAATATTCCTTTCCACCGGAAAAATTGACCAGTCCTCCGGTATTTTTGCCTGTTCCCCGAAGTTGCTCCAGACCTTCTATCAGCGTTTGATATGCGGGGAGAACCTTTTCCTTCAGAATCTGTTTATGGGTCAGGTTCAGCTGTTCCTGGTCCTTTTCGGAAAGCTTTCCATAGGCTTTTAGTTTCTGAGAAAAAATTTCCAGCATATAATTGGAATCCGGGTTTTGAATAAAAGCACGGCACTGGTCCTGAATGCGTTCCAGGGTTTCGTCGCACATAAAAAATCCGGCATCAGATTTTGTCTGTTCAAAGGCGAGAATGCTCTGGAAATATTCTTTTGTGCTGCAGAGCAGATTCAGGTAGTCGGTGATGTCCTGATTGGTGTAGAAGGAGTATTCCGCCAGCAGTACAGGCAGCTGCGCCTGGATCCCGAGGCTTGGGCTAAGCGGCTCTTCCAAAAGATAATTGTCGCCCAGAGAGGCTTCGGTGTGGTAGTAAAGGAGGAGCAGATCAAGGGTCAGGCGATTGGAAGTACTGAGCTTTGACTGGGAAAATTTTTTCAGCTTTTTTACATATTCCTGGCACTGGGCAGAGGCTTTTTCATTGTTGGGATGTATTGTGCCAAGGGTAGCGCGGGGGCGTGAGATGCCCTGTTTTTCCGGATAAGCCAGGGAATAATGAAGGTTCAGGGCGTTTCCGGAAACCTCTTTTTCAAATATGGACTCCGCGAAGTTTTCGAAGCGGGCATTTTCGGAGAAGACATGACTGAAAAGCCAGGAAAATGTGAAGCAGATAATAAGAAAAAAAGCCAGAATAGCGGCGGTGAATTTTGGTCTGTTTGACATAGGATGCCCTCTGCTCTGGGGGATTTCTACTATATTATTGAGAATTTCAGTGTAGTATGCGAAATATTTGGTTCCATGGTTTTAAGATTATGTGTATTTTGTGTACAAGACTGACGGGAATGACGAAATTAGTTGGGGATGTCATGGGGAAGTTGTTGGATTTCACGGAAAAGGCGATTTTTTTATTTGTGGGAGCAAAATTGACGGTAACAGATTGTTGTGATATTATGCGTAATTGTTACATATGCTTAATATAAATGTAACATTTTGAAGGGCGATTTTATATAAATTGAGAGGTGTATGAATGTTAAAAAATAAAATGAAAAAACTGATCTGCGGAATGACAATGTGTATAACGGTCTGTTCTCAGATGATTTTTCCACAGACTGCGTTTGCAGCGACTAAGGCTGCTGTGGAAAAGGCGGGCGAGGCATTTGTAGCTGGGATGACAGAGACTGCAGAGGCAGAGGAGGTACTTTCTGAGGAAGAGCTTCGTCAGCAAATCGTGGATTTTGCGCTGCAGTTTGAGGGAAATCCTTATGTTTACGGTGGGACAAGTCTGACAAACGGAGCAGACTGTTCCGGGTTTGTAATGTCTGTGTTTGCACAGTTTGGCTATTCACTGCCCAGAGTAGCAGCAGATCAGTATAATCAATCAGCGAAAAAAAGCGTGGAAGATCTGGAGCCAGGAGATCTGATTTTCTATGGAAGCGGAATCAGCCATGTGGCACTGTACATTGGAAATGGACAGATTATCCATGCAAGTACATCTGCGTCTGGAATCAAGATTTCCAACTATGATTATGAGGCGCCTGTGGGAGTAGGAACTTATATTGAAGCGGACGGCTTCTTTAGTGAATAAGAGTGAGGGAGCGGAGCATTTGATAAAACAGATATGAAATCCGGTTATCCTGTTCTGACATTTACAGCCGGGGAAGGTTTCCCCGGCCTTTTTGTACAGTGGCGGGAGCCTGCCACGATACAAAGGGGAATGGTGAGAGAATAAAATTGATTTGTGTGTATTTTGTAAGGTATTGTAAATACGATATTTTGCAAGGGAAAATGTCGAAAAGTGTTGAAATTAGCAGATTGCACAAAGACTTAAAAAAAATGTGGATAGGTGAATTAATAGGTAGAAAGTTTTCCACTTTCAAAAATATGAAAAAATGTTGAAAAATCAAGTTATGCACAAAGTTATCCACATTATCCACATGGAAAAGCATGTGGATGAGTTGATTTACATAATGGGAATCGAAACAAATGTTTTGGTTATTGTTATGAAAATGTAAAATTCGACAGAAATCGGCAAAAAGGTATTGACTTTTACAAAATCAAAATATTATAGAATATTCGCGGAAAATATTACAATTAGAGGTAAAAAACATAAAATGTCTGACAAAATAAATTGTTCATTACAGGGCATATTTTGCCTGAAGCTCCGAAAAACTATAGAGAAGTTACAATGAGATTCTGGTAAAATATGGAATTATATTAAGAAGCCCTTTGCGGAGAAAATTTCCTCTGCAAAGGGCTTTCTTTATAATGTTTTTGATATTATTTTGGCGTTACTGGAAGATATGATTTTTCTTTGCCTGTTTTAAGGTTTTTTTATACCAGTAGTAATCGCCCTGACCTTTACTGTAGTTCTGGATTTCTACGTCTACATCGTAGTAATATTTTTTACCATCTACGATGGCATAGTTCCAACTGTGGCCGGCTCTGGTGCCATCCAGATTCTTATAGTAGCCGTTGCAGACACCGGCATCTACGCCTACGTGGTTGCAGAGGATGACAAAGATTGCGGCCTGGTCGCTGCAGACTCCGCCGCGTTTCTGCATATAAGGAGCCATAAAGGATGACCAGGAGGAGCCACCGAAAATAAGTTTGCCGTTTTGGTAGTTCTGGAGAGTCTTTTTCTTGTAGTTTTTAATCCGCTTCTGGGCTTTGGTGCTGGTGAGATCGTAGTAATTTTTGGCTTTTACAAATTCATCGGCGTGTTTATGCTTGAAGTTTACAGTCATCCAGTGGTAGATACGTCGAACTTTTTCATCCTGGCTCATAGTGAGCTTTATTTTGGCTGACTGGATCATTTTTTCTGCCATGTAGTCTACAGTATCGACTCCGGTGTATTCTGGAATTGTGGTGGAAGCTGCGAGACCTTTGCTTCCGGATGGGGCTTTGGAAGATACTTTAAAACTTTTGGTTTTGGTGACAGATTTTATGCAGATCTGGTCTTTTTCTACATAATAGAAAAGCTCAACTTTGTAAGTGCCATTTGATGCGTAGGCTGTGGGCTTTTTCCCAGCTTCATTTCCTTTTGAGGGTTTTCCGTTCCAGTCAAGGCGAATGGTTTTATGTTCAAAAGAAGTGACCGGATCGCCCCAGAAATTTGTTCCGCCAATGTTTTTGTATGTTTTTTCATAAACATATTTACCAGATTTGTTTAGAATCCTAAGACGTACATTGATGGCTGTGCCCTCAAGGTCCTGTTCGGTATTAAATGATACTCCGGCACGAATGGAAAGATAGTTTCCTTTGCTTGGATGAAATCCTTTGGAGCTGATGCCTGTGAGCAGGCTGTCTACTGACATCTGGATTTCATCTGGATTGATCGTATCCGTTTCTTCCTCTGCTTTTACATTCTGTACACTGAACAGGAATATTATTGACAGCAACAGGAACGTGCTTAAGCAGATGTTTAAAAATTTTTTCCCTTTTTCAAGCATTTCTTTTACTCCTTTGTTTTCTGATCTTCCTTAATTTTTGGTATAACCTGAAGTTTGTTCATTTTTGCAGAAGCAGCTTCGACCTCTTGGACGATACAGAAAAATTCTAATATGAGTATATTGGTTTTATTTAAGAGATTCAAGCTTAAAGTAATATTTTGCATTAGAGCGTGTTTGAAAAAGGCTTTCGGCAAAATCTCCCACAAAGTGGGGCGTGCAGATT
>OGUL01002436.1_pt1 | contig 12594 bp, 10 predicted proteins | sample 1553651 | NCBI WGS metagenome assembly OGUL01 (sample SAMEA2580048, study PRJEB22360) | human gut metagenome | biome: human gut; feature: human-associated habitat; material: faeces | place: Denmark | collected 2008/2010
TCAAAACACAAAAATATTTATTATAAAAAAGGATATTCATAACTATATTTTAATTATGAATATCCTTCTTTCACTTAATTTTTTAATTCCAATAGATTACCTCCAATTCTTAACTGCATCTGAATAATATTGAATAAGAACTGGTTTGGAAAGGGAATTAATTTCAACATTACTACTTAAAAGTTCATCCTTTCCAAAATCAAATAAAGAATTAACATTATCATTGTTTAAAAACTTAGTATCTACATCTATCTTAAAATCTGAATTTAACTCCTTCATAGATGCCATATTAAAGCCCCAATTACCAAAAGCAGGCACTTCAACATGATAAGGCTTTACATAAAACCCTTCACTTTCTAAAGTTTTATTTATACACCAAAATGCTTTAGGAGCAAAATAGGGACTTGTAGATTGAACTGTCATTATGCCATCTGCTGTTAATGCACTTTTACATAACCTATAAAAAACATTTGAATAAAGCTTATTAAGAGAATCATTATTAGGGTCTGGTAAATCTACAATAATTACATCAAACTTTTTATTATTCTTTTCTAAAAATTTATATGCATCATTATTAATTATAGTTAATCTATTAGACTTAAGAGAACCCTCATTTAAAGCTGTAATTTGTGGATTTTCACTACAAAGGTCTGTCATTTCTTTATCTAAATCCACTAAAGTAATATTAGTATTAGGATACTTTAATAATTCTCTTACAGCAAGACCATCTCCACCACCTAATATTAAAACATTATCTCTACATTTAGCCTTTGCCATTGGTATATGAATTAAAGCTTCATGATATCTATATTCATCTAAAGAACAAAACTGTACATTTCCATCAATATACAGTCTTAAATCATCCTTATGCTTAGTCATTACTATGTGCTGATACTTAGTATGTTTAGATAATATTATTTTATCCCTATAAAGTCCTCCTTCAATATAATTTGATATATTTTCAGAAAAAATCATACCAAATGCCATTATAGAAAGAAGTACTATTGCAAGAGGCTTAAAAATATTAATATAATTTATATGTTTTGAATACTTAAAAATAATAATTATTGCCATAGATATATTTAATGAACCAACTAAAAATGCTGTGGCAAAATATCCAAGATGTGGTAAAAGTAAAAGTGGAAATGCAATTGAACCAATTAATCCACCTAAATAATCAAAACTAAATATTGAAGATAGAGTTATTCTTAAATTGCTAGAATCCTCTTCTACTATTCTAGTAAGTATAGGTATTTCAGCACCTACAAAAGTACCTATAATTATTATTTCAATATACATAATAATTTGATATGTTTCTAAATAAAGGTTAGCTAAAAATAATGTAAGAGAGCTAATTCCACCAATAACACCAATTCCTAACTCTATTATTACAAACCACTTAAACAAATCTTTTTTAATATATTTTGAAATAAATGAACCTAGTCCCATTGCAGACATATATAAACCAATTGTAATAGAATATTGCAAAGTACTGTCCCCTATTAAATAAGAACTTACAGCACTTATAATTAATTCATAACATATAGAACAACCAGAAATAATTAAAGTTGTAAAAAGTAATAATTTATAATTTTTCATTAATATACAACCCCACTAATAACTATAGCAATACCAACAAACATTCCAAATACCAATATACCAGCTGCTACATTTCCATTTCCTATTTCTTCATTTAAATTATACTTTTTGTGAAATAGATTAAGTAAAATGTATCCAAGAATAAAAAATGCTATTCCTATAATAAAATATAATGTACTACTTGAAAGACCAGCTAATAAACTAGCTTCAACTTCTTCAGTGCTTGGTGACATAATAGCTGAACGAAGAATAATTCCTATTCCTATAAAAGAACCTGCACTAAGCCAACCAACTGCTTGATTTCCCTTTTTTATTTCAGTAGGGAAATGACAAGGGATAATAAGGTCTATTAAAAAATTGCCTAAGACCATAAGTATAATTCCAAGAGCTGAATATATTGCTATATTCATAATATCAGTTAATAAATCCATAAAAAATCCTCCAATTTTAAATTATTTTCCACTACTTACTCCTCCACCAGATGAGCTTCTTGATTTAACAGAATACTGTCTAATACTAGAAGAATAAGAATTATAGGTATCATTTCCATCATATGCTACAGCTGTATCATCAAAGGATGAATAGGAGCTTGTCCCACCATAATCTTTTTTATCTGTTTCGAAAGCCTTTGTATAATAATATCGTCTATAATAACGATTAGTATAATTTGACGCACGATAGGGTGTATTATCACTTAAGTAAGTATACTTTCTCTTTGAAATTTGTACTAACACCTCTTGGTCTTCTGAAGTGTATACAAGGCAATATTCTTTTTTAGTTAATATAGCAATACTTGTATCACCATCTTCAGTATTTTGTTGAACTGATTCAGTTTTTCCATCAATACCACTAATAATATTTTTAGCTGTTAAATCTAAAGAAAGTAATGACTTATACACATCAGCCTTTTGGTCTTTACTTCCCGTAATAGAAGTAACATAACTAAAGGATGAATCATTCTTTAAATGCTTAGCTATTGTTTTAGGAGAAAAGATTACGCTTACAAAAAACATAATTACTCCTAAAATTGCAAATACAGAAATAAATCTTATTATAGGATTAAAAGTCTTATTATACCTATTTAAACTTGATTTATTACTATATCCATTAACCCTTTGTATTTCATAAGAATCTAGGTAATATCCTTTTGAAGTTTCTCTACCATCAGACCATTCTTCTATGGAAATAATATTTTCTTCAGAACTATCCTCATATTCATAAAATTTTGCTGTTTCACCACAATCAATATCAACATTTCCCCAAGAATTTACAACTTCAAATGTACCTTCATCAACTAAATGATAATTAGATATTGATATGTTATTTCTTACCACCATTGAAATAGAATATTCATTATAAGTTTCATCAACACTTAACCATTTTTCAAGATTAGTTTTTCTTGAAATAATTTTATATTCATGCCAATAACAATTATCAGATTTATTAACATATAAAATTTTTCCTTTTATGTCATAAACCTCATTATTAATAGAAATTAACTCCCCCACATTAAATTCCAAAATTTACACTCCCCCTTTTATATTTCTTTGAAACTTGCTTGTTACAACCTTTTTTGCTAAAAAAGCCTCCTTTAACATAGAAACTATTTTGTTTGGTATTTCTTCATTACATGAAAAAACATCTATAGCTACATAACCATATTCTGGCCAAGTGTGAATAGAAAAATGAGAGGTTGTAATAACTGCAATATAAGTAATTCCAATTGGTTCAAATTTATGAAAACATTCCTCAACAATTTCAGCCCCAATAAATGATATAGTATTTTTGCTGATTTTTTTAATTTGTTCCAAATCATTAATTATTTCTTTATCACAACCATATAAATCTACAAATAATTGACTCCCCATAAAACCCTTTCTTTCTAACTTTTATTGTTAACTTTTATTTTAAATTAACTTTTATTATTGTGCAATAGAATTGTAAAAAAATCACTATTAATACGCTTCCTTATACAATTCCTTTAAGAGTTGTATATTTTGCTATAAGTTACATACTTATATGTATTGGCATAGCAATATCAAATCGTTGTAAACTACCTATTATTCCAACAGACTTATTTCCAAGAGAAGTAGCTAATATAGCAAAAATAGGTTATCCAAAAATTAAAGTTGGATTTGACATAACTTGCCTTACTGTAACTGCAATATTAACATTTTTCTTTTTAGGTCACCTTGATGGAATTGGAATAGGAACTATTCTTGCAGCCTTAACCATAGGAAAAGTAGTAGGTATAATAGGTGATAAACTAGATTGCCATTTTAACTTTCAAACCTTTAAAACTCTAAAAAGTACTTTTTCATAAATAGATACAAAAAATTTCCTATAAACAACTAAAATTTTCAAGTTTAACTTTTTTTATAAATTTACATAGTTAAACTTGATTTTTTATTAACTAATAATTTCTTATGTTATTTATACTCTCAATTTTAGATTCTTTAATATTTTTATATAATAAACCTTTTTTTACCCTTCTCACTTACCTTAAAACATTATTTTTATTTCTATAATATAAAAATTCAAACTTTCAAATGCACTTATCTAACATTTATTTTTCAAAATTCACCTACTATTGGGAACAGCGTAAGTTATCAGAATTAGCTACAATACATGCAAGAATAGGCTGGCAAAATCTTCGAACTTCTGAGTTTTTAGATAATGGAGATTATATGTTGATTACTGGTACTGACTTCAAAGATGGAGCAATTAATTATTCTACCTGTCATTATGTTGAAAAAGAAAGATATGACCAAGACAAACATATTCAAATAAATAATGGTAGTATATTAATTACAAAAGATGGTACTCTTGGGAAAGTGGCTTATGTACAAGGATTAACTATGCCAGCAACATTAAATGCAGGGATTTTTAATGTTCAAATTAGAAATGAAAATGAAGTTGATGGTAAGTATCTTTTTCAGTATCTTAAGGCCCCGTATTTGATGAATTATGTTAGTCAAAAAGCGACAGGAGGAACTATCAAACATCTTAATCAAAATATACTGGTAGATTTTCCTATTGTACTTCCAAATAAGTTTGAACAAGTTAAAATAGGAACATTTTTTGAAAAGCTTGATAACCTTATCTCCCTTCATCAGCGTGAGTGTAAATTTCTTAGTTTTAGCTTAATTCAGATAAGGATCTCATTACTAAATCTATATCTTTATTTTCAAGTTCTTGTATAATGTGCAAATATGTTTTTTGAGTAGTTGTCATGCTAGCGTGTCCTAACCTACGTGCAACACTAGCTATAGATACTCCTGCAAATAGTAACAATGAAGCATGAGTATGTCTTAGTCCATGTATTGAAATAACAGGTATCTTATTGTTTTTGCAATGTCTTTCTAATATATCATTTATAGTTGAATTATACACCTTAGATTTAACAAAAATAGGCTCATCTTCAGGTAAATCTTTTAATAATCCTGAAAATTGAATAACAGTTTGCCAATCAATTTGTATTTTTCTAACAGAGGATTTATTTTTTGTTGGTAGAAATCCACTATTATTTTTATAGTCCCAAGTTTTATTAATTGATAACATTTGATGTGAAAAATTAAAATCTTTAGGTGTTAATGCTAAAGCTTCTGAAAAACGCATACCTGTTTTAGCAATTAACAATATAAACCAGTCCCAATTAATTTCTTGTTTTAAATCTAAATTAGCTAATAAGGTATGTAATTCAAATTGGTTTAAGTATTTTATCTTTTTAGGTCTTGGTGGTTTTCCCTTTATTATTGCTTTTCTTGTTGGGTCTCTATCTAAAAGCCCTTCATCTAGTGCATCTAAAATAGAACTTTTTAATTGGTGGTGAAAGTCCATTGTAGTTTGTCTTTCATGATATATTGCATAATCATTAAGTAATTGTTGATAAACTATTCTTGTTAAATCACAAATTCTAACCTTTGGTATTAATTTTTTTAACCAAGAATGTGTCATATGATACTTGTCCATAGTAACTTTGCTAATAGCACCTTCTTTATATACAGTAATCCATTGTTCATAATAATTACAAAATAAATCTGTTCTTTTTATTTTTTCTAACATTTTAAATTCCCCTTTTTATCTCACGCTGACAAATCATTATAGTTAAAAGAGGTTTTTTAAATCAAGAACTATTAGAAATTCTATATATTTTACTAAAAATGCATAAAAGGAACATAACCTTTTATGTTCCTTTTACTCAAAATTAAAATTTTATACCTAATATTTTTAATTGTTCATTAATTTCTGCTTCAAGTTCTGCAATTTCTTTATTGTCTTGTTCTAATTGTTTATTTACTTCCTCTAGGTCAATTTGTTCTTCTTCTTCAAAAGTATCAACATATCTTGGAATGTTTAGGTTATAATCATTTTCCTTAATTTCTTCAATTGTTGCTTTATGAGAATACTTATCTAATTCCTTATACTCTTTAAAGGTATTTACAATTTTATCTACATTTTCATCACTTAAATTATTTTGGTTTTTACCTTTTTCAAATTCCTTACTTGCATCAATAAATAATATATCTTTGTTTTCACGCTTCTCTTTACGATTTTTTCTTAACACTAAAATTACTGTTGGAATACTTGTTCCATAAAATAAATTAGCTGGCAGACCAATTACTGCATCAAGATAATTTTTTTCAATAAGAACTTTACGAATTTTACCTTCAGCTGCTCCACGGAATAATACTCCATGAGGTAAAACAATAGCCATTATTCCATCACTATTTAAATGATATATACTGTGTAAAATAAAGGCATAATCTGCTTTTGAGGCTGGAGCTAATTTCCCATACTCCCTAAAGCGAGGGTCTTTTAGTTTAGATTCATTATTGTCCCACTTTTGAGAATATGGAGGGTTAGCTACCACTGCATCAAAAGTACGTGGATGGTCAATACCCTTTTCATCTAGTCCATCTGGCCAGTCGCTTTCAAGAGTATCAGCATTACTTAGCATCATATTGTTATAAGATACATTATGCATCATTAAATTCATTCTAGCTAAATTATAAGTTGTTGTATTTAACTCCTGTCCAAAATATTTAATAGGAGTTCTCTCTGGCAACTCTTGACCAACAGTAAGAAGTAGTGAACCTGATCCCATTGTTGGGTCATATACATAGAAAAATTCATCTTTATTTTGAACATCACTTGTAACTATTTTAGCTAAAATCTTACTAACTGGATGAGGTGTATAGAATTCTCCACCCTTTTTACCTGCATTTGCTGCAAATTGTCCAATTAAATATTCGTAAATCTCACCTAAAATGTCTTTTCCATCTTCCCCCTTAAAGTTAACTCCCTTTATTAACTTTACTATACCATTAAGAGATTTAGCACGTTCATTTGTAGAACTTCCAAGACGAGAATCTCCTAAATTAATATCATTAAATATACCACGAAAATCTTTTGCTGCCTTTTTATTTAAACTTGCATTTTTATTAAAATTATCAAAAATAGTTTGATAATCACTAGGAATAACCTGTGAATCCTCAATTTTGTCAACTAAAGACTGCCATGTATCATTAGGTGCAATGGCATATCCTAGGCTAGATGAAATATCTTCTAAATATTCATCTAAATCTTCACCTACTGCTTGCCTTTTATAAGAATCATTAATAGTTTCTCCTTCCTTAACATCAATAACATTATTCTTAACTAAATATTCTTCTTGATGCTCTGAAAGATATCTATAAAACATAAAAGCCAAAATATAATTCTTATACTCTGAAGCATCCATAGTACCACGTAATTCATTTGCCATATTCCAAAGCTTACTTGTAATTTCTTGTATATTATTACTCATTATTTTACTTCCTTTCTTTACTAAATTTTATACAAACATTTGTTGCAACAATGCTTTCTTTTGTTTTTGTAAGTGTTCTAATTTACGCTGATAAAGTGAGATAAGATTATCAATCTTTTCGAAGAAAATTCCAATCTTTATTCTTTCGTCCTTTGAAGTTGGAATTAATAAATTTTGTTCTTTTAATTCACTTGCTTTTACCAAAGGCTGTCCAGTTCCAAAGGATAACTTTTTAATATCAGATTTCATAAGAAGATAATAAATAAAATTAATATTATCACATTGAATAAATACTGTATTATCACTTATTTTAACCTTTCCAGAATATTTATATAAATTTCCAGCATTTGCTCCAACTCTTGCTGTTAACAAAAAATCTCCTTCATAATCATAAGAATCGTCATATCCAATTACAGAAGTTGAACCTAATATTTCATAAAGTCCACTATCTTTTGATTGGAATTTACTCTTTCCTGTTTCAATGGTTGTTGTTATTTCAGATAACTTACGCTGTTCCCAGTCGTTGGTAAATTCAGGAAAACGCATCTCCGGAACTTTTTTTCCTTTTTCAGGAAACATTTTTTGTAATAGTCCTTTTTTTTGCTTTTTTAGGTTTTCTAACTTACGATGATGAAGGAAGATAAGATTGTCGAGGTTTCTGAAGTAATCGCCAATTTTCTTTTGTTCTTCATATTTAGGACACATTACTGGAATATTTCTACATACTTCTTGGTTCAATTTTGGCATCGCCATACCTGTATTGTATGGAGTGTAATCTTTTCTTTCGAGTGAATTACACACAAAATTATTTTCATAACCTTTCTTTGTTTTCAAAACATGTGCATGGTTGTTAACCCAGTATTTACCTGACGCTAAAAATGATATTGGATAATTTCTATCTGTAATATTTGCACCATCTTCACTAAATAATATTAGTTCTTCATCAAATAAATATCCATTTACATAATCAACAATCCCAGAGGCTCCATAATATGGGTATGGACCATTAACTCTTTTTGCTCCTTCAAGAGGCTTTCGTTGAGTATCCAAAAAATCAACAATATCTTCTAACTTACGCTGTTCCCAAGGCTCAGTAAAACCCGGGAATCTTATTTTAGGTACATTCTTTTTTTCCATTATTTTTTCTCCTCTCTTACTTTTTTTATTGTTAATTTTCTACTTGTTCATCTGCTAATTTGTAAATAGCTTCTCTTAAACTGTTTCTGTATTTTATTCTAGATAAAGCTTGTATCTTTTTATCATGTGCTAATTCTTCATATTTTATACTTGCTTCTTTTATTATATTTGTAATTTGTCCAGTATCATCTAAGTCTTGCTTTTCATAACTATGATTGCTAAATAATTCTCTCATTTGAGCACTTGTTATAATATCTGTTATTCCCCATTTAACTCTAAAGTCTAATAGTATTCTATCAACACTTATATTATTTGCTTCTTGAATAACCTTTTCACTGTTTTCTAGTTTTGCTGGATATTTAAAGTTAGAGTTTTTTATTGGATAGTGTCCTTTTATAATTGCTATTGCTGCATTTTTAATTTTATTTGCATAGTTTCTATCTTCTAAGCCATTAGCAAACTGGTCAATTTTTGCTTTTGTATTTTCTGCCTCTTCTATCCTCCCTTCATGTACTTCATTTAATAATTGTTCTACTAATTCAGTTAGATAGTCATAATCAACTTTTACATCTTTAACATGGGTCATTTTTAATTCAATTTGATAAAATGGGATTTTCTTTTCTTTTGCTATATGTTGTTTAAGTTCATTTGCTAAAACTGTAGTAAGCATTACTTCTTCTTCACTAGTCATTCCTAACTTTTCAACTAGTTCATTAGGATTATCATAATTAAAACCTACTATATTTCCATCTACTTCTTTAGGGTCAAATTGTTTTAATTTTGCCATTCCAATATTATAGGATTGTAATAATTCAAGCATATTTTCTTTTGCTTTTTCAGAAGGAGGTAATTGTTGAAATTTATTAGTTAGCTTGCTTATCTTTTCAATAACTACTTTTACTTCTTTAAATACCTCTTCAAAAGATTTTGCAACAATACCATCTTTTTCATTAGCTTTACGTTGTTCATCTTCTGATAAGTTTGCTGAATCTCTATTTGCATAAATTGCAAGTGCTTTATTCATAAGCTTCTCATTTTGTGCAGGCCATCTGTAATTTATAATACGTCCCCATGGTTTTTCTTGAATATTAGAAATACGATTTGTTCTTGAATAGGCCTGAATAAGACCAGCTCCCTTAAGAGTTCTATCTACATAAAGAGTATTAAGTTCTGGTGCATCAAAGCCAGTTAAGAGTTGGTCTACTACAATTACAATATCTAAGAACTTCTTATCACTAGCTGTTTTGTTTAAACGACTAATTACATCCTGTGTATATCCTGATACATTATCCAAACCAAAACTTGTACCAAATTCTTTATTATAAATCTTAATAGCTTCATATAATCCCTTATTAGTTTCAAGCATACTATTATTATTAGATGTATTTAAACTAAAAGTAACTGCAACTTTCAAAGTTTGTCCACCATTTTTCCTATTTTCTTCGTTTACTCGTTGAAATTCATTAAAATACATCATTGCCATTGGTGTACTAGCCTTTCCACCACCTACATGAGTTGTAAATAATGCATTATACTTTCCGTCATTTGAACGATTTCTCCAATTTTTAAATACATCTTCAACTACTAATTTTATATGATCCATATTTTCATCATAAAAGCTTGGCTCAATTGCATCATCCATATCTTCTTGAGTTAAATTATTAATTTTATCTTGAATTTGTTTTTCTGTCCACTTAGGATAACGTTCACTATAAAAAGCAGGTAAATATACAGATTTCATTTGTTCTTCATCAATAGTTGTTTCAAAATCCACCTTAAAACCTAACACATTTTTATCTGCAATAGCTTCACGAATAGTATAGGCATGTAATAATGGTCCAAAAATATCTTTAGTTTTTAACCCAGTGGTTGTTTCATCAAACATTGGTGTTCCTGTATAACCAATCCAAGCTGACTTTTTAAAGGATTTTTGAATCTTTTCAAAACTTTCTCCACCTGTTGAACGATGTGCTTCATCTACTATAAATACAATATTTTTATCAGGTGATTTAAAGGATTTACGTTTTACTAAAGTATCAAGCTTTTGCACAGAAGTAACAATAATATTATTATCTTTACTTTTTAACTTACGACTTAAGTCTGTAGTATTATAAGTATCTTGAACACTACCTATAACATCTTCACTAGAATCTGGGTCATAAGCTCTATAATTTTCATTTGTTTGTTTTGTTAAAGCAATTCTATCTACCACAAAAACAACTTTATCTATATTAGGCATACGACTTGCAAGCCATGCTGTTTTAAAACTAGTTATGGTTTTTCCTGAACCAGTAGTATGCCATATATATCCAACCTTATTTGTACCAAGTTCAAAATCAACTTTCTTTAAACTTTCAATTACATTTTGAGTAGCATATACTTGATATGGACGCATTACCTTTAATGTTTGCTTATTTTTTGTCCCATCTAAAATCATATAATTTGTAGCCATTTGATGTGCCATTGGAATACTTAACATAGAGTCTGCAAACTCCTTCCAATTACGTACAATAGTATTATCACTTTTTCGTTGCCAATTAAATGCAAAATCCTTATTAAACTTATCTGAGGTAGTATTTGCCATATATTTAACATTATTAGGGGTAATAGCCACTAATATTTGAAGTGTAGAAAAAATACCTCTATACTGATTTTCATCTATATATTGATACATTTGATTTAATGCTTCATCAACATTTCTTGTATCACGTTTTTCTTCAATTTGTATTATAGGCAATCCATTAATAAGAAGTGTTGTATCAAAACGACTGCTCCTCTTTCCTGTAATAACTACAGGTCTTTCAATTTGATTAACTACTTGATACACTGTATCCCCAGCTCCAATTTGCTTTTGGTCAAAAACTGTTAAAAATACATGACGACCATCATCTAAATCAATTTCAATTTGAGATACACCATTAAGTCCATATAAAAATTGACCTGCTTCATAAGGAGTTTTAATATCTGATATAATCTTTTTAACCTGATTAAATTCAACAACACTTAATGGATGTTCAAGAGTATTTTGATTATGTTGCTCAAGAATTTCTTTAAAATTACTCCAAAGCTGTTCTGTAGTTTTTATTTCTGGTTTATATTCCCACAACTTTTTTTTCACAATATATTCAGCATTTTCTTCTTTAATTACTGAGTTATTACTTTCTTCTAAATTCTGTGGTTTGCTTATAACCCCACTAGAAATATATTGTATTAATTCATTTTCAAATTCACTTTCATTCAATTTCGCTGGCCTCCTCTAATTTTGCTAATCTTATTTTTGCTTCAAGTTCTGCCACCCTATTTCTAAGAGCCTTAAGCCTTAGTTGATTAAAATATACTTGTCCAATAATTTTTTGCCTATCTATTGAAGGTATTTTTTTTATTTCAAGGTCTCTAAGTTGTGTTAAGGTGTACTTTAAAACTAGTGAACCTTGAAGACCAATCATAAGTTGTTTTCTTATTGCTTTACTCTCATTCATAAGATACACTAAAAATTTTGAATCAATATCCTCACCATGTAGTAGCTTTACATAATTTTGTGTATAAAGATATCCTTCATGTTCTTTTGTTACTACTGTTGCCTTTCCTGTAATTAAACTAAATAACACATCACCACTAAATAATGTACTTACTTTATCATTAGTTCTTACCTGTTTGTTATCTACATTATTTGATATAATACCTACTAAATCATCATTTAAATCTGTTTGAGTGTAATAAGTAAAAACTGGTGCTTTAGGATTAGAAACTTCAACAATTCTAAATTGAGGTGTTCCACTTACTAATTCTACTAATTCACTTAATTTCATAATAATTTTGTGCCTTTCTAAAATTAAATATTTCATATTGTAATAATACCACAACAGGAAATTTATTGCAATGATATTTTTAGTAATTTTCAAAAATTACATTTTTATTATATGCCTTTATAAAGTAAGCGTCAAAGATTTCACGTCTACAAAAAATATAATTCTCCTAGTAAAATTAAGTAAACATTAATTTTATGGAGGATTTTTATGTATAAGAAATTAAACAATAAAGAATGGGAA
>OGUL01002437.1_pt1 | contig 12590 bp, 9 predicted proteins | sample 1553651 | NCBI WGS metagenome assembly OGUL01 (sample SAMEA2580048, study PRJEB22360) | human gut metagenome | biome: human gut; feature: human-associated habitat; material: faeces | place: Denmark | collected 2008/2010
TTAAGGGGCTTTTGGCCTATATTCTTGCGGCTGTGGCGCTTAATTTTGTGCTGGATTACACAGGCGGTTTTTTATCAGACCTATACGATGTTAAATCCGACCTGCTGTTTAGCAGAGAAAATTTCAAAATGGCGGAAAAGCTGTTTCGTATGGATTATGAAAAGCTGGAGGACAACACATTCAGAAAGACGATCCATAAGCACGAGGAGGCGGGCGCCAGCCGGTGGGCGCGGTTTTCGTATTTTATGTGGACCAGCCAGGTGTTTGTTAAGGGCGTGTTTACGGTGGCGGTGTCTGTGGTGATGATCCTGCCGCTTTTGAAAATCGGTTTTACCAAAACCGGCAATTCATTTTTTGAAAGACCTGTCTTTCTGATTCTGCTGATTGTCACTCTGATGGTTATGGCGTTGATTGCCGTGCGGATGAACAAGTCGTACCTGGCTGCAAACGAGGCGTATGCCACGCTGGATCGTCTGTTCTATTCGCTGATTGACCTGTTTGCCGATTATAAAACCGGTAAGGAGATACGCCTATACAAAGAGCAGCACTTGATCGGCAAGATCGCAACGGAAAAGATTCTTACTGACGGCGAAAAAACGCTGAAGCAAATTTCCATGCGCACCGCAAAAACCAGCTCCATCGTTGCGGTGATGGGTGCCTTTGTTGCGTTTGGCGTGTATGTTTTTATCGGGGTCAAGGGCAATTTGGGGCTGTTTGACATTGGTGCGCTGGTGATGTACTGTGGCGCTTTTATGCAGATCGTAAACGGTGTTATGCTCATTGCTAACACGCTGGGCAAGCTGGCGGAGATCTTGCCGCTGGCTCGGATTTATTTTGAGATTATAGAGTGCACAGACAGCAAGCAATACGGTACCCGGACCCTGGACGGTGACCGATTTGAGATCGAGTTCAAAAATGTGTCGTTCAAATATCCGGGCGCAAATCAATATGCCCTGGAGAATGTGAGCATTAAAATTGAGAACGGCAGCCATCTGGCCGTGGTGGGCAGGAACGGCAGCGGCAAAACCACCTTTATCAAGCTGATGTGCCGCCTGTATGATGTGACCGACGGCGAAATTCTCATCAACGGCGAAAACATTCAGGCATACACCAAAGAGAGTATTATAAATCTCTATTCTGTTGTTTTCCAGGATTTCAAAATCTTCTCTGTGCCCCTGAGAGATACGGTTTGTGCCGGTTCCGATTTTGACCGGGACAAGCTGTATACCTGCCTGGAAAATGCCAATATTAAGGAGAGAGTGGAATGCCTGCCCCATCAGGAAAACACGTATCTTTATAAGGATTTGAACAAGGGCGGCGTAGAGATCTCCGGCGGCGAGGCGCAAAAGCTGGCCCTTGCCAGAGCGCTCTATAAGGACGCGCCGGTGGTGGTGCTGGACGAACCTACGGCGGCGCTGGACCCGATTGCGGAGAACGAGATTTACAGCCGCTTCAATTCCTTTGTGCAAAGCAAAACGGCCATTTACATTTCGCATCGGCTGTCCAGCTGCGTCTTTTGCGATACCATCGCCGTGTTTGATCACGCAAGGCTGGTGGAAAGCGGCACGCACACAGCGCTTTTGGCTGCCGACGGCCAATATGCAGCGCTTTGGAACGCGCAGGCAAAGTATTATGTGTAGCTTGCAGCAGCACAACAATGCCGCTCCCGGCGAAAACGAAAAAATGAAGGAAAAAGCAAAAAAACAGACATCCGTGTGGATGTCTGTTTTTTTCTTGCAAAATGCGGCAGCGGTTTTATTGACATCCGTTCAAAAATGTGATTTGATATACACAGAGCGCTTTTGTATTGTAAAGACAGTCGGGGCGCGCACAAAACAGCTTCAGATCGCAAAATGACATTTTGCGACCATGTTATGCTTTTGACGGCAGGAGGAGATTTTTATGAATAGAAAGAATGTAGGTATAGCTTTCGGTGCGCTTTGTGGGCTGGCAGCTTTAACTGCAACGGCAGCGGAAATATTCTATGATATCTCAATCAACACGAAATCGCCTATCCATATGAGCAAACTCAACAATTTGGTTCAAAAAGCCACGAATACTGCCGGCAATGAAGAGGAAGCAAGTGCAAAATACAGCGGTATGACAGGCACGCCGGAAATCAAAGAATGGTATGCTACACACGGCGAGGATGTGTATATTCTGTCTGATTCGCTGCGCCTGCACGGCAAACGGTTCAAAAATACCGGCACAAAATATGTTCTCGTATGCCACGGCTACACAAGCAAGGCCAAGCATATGGCCGGATTTGTTCATAAATTTTACACGCTTGGTTATAATGTTTTGGCAGTAGATGCAAGAGCCCACGGCGACAGCGAGGGAACAAAAATCGGTATGGGCTGGCCGGAGCGTATGGATATTATAAAGTGGATAAACCGGATCCTTTCATGGGAGCCGAACGCCCGGATTGTTCTGCACGGTGTATCCATGGGGGCGGCAACGGTTTTGATGGCGTCAGGTGAAGATTTACCCGAAAATGTGAAGGCTGTTATTGCAGATTGCGGCTACACGTCGGAATGGGACGAGTTCCAACGGGAGGCGGATACCCTGCATATTCCGTGGTTCCCCGTGCTCAACGCCACATCGGTGTTGTCCAAGGTGCGTGACGGGTATGATTTTAAGCAGGCCAGCGCCCTTGCGCAGGTGAAAAAGAGCCGCATACCAACGCTGTTTATTCACGGCTCGTCGGATGAGCTTGTGCCGTACAGCATGCTGGGCGAATTGTATGCGGCTGCAGCCTGCGAAAAAGAGGAACTTACCGTAGAAGGCGCAGGCCATGCGCTCTCGTCTTCTGTTGCGCCCACGCTGTATTGGCGTACAGTTGAGGATTTTATCGCAAAGTATTTAGATAGGTAAGCAAAATTTATTTGCCATTTATGCGGAAATGTGTAAATATCAACGCCCGGGAGAAGCGGTTGGTGATGGAGGGTGCGCCGGCGTTTGGCGCTATGATCTTCGCCGATTTAGCAGGTGAAGGATCGCACAGGCAAAGCCTTAAAGGGCGGTGTGGACTACAATGTGTCTTATCCCAAGGGCATGAAAAATGTGGGCAAATACACGGTTAAGGTTACCTTTAAGGAGAATTACAGCGGCGGCAAGAGTGTGAAACTGTATTCCGGTTGGAGCAAGGCCAAGAGCGTGACCACTAAGAAATAATGAAACAAGCAGGCGGTTGTTACCGCCTGCTTTCCTTTTTTTATTTCGCAATCAGCGTTATATTTTTTAAGATAATGCTGACTCAATGAATGCAACGATTCTATTATATTTAGAATTTTCTATTTTATAATAAACAGGATTTCCTTTATGACAGATATCAAAATAAAAATAATCTTTTTTTAGTGTAATATCCAAAGAGTTTTTATCGAGATTTAATGCCTGACCATCTGCAAAAATGAGTCTCAATTTATATTCTCCATTATCAGACATAAGTGATTTTTTACTTTCTCCCTTATCATAATCACTTAAATAACTGCTAATATCATCAAGTTTATTTTCATTACATTCTTTAATGATGTTTACTATCGAAGTCATTACTTCCTTGTCTGTTATAGTGCCTTTCAGCAAAGGGCGAATGTCCCGATCCGTAATATTTTCTTCTTCCGGCAATTCAATCGTATAATCATAGAATTCGTCTTGCCAAATCTCAATACCGATAATTTCATTATCGCCTTTTGCTGTGTATAAATTTAATAAATCTTCGATCGTATAGTCGGTAGTTAAACCATTCAAGTAGAATATATAATATTCATTATTGGTCTGAACTATAATTAAATGATCACTTTTGGCATATTTATAAACCAACGCTTTATAAAATTTATTGTTTTCAGCTTCTTCAACAGTCATTGGTACATAATTTGACAAGTCATTCGTAAGATTAAAATAATCAAGCGTACATACTAAATCGCCTATTTCAGATTGCTTTAATTCAATAGTATTATTCTTATCCGCTTTCGCATCTCTAAAATAATACTGCGAATAAATCTTGTTATCAATAATAATTTTTTGCGGATATTTAGTGTCTTCAATTTTAATTTTTATCGTCCGATTATCAGTTGAAAAGCCCTTGTTATTTGTTGATGAATGATGTGTAGCTTCAATAGCATCAGAAGAATTATGATTTAAATATTTAACTGTTGATATTGAGGTTACAAGTATCATAAAACAAGCAGCAAATGATAAAGAAGCAACTTTCTTTTTTCTTTGAATTTGATTCTGTTTTGAAATTTCTGATTTAACACCCGCTAATGTTTTTTTATACAAATCATCCGGTAATTTTAATTGATTATTATATTCGGTATAATTCATAATATACTACTCCTTTTCAAGATAGGTTTTCATTTTGCTTTTCGCTCGTAACAAATGAGACTTTACGGTATTCTCATTGCTTTTCATGATTTTTGCTATATTTTTTATTGGAATTTGTTCATAATAAAACAGATAAATTACAAGTCTTTGATTTGCGGTTAATCTTATCATAGCTTCTTCTAAATCTAAATGATTCGTTGTTGCTTTTTCGAATTTATTATCCACGATTTTAATTGTATCGTCTAATTCTAAATTTTGACGTGCTTTTGAACGAAGAACATTTTTACTCAAATTTGCTGTTACTGTAAGAATCCAAGCTTTTTCATGATCCTCATCGTTGAATGTTTTATTAGAAATAAAATATTTAATAAATACCTCCTGAACAATATCCTCAGCATCATCTTTATTCAAAAGAAAATTGTATGCTGTTCTAAAAACGATACCTGCATACTTTTGATATAAATCATCAAAACGCTGATTGTCGAATTCAATTATGGACATATAATGCATCACCTCCTATAAATGAAACACATATTGACTAAAAAAAGTTGCAAAATTTTTTAAATGTATACTGCGATTTTTTAGTAAGGTTATGTGTTTGCATTAAAAACGCAATTCATTACAAAATAGTTATATGAAATTTGGAGTAATGCAAATGAAAACCATTAAAATTATATTAACTTGACCTAATATGAATTGCAAGCAAAAAGCGATCTGATTATTACAGATCGCTTTGGCTTTTTGATGGATAAACAATATAAAAGGCAGGAAATAAGAAAGGCACCGTGAAAAATCACGGTGCCAAAAGAATTGATATTCTTTTTAGTGTAAGACTATGAATTAATCATCACACCAACCATAACAAAACCATTCTAAATCAGCGACATTGTCAATATAGTCTTTGTTGTGCTTTTTAGACTTTGCTATATTTGCCTGATTTGCTTTGTAGGCTTTGTTGTTTGGATTGTGTTGGTTAGCATAATCATCCAACTGCTTTTGTGTATGCGTTTTCGATGATACACCTTTTTTCTTATTTGCCATAGTCTGCTCCTTTCTCCGTAGAACGAAGTGAAAACACACAACATAATAATGCATTAGAATAACCGCTCACCGAGGAGCTTTTTTAAGTCCTTTGGGGTAATTAATACGAACAATAAATAATAAACACCATTCAATGCAACTATTACTATCTACAGTTGTCGGAGTAATTATCAAAAAAGTATGTTCGCTGATTTTTTGATAATTAACATATTCAATATATCACAAAATTCTAAAAATATCAATATCATAAACACAAGCAAAAATAGGGGAAATAAATAAAAAAAGAGCTGAAATTTCAGCTCTTTTTTGTGGCAGAGGTGTAAGAACCTGAACGCAAGCGTTCAGAACCTTGTTACTCGCTTTGCTCGTAATAAGGATTCGAACCTTAAATGACGGAGTCAGAGGCTCGCAATCTTTTTTCAAAACTGCCTATTTAAGCCATTTTTCAGACTTTGCGTCTCTCAAAAATCTCTCAGGATTTTATTTTTGCTCAGCACGGCAAATTCGTATGAGGAATTGCGAACCTTACACTGAGGTGTCGAAAGAAGTTCTAAATCCACATTATCTTTTACAGTAGGGTAGTGCACCGTTTGGTGACGAAGAATATAAAAGCTCTTCATTTAATTTCACAAACAAAGTGTCATATATGGCGGCAAATAAATACCTAACTTAAACATAATAAGCCTCTCCTTTAATTACACTCCTATTTGTTTTCAAACCAAATATCCATTTTGCTTGACTGAGCTTGTCTTTTGTATTCTGTTTGATTTGATGTGCGGGCAATCCGTTCGGTGTCAGTTGGTTTTTGGGAAATTTGCCGAGGCTGCTTATTGTTTTGCTGTGCTTGATTTTGAACACTATTCTCTGACGAAGGCGAAGGTGCTTTGTCAAATGTTCTGAGTATTTCTTCAATTTCTTTTTCTTGTTCGTCCATTTGATTTCTCCTTGTTCGATTTTGATTCAACGCTGAAAAGCATTGTGTTGCTGCAGGGCTTGTGATAAAGGTTTTAAGCGTTAAAAACCACCAGATGCAAATCGCTGTTGTATGCAAAGAAAATCCGCAAAAGGCCAAAGAAAAAAGCAGAAAGCAAGGATAAAAAAGAATCCCGATAACATTGAAACGGCAGATGAGAAATCATCTGTCGTTTGTTTTTATCTCTTCAGAAAAGATTCCACCGGTAGAACCGGGGGGGTTCATCAATTGCTAAGCAGTCAAAAGGAGTCAAGACATAAAATCTTGACTCCTTTACTCTTTAGTCGTTCCAATCAGGTGGAGTGACAATCGGTTCATCGCCGCCACCGGATGTCGTAATTACATCAACGGCAGCAAACTTTTGAATGTCTGAATCAGGTTTGATATACTTTTCCTTCATCTTAATACCTCCTTAATTATTTCATATCTAAAATTAAACTGATATGCCGATTATTTGCCTGCATAGGCTTTTGCGGAATTGCCGTAACGCATCATTGCGTCTGTAACTGCTTTTAACTTTGTATCAGTAACAGTTGCGGCATAGGATTCCACACTGTACTTAAGTGTATAGCTGACTTGCTCATCGCCTTTGTATGCAGTGATAAATACTTCATCACTCATTTGATTTGCATAAACACCGTCAAAATAGAAATACCAATAGCCGTCTTTGCCTTTTTCAAAATTATCCGGATTTTCGGCATAGGTATATGTCAATGTTCTTGAACCTATTTTTACTTTGAATGAAAGGTCATCAAAAGTAACATTGGTCATATTCAGCGGTATTGCAATTTCAACCGAATTATTCAACCTTAATGCCGTACCAAACTTTACAAGCCTGTTTTCGCAGGTTTCGTAGCTTGCATTCTTGATATTCGTTAAACTTAAATCAGCCGTGCTGCGAAGTGCTTTTTGCTCATCGGTAAGTATATCGGTAAGTAAATTATCGGTTTTATAGTTTTGATATACCTGACAAGCCTCGCCATAATAGACCAAATCAACCAGCAAAGTTTTAAGCTTTGCAGAAGATGTAGGCTTATTCAGCGTTGACTTAATATAGTCGGTTGCACTGTATTTATAAGCATTACCGTTATATGTTACACCGTCTTTGACACCATAGAATGTAATACTTACATCATCACCTAAAGCCTGCGGTGAAATACCCGTATAATCAAATATGCAATAAACGATTGAATTTGAAGTTAATGTTTTACCCGACGGATACACTTTTTCGGTTTTACCGTTTCGGGTAAACTCGGCATACACTTCGTCATAATAATCGACTACATCTTTGGTAATGTAAGTTGCAAGGGTGATACTGCTTTCAAGCGACAATGCATTACCTCTGCGACGAAGAAGAGCTGTATTCGGTGCCTCTTTTGTTTCACTTTCACCACAAGCGGAGCAAGTACGAGTCTGCGTGCCGTCTTTATAATCACTTGATGAATTATAAACAGCATCATTATTGTATTTCCAAGCAGACCAAGTGTGAGTGTGTTCTTCGTTTTTATTTTTGTAATAATATGTAACAACCGTTCCGTCCGAAACAATAGGCTTATTCAAGCCGTCAACCTTTATAAATTCATAATCATAAAGTGTTTTTGCCGGTGTTAAATCAAGCTTTGTGCCGTATGGCACGGTAAATGTTCCGCCGGCAGTGTTTGGAATTTCAGAGCCGTCCTCAAATTTATACTGAATTGAAACGGTTGTGTAGCGCTGTGTTTCCGTATTGTCGTCTGCAAGCACATTTCCGTTTTCATCGAGCACCTGAAATGCCACGGTATCGCCGCTCTTAAGCTGTGCATCAGACGGAATTTGATAAATAAGCGAGCAACTCTTTAAGCCTGAATTAAAGTCGCTTTTGATGTGATCCAAAGCACCGAGCGGCCAGAAATTTGCCTTATCATTCCAAACAGGAATGTCAAAGGTTTGTACTGTTTGAAGCGGATTCCCCGATGAATCGGTCGCAACGCTTCCGTCGGAGTGCTTAATCCACATTTTGAATTTTAATTGTCGTGCATTTTTATCTGAAATGTTTTGAATAACAGTTCTAAGCTCGATTTTTTTACCGTTCATATTAGTATTAAATCTGCTTTTGCTGTTGCCGCTCAAAAGTCGGTCATTGCGATTATATGTGTAATTATAATATGAACTTGTTTCAAGGTCGGTAAAATCAGACGGCTTTGAATAAGCGCCCGTATATTCCTTAACCTCGGGAGTTGCAACATAAAGGTCTACATCCTTAACAAGCTGAGACATTCGCTTGAAGCCCTGCAAACGGCAAACCTCACAGAATTGATAGTTTGTGTCTCTCATTATGCACTCATAACTTGAAACAAGCATTTTTGAGCCGTAAGCATTGCGGCAGGTATATGTGTTTCTAAAACCTAAAAGCTGTCGCCATTTTATCTTTTCCGGGTCTTCAACCGAGGAAAGATTGAGTGATTTAAGTTCCTTATCGTCAAGCAAATATCCGTTACTGTATTCATCACCGAGACCGAGCAAACCGTGTCCAAACTCGTGTGCAAAAGTTTTTGACGCACGATAACTGTCTGATGGCGAAATGAAATAATGGAAGCCGTATTCACGGTTATTATAAGCACCGCCGAAATCTGATTTTGTGTTTACAACCATAGCGAACTGAGCAATATAATCGTGAACATAATAATAAGGCTCATATTCCGAACCGGACGGAATTGTGTTTGGATCACACTTTTTTTTGATATGAGCATCGTGAATTTTCTCGATAAATTCAGGACCGATACATCTCTCAAAAATATGATTTTTCCACTGACTTCCGTGGAGATTATTAGAAATAACAGGCGAATTATATTTGTCGACTATAACATCAAAGAAGGTGCTTCCACCATTGTCAAAAGTCGATTCGGAAGCTGTGCAAAGAGCGTAAACATTGAATCTGTCGGCATAACTGCGATACGGTTCATATTTCATAGCGTCCTGCCAAAGTCGTTTGACATCATTGATGAATTTGCCCTGCTGACTTTTTGTGTATCCCTCGCCGCAAACGACAACAACCATATTTTCCGTGTCGCTGCGTGTTTTTTGGATGGTATAAACAGGGATGGTAGGATTAGAATATTTTCCGTCATTTGAATACCACGGGCCGAGGGTGAGCTGAATGCTTTGCTCGGTGCTGACATTCCAATCGGGATTTGCGTCCTCGGCAGGTTCCGAAATTGTATAATCATCCTCTTGCTTATTTGGAGCAGAGCCGATATAAGGACTGCTTTGTGAGCCGCTGCCGGAAGTTGTAACAAAATATTCGGAATCGAGATAAAATGCAGGTCTTACGCCCAAATCGGAATACCACGGAGCATAACGACCGACCTGACCCGATGAACTGATATAACGCATATCGTGATTGCAATCGGTAACAGGAGTGCGAAGCCAATAAGGCCAAGCCATACCGTCATTATTATACGCAACATAATAACCTTTGAGATTTTTCCACACGGCATTAGCCTGCTTTACATCAAGAAGAAAAACCTTTTCGGTTGTAGTTTCAAAATATGAACTGTCGTAGTTTGCCACCGCTTCCGAAATATCGGTGTAGTATAACAAATCCGAATTTGCGTCTCCATCAACTATGCCCTTGTTGTATTCGGGATGAGAAACGAGAGAACGCTGGGTAACGGTTTTCATTGCCGCAATTTCAGATTTTGAAAAAGCGTTGAGAAAACCCGCTTTTTCGTTGTACGCTCCCACACCGCTTACATATCCGTCTTTCGGAGGGTTGCCGCAAAGCCAATCGACTTTGCCTTCAGCTGCGGTCGAATTTAACCAAGAACGCATATTGCTGTCTTTCCAATAGTTAGAACCGTAATCATCACGCTTATAGCTTCTGCTGTGTGATTTTGAATTGCTGTTGTCATTTGTTTTGGCATCATATGCAAGGGTGTCAACAATTTTGTCTGCAAGCATAAGCGGTCCGTTATTGTCAATGCTTACACATCGCCAAAGAATTGAGGCATTGTTATACGTGCCCATTTTAACATAGTCACCGACTTTAATATCCGGCTTTGATGCCGCCTGAACGCTCATCGGCAAAATTGAGATTGCCATGCACAATGCCAACAATATTGCTGTTATTTTTTTCGTCATTAAGTCACTTCCTTTATAAGCGATATATTTGCTTTTATTATATCATAAGGAATAATGTGTGTCAACGAAAATTCTGTTAATTCTTTGTCAATTTTGCAGCCGGTACATTTAATATTATACGAAGAAGAAAATCTTATCAAATATGCAAAAAGGCTTCTGCCCAAAACAGGGCAGAAGCCTTAAAAATTATGCGATTTTTAGGTTTAGTTGCAAGCCAAGGGGGACTATTTCATCTGCCCGAAAACACGTTTTTGAAAAAAGTGTTGCAAAAGCGGTTGAACACAAAGATTTTCATATCCGATAAGCCTGAAGTTGCCGTTGTGAAGGTTATGCTCATTTTGCGTTATTACTCTTCCGAACTCCGTCATTCATTCTTTTCACTTTGCGTTTCCATACAAAATATTGAACGAGCCAAGTGATGACGAAAATTGCAACGAATATTCCTACATATGAAAGAATACCAATGGCATTATGCTTCATCCAATTCGTAATATAGGCAATCGGAAACATCGTAACACAGGCAATGGAAAAGTAAATTCCGCTTTGCTTTGCAAGGCTCCACGAATCAATTTCCCAAATAACGGAAGCCATTGCAAAGCCTGTACCCAAAATTCCGCAGAGAATTGTTTGAAGAATAACTGCGTTTAATTCATTTTTCATTGTATCAATCAGCTCAGGGTTGACAGGATAGAACGAACCATCTCCTATGCACATTGATATAATCACAGTTATTACAAAACCGATAGCAATGCCGAGAGGGAATCCGAGAAGCCCACGCTGAATCATCTTTTTTTTCATTTTTACCACCTCATATTCCTAATAATTGTTTGATCTTGGCGACAAAACGCCTTGAAACATAAGTAACCGTCCCATTTGAAAGCGTGACACAAATTGTTCCTGCAAAGCTTAAATCAAAACCCTTGACTTTTCTCAGATTGATAATATCCGAGTTTGATATTCGGACAAAAGTCTTGCTGTCAAGCCGTTGTTCCGCCTCGTATAGCCTCAGGCGGAGCGCATACTCGCCGTGATTTGTCTCGGCAAACACCTTACCTGATTCTGCAAAAACACGGTAGATTTCAGACGGTTCCAGAACCTCGACCACATCGTCCCTGAATCCGGCAATGACCTGCGGTTGCTCGTCTGACAGTCTTTTTATGATTGCATTGACTTCATCGGTCATTTTGTCCGTCATCACGATGATTTTTGGCTCTTTGCATTTTTCGTCTATCTTGATTTCAATTTGCATCGGTTCACCTCCTCGCTACGGTTACAGTATAGGAAAATCAAGAACCGATTTCTACCGATTCCCGATAGGTGGTTGTTTTAAGAACATAGGTGGTATTTTTTACGGGAATCTCATACTGGTCTGCATGGGCGGCTGATAAGTATCTGCGGTATGGGGTTGCTCCCATACCGCAGACGGATCATCTTTCCGGCTCATTTTTGCGCTTTGTACTTCTCTGAACCGGAATGGAGAGCAGCTCTCTTGTACGCTCTCCAAGTTGTTTTTCAATGGCTGTCAGCCGCTGCTCCGGCAAATTGAGGGACGGATGACGGGTGAACTTGAAGTCCACCATTCGCCGCAGCTGCGCTTTCTGCTTTGCACCCATTACCTCTTTACACACATCCTCATAGGAAATGCGGTAAGGATTGGAACGGGTCTTTGCATACGCACTCAGGTTCTTGAAATCGTCCGGCATCGCGTAGTTGAACAGCGACACGCCGTTATCGAAGATGGGCGCAGGGGCGATAATTTCGCCCGTATGATTGTTCCGCAGTAAGCCGAAGTTGCCGAAATGTCTGTCCTCGTTGTAAATCAGGGCGTCGAAAACCAGCATACTGCAAAGCTGCTCGTAGAACTCGTCGCCCAAGGTCTTGTAATAATCAAGGCAGGCTTTCAGCGTCGTCTTGCGGAGAATACGCCCGATAGGGACGAAAGAGGTATCAATATCCGTGAACAGCCGGCACTTGGAAGCAAGGATACCTTTCCAGTTTTCCAAGCTTATCCTCAACTGCAGTCCTAAGCCCTTCTGTGATTGTGATATTTTTACCGCTGATGATGAATTTCATACTTCCATCCCCTTTGCTGTTTGATGGGTATATTATAGCACATTGTTTTCATTTTTAACAT
>OGUL01002438.1_pt1 | contig 12585 bp, 10 predicted proteins | sample 1553651 | NCBI WGS metagenome assembly OGUL01 (sample SAMEA2580048, study PRJEB22360) | human gut metagenome | biome: human gut; feature: human-associated habitat; material: faeces | place: Denmark | collected 2008/2010
AAAAGCTCGTATACTCCAATCTCTCCTACTTTATTCATAGGATTCGCCTGGCTATCCCAGTTATTAAAATCTCCAATGACAGAAACAGATCTGGCATTTGGTGCCCATACTGCAAAATAAACGCCCTTTTTACGGCGCTGTGTCGTAGGATGTGCTCCTAATTTCTTATAAATGTCATAATGCGTTCCCTGTCCAAACAGATATTGATCCAGTTCTGTAAACTGCATTTTCTCTCCCATCCAGAACTTCCTCCTTAATATACACTCTTTCTTTCAATCCTCTATCAGTTTCTTTATGGTTTCTGACAGAGCAAATCCATACTGGCTGATTTTATATTCGCATATTTATCGGTAATCTGCACATTTTACCACTCTCATTTCAGCCCATTTATAGTCATATTATACCAATGTGGTTTGTCTTCGTCAACTAAAAGTACTGTGAGTTTTCATATCTGCGAATAAAAAATGAGGACAAAACTTTTTCTTTGCTTTGTCCTCATCTGTACTTCTTATTTAGTATGTATCATACGAATCATCACCGCTGGAATCCTCATCATAATAATCCCCTGAATCACTGTCACCGGAAGAATCATCTCCGTAATCCTCCGATCCGGAACTGTCATCATAGGAACCGTCACTTTCGGAATCACCACCTCCTGATGAATCACCACTGCCCGAAGAATCGTCTCCATCGGAGCTTCCATCTCCCGAACTGCTGTCTCCTGAACTACTGTCTTCCGAACCATCACTGGAATCTTCGGAAGAACTTCCATCACTTACATCTGTGCCATCAGAAGAACTGTCTGATCCATCAGAAACATCACTGCTTCCATCATCTGTGGATGCTGAATCTGAGTTTCCATTATATCCCGGGATCGTTCCTGCCTGAAGCTGACTGTCCCAGAACTGTGAATAACTTGCATTTTGTAAGGTTACATTCTTGGCTGCTGCAAGTTCACTGACTGTCATCAGCTTATATCCCTGAGCAGTAAGATCCGGTATCAGTTTTAATGCCGCCTGAACAGAAGGTTCATGAATATCATGCATCAAAATAATCGTTCCGTCTGTCAGATCTCCATTCATAACCGCGTTATAATCTGCCGTTGCATCCATCAGTTTCCAGTCCTCTGTATCCAGTGACCACATAAAGAATGGCTTCTGTACCGCATCAAAAATATCCTGGTTTGCGGCTCCATATGGTGCCCGGGCTACTGTAGAAATCTGTCCACAGGCTTCCTTCAAGGCATCATCTGTCTTCTGGAATTCTGCCAGAACATCATCCATTGACATATTTAACAGTGTCTGGCTCGGATGATCCCAACTGTGGTTTCCAATCTCACATCCTATATCTACCATTCTCTGTACAGTTGACTGCCAGGAGCCCACGTTCTGTCCCAACATAAAGAATGTCGCATGCGCATTATTCTCTTCCAGACAATCCAGAAGTTCATCTGTATATTCTCCCGGTCCATCATCGAAAGTAAGTGCAATTCTCGGTTTATGTGTATTCGGATCATATGTACCATCATCATTAAAATAATAATCATCAAATCCAACACTTACCCAGCCGGTCTGAATATAACCGTTTTCATCAAAATAATACTTGGAACCATCTATCTCCTGCATACCATTTGCATAATAGGTTCCATCTGCATTCTGATACCATTTGCCTTTCTCATTTTCATTCCATCCAATAGACAGCTGAAATGCCTTTGCCGAATCATTCTTAAGTGGATACCTTACTGCTGAATTTACTCCTGTCCTCTGTGTCTCTGTCTGCGCCTGCTGTCCCGGACTGTCCAGATTCCTGAGCTTTCTGTTCCTCTTCATCTTCCGTTCCCGATGCAGTGTCTGCAGTACCATCCGAAACGGTTTCGGAATCTGTATTATCAACTTCAGCCTGAACCTTGGCTGGTTTCTCAACATTCCTGCCGCTGATCCTGTTGACAACAGGAATCAGAATTCCTCTTATAACGAACACGACGACAAGAATCACAGCAATGACACATGCGCCCAGCCGCATCATCTTGCGTCGTCTTACCTGCTGTTGTTTTTTGCGTATTCTCTCACGCAATACTTTTTTGTCCATGATTTCCACCTGCTGTATTTTATCTCTGATGGTAACTGTTCAGTACCCTCACAGTTGCCTCTGATGTTACTGTTTATGGTACTTCAGTAACACATTCATCTTATTATCATAACGCATTTATTATGGAAATACAATTGTCTTTTGTTAAATATTTGTTTATTCCTCTACCGTATCATCCTCCATGACTTCTCCTGCCATATCTTCCTCTGAGGCTTCCTGCTCTGCGTCGCTTCCATCGTCTTCCATCAGTTCTGAGTCTGTATTTTCTGCGTCAGAGTATGCATCTTCATTCTCGATAGGATCCTCTGCACTTCCAGTTTTTTCGTTTACAGTTGACTGTTCCACAATAAATTTCTCTACTCGAAGAAGTGCCAGTGATTCGTTCACTTCATCTTCGCCATATGCTTCAATCAGTTCATCTATGCTTTCTACTCCATAATCCACAAGCAGATTATTCCTTAAGTCTTCTGTTTCTTTATCGTTCAGACTTAATCCTTCTGCATCGATAATTCCCTGAACGATCAGATTCTGTTCCACTTTGGATTCAGCATAATTCTTGCATTCTTCCTCAAAGTCTTCTTCTGTAAGTCCCCATGCTTCCAGCAGATCACTCAGTTCTATGTCATTGTCTTTTGCTGACTGCTCATACAATGCCTTATAATTTTCTTCTGCTTTTTTGACTTCTTCCTCTGGATACTTCTTGATTTCAGATGCATCAAGTACCTGAGACCATGCTGTTGCATACAATTCATTATCTGCTGTTGTAGCAGCCTGTTTTTCAAGATTATCCCTTACAGACTTCTTATACTCATCTACGCTCTTGTAATCTGTATTGGAAGTAACCCATTCATCCGTCAATTCAGAAGGTCTTGTAAATTTCTGAAGAGTAACCTTAAAGATTGCCTCCTTGCCGGAAAGGGAATCATCATCACTATATCCTTCCGGCAAAGTAAGTGTCAATTCTTTGGTTTCACCTTTTTTCATTCCAACCAGACCCTCTTCGAAGCCATCGATTCCCATGTCACCTTCACCGACAACTAGTTCATAATCTTCTGCTGAGCCTCCGTCAAATTCCTCGCCATCAACCGTACCGGTGAAATTAATAGTAACAGTATCTCCTTCTTCAACGGTTCCGTCCTTGACTTCCGTTCCCTTGTCCTGCAGTTCATAACTGATCTCTGCATTAACATCATCATCTGTTACTGCCTGTGTGTAACGGTCCAGAGTAAAACCCTTGTACTCCCCGATTGTAACATAGTCAGAAATATCTTTTACAGAAACAATTCTTGTCTCTTCTTTTTTAGAATCGGAATCTTTGGACTCCTCTTTATCTTCTGATTTATCAGCGACTGCCTCTGTCTTTGTGGTATCTTTATCAGAATTTTCTTTACTTCCACAAGCGGTCAGAGATACTGCCATGCATGCTGCTAACATTGCTGCTACTACTTTTTTCTTCATAAAAAAATTCTCCTTTCAAAACAATCTGTATCCTACATCTCCGGAACCGGTGTCGGTCTGGAAGAATCCCATACCTCTGATACATCAAAAAGGTCACTGAGCATGTCAGGATTATAGTACATACGATATCCATCCAGATTTCTTCTTCCCTGGCGGAAATACTGGTCTGTGATCTGTACAAAATACTGACTGGAATCTACATTACAGAAATAATCGTATCCGGCTTTTTTGTAATAGACAAATTTCGCATTGTCACTGGAATATCCCTCCCAGTCACCAATATCTGCGCCAAAAGCAAAGATAACCATATCTGTATCACCAAGAATCGGTGCCACATAAGCTTTCCATTTCTTGTCATCTGTTTTCAATTCCTCTGCCGTGGAAGTCGTTGCATTCCGATGTCCCCAGGTATGACTGGCAAATTCCCATCCTTCTGCTTTCATGGCATCAGCAACCTTCTTGGCATCCTTCACATCCTGGTCATAATCAAAATCTGGATGACTGTCCAGGAAGGCTTTCTGGTCATCCTGAAGGTTTTCTTTATCTTTATAGGCAATATCTGTACGATATCCAAGAACACCGTCATAACCAGTCATCGCAAGAATTCCCTTACGTCCATGATAAGAAAAATCAGGATGCTCTTTGATAAATGCATCCAGAAGCGGAACCATATCGTAATCTCCTACCGATACACTTCCATCATCCTCAATATATTCTGTTTTGACATCACCATTCTCATCAAGCACCAGCCTGGATGCATAACCGTCACCATCCATATAATGATAGTAGCTCACATCATCCTGTGAGAGTACAAACGGAATCTTGCCTTCCGGAACCATGATCTTTCCACGGCTCATTGTACCGTCTTTGTTTACCGTTGCCATATCATGCGGACTTACAAGAACATATCCTTTATCATAAAGAATCTGTATGATCTTATTGAACTCACTGATCGTTGTCATTACCTGATTATATCCACCTGATTTGGAATCTCCGTCAAATGCCTTGCTGGTATCTTTGATCAGTGTATGAAAAAATACATGTGTAATCTTTTCCAGCGGATATTCTACAAGCGAAGACTTGGAAATTTGACATTTGGCTGCCAGATCCATATAATCTTTATTTGACACAAACTCCTTCTGACCTTTCAGAAGTTTGATTGCTTCATCATAATTATACTGTTGATACATGATGGTTGCCTGATCAAGAATGGACTGCTCTTTACTGGATTTTGAAGAATCCTCTTTCTCCGAGTCATTACTGTCCGTTTCTGCCTCTTCCTGAGAAGCAGCCTGATAAGTACTGACTGTTTTTGTTTCCTTTTTTGCTGTATCATTCAAAAGCGACAGAATATGACTGCCGCTTAGAAGTATCGAAGCTGAAAAAATACATCCAAGTATCACAGCTCTTTTCTTCATAGTTGTAACTCCCTCTTTCTTAACTTAAGTCATTGGTGGTACCGGAGTCGGTCTGCTTGGATCAAAGACATCCTTTACATTAAACAAATCTTCCAGAAGTTCCGGATTATAATACATACGATATCCGTCCACATTTCGCCTTCCCTGTCGGAAGTAACGGTCTCGAATCTGCACAAAATATTTGCTGGAATCCACATTGCAGTAATAATTGTATCCGACACTCTTGAGGTATTCAAACTTGTCCCCGGAATAATCTTCCTGCACCGTCAGATCTGTTCCAAATGCAAAAATGATAATATCCGTTCCTCCGATCAGAGGATCTACATTATCTTTGAATCTCTGTGTATCTGCCTGAAGCTGTTCCAGCGAAATCTGCGCGATATTCTGATGACCCCAGGTATGACTGGCAAACAGCCATCCTTCTTTCTTCATGGCCTCTGCAACTTTCTTTGCTTCTTCCCGTTCTTTTTCCAGGCTGAAATCCGGATGTGCATTCAGCCATTCTACTTTATTATCATCCAGATCTGCCGGACGTGTTTCATAGCTGATATCTGTTCGATATCCAAGAATCCCATTATATCCGGTTAATGCCACAATACCCCTGGCTCCTCTGTAAGAAAAATCAGGATGTTTTTCTACAAAGCGGTCGATCAGTGGAACCATATCATAATCTCCTACTGATACACTTCCATCATCTTCAATATATTCATTTCGGATCTTACCTTCATCATCTACAACCAGTTTAGAGGCATATCCGTCGCCGTCCATATAATGATAATAACAGACATCATCCTGTGAAAGCACAAATGGAATCTTTCCTTCTGGAAGAAGGATTTCTCCCGGTGACATACTTCCATCCTCATTCACCTTTGCCATATCTTTGATACTGACCATTACATAACCCTTATCATACATAGTCTGTGTAATCTTGTTAAACTCATCTATCGTAGTCATAACCTGATTATAATCAGCCTCTTTGTAGTCTCCATCAAAGGCCTTACTCGGATCCTTGATAAGAGTATGATAGAAAATATGTGTCACTTCTTCCAGCGGCCATGATTTACAGGAAGCTTTGGCTTCTTCATATTTGCTGACTGCATTCTGCATATCAGAGTTGCTGCTGTATGAGGCATCTTTCTTAAGAAGCTCCATCGCACCATCGTAATCATACTGTGCTGCTTTTCGTTTCGCCGCTTTGAGCGTGTCTTTTGCAGAAGCTTCAGAAGAAGCTTTCTCTGTTGTCTGTGAATCTTTGACTGAAATCGAAGCATCTGAAGCATTTACCGCCGTTTTCTTATCAGAACTGTCTGACGATGAAAGGAGTCGTCCTGCAATTCCCCTGACTGCCGCAGCTGTCACAAACAGGATGCCAATAGCCATAATACCCAGGATAAGCCTTCTCTGACGCTCTCGTTTTCTCTGTAACGCCCGACGTCTCCGCCTGCGTTCCCGCTGACGCTCTTCTTCTGTCATCCTTCCTGTTTGGACAGATCGGGATGTCTTTTTATCGGCTTGTTGTCTGGGTTTCTTTTTACCATTATACCTTTCCATACTAACTCCTTATCTCGTCTGTTCTGTAAATTTTAGTATACCTCATGTTATTTTTCTTATTCCAGATCTTACAATTTATGTTCTTTATATTATACCTGTTTACCAGTATCATTTCCACCGTTTTTCCTTTTCTTCACGGATTTTTCGTGAATTTATTTGCCTTTTGTAATAAATAATGTTAGAATATATTTCGCATAAATATTTATAAATATATACACATTGAGGAGGGTATCTATGAGTACACTTAGCATCGTCCTTCTTGTTATCCTGGTCATTCTGATCATTGCCCTGGTTGCACTTTATTTCTTCGGAAAGAAAGCTCAGAAAAAGCAAGAAGAACAGCAGGCACAGATTGAAGCTGCAAAACAGACCGTTTCCATGCTGATCATTGATAAGAAACGACTTCCACTCAAAGAATCCGGTCTGCCTCAGATGGTCATTGACCAGGCTCCAAAGCTGATGCGCCGTTCCAAACTGCCGATCGTTAAGGCTAAAGTTGGTCCGAAGATTTCCATACTGATTGCAGATGAGAAAATTTTTGATCTGATCCCTGTCAAGAAAGAAGTAAAAGCCGAAGTAAGCGGTTTATACATCGTAGGTGTAAAGGGAATCCGTGGTTCTCTTGAAACACCGGCACCTAAGAAAAAGGGATTCTTCAAAAGAATGTTCAGCAAAAACAAATAATATCAAACAAAGACAATGCCCGCCAAGTCAAAATGCTTCGCGGGCATTATTTTTGTCTTTATAAAACAAATTCATCGGAATCCTTAGACTGTGCCTGTACTGTCAGATAACAGTCCGCAACATGTTCTTCATTCATATCAAGTGCGTAATCCACTTTCATCTGAATATCGTCTTCACTTTCTTTCAGTTCCAGGCCTGTTGCTGCAATTCCCATCTGAAGAGTTCCATATGGTGTATTATAAAAAGTTTTGTTCTTTTTTCCCTGCTCAAAAACCATATGTACGTTTACCTGTCCCTGTTTTCGGATTTCTACTCCCTCCGATGACATTTTAATATAATTTACCGTTGTCTGTGCAGAATCATCCAGCATTTCTTCATATCGCAGATAATGACTTCCATTTCGGAAATAATACTGTCCCGGCACTACAATCTCAATCGGTTCCTGCTCATCGTCTGTTTCCATCAGCTGAAGACCACGTACATGTATCAGTACATCTTTGTTCATCTGTCTGCTCCTCCTGATCTTAATATTTTTCTATGTCGATTTTTTTTGCCATCGACACATCATATGGCAAAATAGAATTTGCAAAATCCTTAAACTCATCTGCCAGATCACTCACATAAAAACGATACGGAAATTCCTCTTCTCCTGTCCCGCTGCTGGAAATATCCAGTTCTGCAAGAAGAGCCTTCAACTGCAGTGCTGTCTCATATGCCGGATTGACAAGACGTACGTTCTGTCCCATAACCTCTCTGATCGTGGAACGTATCAGAGGATAATGTGTACATCCAAGAATCAGCGTATCAATCTCCTGCTGCTTCAATTCCTGAAGATACCGGGAAGCAACCTCAGTAGTTACCGGATCATGAAGCCATCCTTCTTCAACCAGCGGAACAAATAATGGGCAGGCTTTTCCGATCACAGTGATCTCCGGATCAAGATGCTTCAGGAATGCTTCATGAATGCCGCTTCCGACAGTTCCAAGTGTTCCGATCACACCAACTCTTTTATTATGAGTTTCCTCTGCTGCTACCCTTGCTCCGGCTTCAATCACTCCCAGTACAGGAATATCCAGTTCATCCTTTACTGCATCCAGGGCAAATGCACTTGCTGTATTACAGGCAATCACAATCGCCTTCACCTGCTGTTCTCTCAAAAAATGAATGATCTGCCTTGAATAGCGGATAATTGTCTCCTTTGATTTACTTCCATAAGGAACCCTTGCTGTATCACCAAAATAAACAATCTTCTCCGATGGAAGGTTTCTCATGATCTCCCTTGCGACAGTAAGACCGCCCACTCCGGAATCAAATACACCGATCGGTGCATCTCTGTCTATTTTCATAAATCTATTTCTCCAGTTCTTCTGTTCTGTTTGATGTTGATCGTTCAGAAACACCTTGCATTTCTGAACGATTATTTAACATCTTACCACCTCTCCAGCGCTTTCGCAAGCCAGAAGGACAGCTTTGGCGGCTGTTTTACCGTATTTTCATAATTGTCTGCCGCTGTATGTGTATCTTCAAAACAGAATTGAGGATACAGGGTTCCCCACCACGCCATAATACCAGAATCTTCGACATTTTTCGGTGCGCCCGAAAAAATCACTGCTGCCGCCATCCCCACTGCTACAGAAAAAAACATTCTTTTTTTCCAGTTTCTTAACCAGTCCATTTTATTACCTCCGGAAATCTGTTAAATGCAAATGATTCTCTGTCCGGAGTATGCACACTTTGCAGATTTTTATTCCAGACAGACCTGAATTTCTTCGTCCTGCAGAATAATTTCAGGAATGTCCGGCAAAGTATTGTTTTCATAGTGCTGCTGGTATACCTGCCGCAATGTAACACCATTTTCTTCCTGATCCGGGATTCTGTTCTCAAGAATTCCCAGAAGATATTCACCTGTCGAACTTCCATTTTTGTTCCATTTCATGATCTGCTCCGGATATTCTGAACGAAACACATACACATTTTCACCGATCAGAGGCTCTTTTTCCAGATATGCCAGCAGTTCCTTCCAATGCTCCGACTGCACCAGCTGATTCTTAAGGATCAACACCTGCAAATGTCCCATATCCAGATATTTTTCCTGTGAACGATTATAGATTTTCTCTATTTCATCAAAATCATTTCCTTTTATCGACAGCACAGAATTTTGACTTTCCTCTTTTTCCTGTCCTTCTGCACTCGGAAGTTCCGGCATTCCGTAAATGAGTGTCCAGCCATCTTCTGACCACTCTGCTCCCAGTGCAAGAGGATACATTCGTTTCTCCGGTTCGATTCCTGCACATCCATTTAACGCAAGAATAAAAGCCATCAGAGCGACTATAGTTGTTTTTCTTGTTTTTCTCTTCTGCCCACAGAAAAGAAGCAGCACCTGTATAAATAAGAGTCCTGGAACAAATATGGTTTCCAGGTAGTTTCTGTAAAACGTCCTCACCGCAATACCTGATACTTCCAATAATGACAGTCCAAACACCAGTGCCGCCATCCAGTACTTTGCTGTTCCCAGATGGCATTTTTCCACGACTTGATGTCCATAGTAAAAAAGGCTGCCCAGTGCAAACAGCAATCCATATAAGAGAAATCCCATCCAAAGTACATCGAATCTTGCAAGAATGTTTCCCGGAAGAGCTGCACCGGCAAGCAGTGGCAGGATTGGATACTCTTCTGTCAGAAGCCTGTTCCATCCAAATACTGCCGGAAGCAGAACAAGCACTCCTGCCAAAATTCCACCCACTGTAAGAATCGCGCCTATAATCGTTTTGCCCACACTTCCCGGTCTCACCACCTCACGCATGATAAACGGAAGCAGGCCCACCCCGGAGAATCCACACAAAAAAAGATATCCATCCTGAACAACTGCCGCCCCGCTTATTCGTTCCGCTTCAGCCATCTCCTGTAAATAATCAACCCGTATCTGCCCCAGACACAGCACCATCATAAGAAGAACACCTGCCAGAAGCAGGCCTCCTGATATCTCCGCCATCCGTCCTCTTCTCTGAATTCCCTTTTCTGTTCCTATACTGCACACAACTATCACAAGAAAAGAAATCCACCCTGACGGAATTCCCATAAGCAGCCATCTCGGTATGATCTGTTCCAGTATTTTCAGAATATATACTGCGGTAAAAATGATATAAACAAGAAAAAAGACCCCTGCTATCCGCCCCCAGAAACTTCCAAGGAAACGTACCATATCCGAATATCCGCTGGTCACTCGCAAAAGTATAAAAACATAGAGTATCAGCACAGATACTGCTAGCACAATACCCCAGAATCCATTCATTCCCTGAATTCCATTTTTTCCCGGCAGACAGACAAGAAAAGGTGCCAGAAAGGTCAGTATCATCTGTCTGTAAAGCTGTCTGTGAGAAATTCTGTTGTTCTCTGCAAATTTCATGAATTCTTCTCCTCCTGTTTCTGCCCTTCTTTCAAATCTCTGCCCTCATCCTCTCCGACCGAAGTCTTTCGCAGGCGGATTTTCTGTTCCCATCTGGCATAAAGTGGTCTCTGCCATCTCTTTTGAAATGGGATCCTCAGGATTCCCTCACCGGTATCACAACGAGGAACTTTTTTTATAAACGGAAGCATATATGGCATGCCAAAACTCAAAAGTCCGCAAAGATGCGAGATCGTGAGATAAATTCCCAGAACAATACCAAAAATACCCAGATATCCCCCCAGGAACAAAAAGATATATTTCAATAATCGAAAAGCTGATGCAAACTCTTCCTCCGGAATCACCATGGAACCCAGTGCAGTAAGAGCAACGATCATAACAACGATCGGACTGACCAGATTCGCACTGACTGCTGCCTGACCGATGATCAGACCACCCACGATTCCAATAGCATTTCCTAATGCTCCCGGAACACGCACTCCCGCCTCCCGGATCAGTTCAAAAGACAATTCCAGAAAAATCAGTTCCGTCACACTGGAAAATGGTACACCCTCCCTGGCTTTTGCAAAGGACAAGATCAGATTTGCAGGAAGAATCTGTGTATGAAAACGTATCACCGCCAGATAAAGCCCCGGAAGCAGCGTTGCCACAAGCAGTGCAAGATATCTTAGAATTCTCAGAAAAGAAGTCATTTCAAAATGATGAAACCAGTCTTCACTGCTCTCCATAAATCCATTAAAGGAACTCGGAAGAATCAATGCTGTCGGAGAATTGTCACAGAGAAGAACAATCTTTCCATTCAAGATCTCCATTGCTGCACGATCTGGCCGTTCCGTTGTCTGATACTGAGGAAACGGAGAATACCAGGTTTTATCTGTCAGCTGTTCCAGCATACCACTGTCAAAAATACCATCTATTCTATATTCATCCAGACTGTTTTTTATATTCTCCAAAAGCTCCTCCTGAACCAGATCCTCCATATAGAGAATCTGCAGCATGGTTTTGGATCGGACACCTGTCGTTTTTTCCTCAACCTTCATTCTGCTGTCCCTGATTCTTTTTCTGACCAACGCGGAATTTGTTTTTACAGAGTCAGAAAATCCTTCTTTGGAACCTCTCAGAACTTTTTCTGATTCCACTTCTGAGACACCCAGATTCGGATAACCTTTGCTGGATATTTTCATTGCCTTGTCGTATCCGTCTATAAAGAAAACGGCATTTCCTGCCAGAACTGCTGACAGTACGTCTTTCATACTTTCAAGTTTTCGTACATCTGCAATACCCAGACTGTTATTTTGTACAAATTCCTGTATCTGATAGGAAGAACTTTCCCAGAAATGATTTATCATTTTTCCCAGTGCAGAATCATCAAGCATCATATTGGAAACAGCGACTTCAATATAGACAATCAGACAGTCCACTTTACTTTCATTTCCCAGACGCATTGGTCGAATCAGAATATCCGCACAATTTTTAAATTTGTCTCTGATATAGCTTTCATTCTTTCTCAGTTCACTGTAGATTTTTATTTTTTGCTCCATTGCATCCTCCTGCCATAAACATAAAAAAGAGACACATATTTATTTATGTATCTCTTTTAGAATAACCAGATTATGCAATTTTATTTATCTCAGTCGAGAATATACAACAAATCAGCGATCCTGGTTTTCCTCTCTGATAGATCGGATGATCGCCTCTCTCTGATTTTCAATATGCTGATAAGTGATCTCCTGTGCCTTCTTAAGATCGCGGTTCTTAATGGCCTCATAAATCTCCTCATGTTCTTTGACCAGAAGATTTCTTGTCTCTTCATCCTTGAGATATTCCACACGATATCTGTAAATCTGTTCGCGAAGATTGTTAAGCACCTGATTCAGCCTGCGGTTATCAGAAGACTTGTAGATCACCTCGTGAAAAGCCACATCTGCCTCTGCAAGTCTGACCAGATTACCTTCTGCCATCGTATCTTCAAAATTTCTG
>OGUL01002450.1_pt1 | contig 12535 bp, 14 predicted proteins | sample 1553651 | NCBI WGS metagenome assembly OGUL01 (sample SAMEA2580048, study PRJEB22360) | human gut metagenome | biome: human gut; feature: human-associated habitat; material: faeces | place: Denmark | collected 2008/2010
AAAAAGTGACGGCTTCCTCTGTCGGGGCTTCTCGTCATTCCCCTTAGTGCCGGACAGAAAGATTCTGCCAAAGCTGCGGCGGTATTTTTCCTTTGCCGCCCTCCACGGACAGCCGCCGGATATGCCAACCGGGACAGCAAACTTTTTTCTTTTCACTACCTACAACACCGGGCAAGGCAGAATGGACGGAGATTCCGGCAAACTTCTTTGAAATGGCGGCGGTTCTATGCTGTCTTTGATAAAAAGACAGAGGGCAGGGGCTTTGTTACCCGCTTCATGGGAGTAACTGCGAAAATCCGATTTTGGCTACCTCGTTTCTGTATTTTTTCAAATTTTTCTGCTTTGTCCTTTCAGTACGGCGTTTTTCAAAAATGCCAAATGAAAACGCAAAAAAGCAGCAAACCTTTTTCAGATTTACTGCTTCTATGTGCCGCAGTGATGGGCGGCGGGTATTCAATTTTCATGTTGGGGGCTATCTATCAAATCGGAATTTCATAAGGCTTTCAATCAGCTTTAATTTAACATGTTCTTCCACATCAGAATTGACACGCCCGTTCATCATGGAAACGTATTTGATATATCCGGCATAATGGGAAAGGACAGCTTCAACCGCTTCCGGATTGCCCTCATGTGCCTTGACAATGGTTTCATACGGCAAGAGTTTTCTACTCACGGGACACCACCTCCATTTCCTCATGCAACAGCCGCAGGGATTTCTTGATATAGCTGCTGATTGTAGTGCGGTTTTTTCCGTATATCTCGCTGATTTTTTGGTAGGTGTAGTATTCATAAAAGCGCAGATAAAGCATATCCCGCCATTGTTCCGGCAGACGGGGCAGGGCTGCGGCAAGCTGGGGATTGTCCAGCATAATCATCTGACCGCAGATAAAGACAGGGTACTCCGGGCGTTCCTCCGGCTCGGCAAAATATACGTCCTCTGTGCTGAATGGGTAAAACTTTTCCTCTGTCAGATATTCAAAAGAGATTTCATGTTCCCATGTACTTTTCAGCCGCCGACTTTCATCTATCGCCGCATGACGTATGACAATCTTGCAAAAAGCATTGAATGTGTATTCGATATGTTCTTTGTACTGCTCAAAGTCGGTCATGGAAACGCCCCCTCTCTTGAATAGTGATAAAGGGCGGCAGCACTTTTTGCTGTCGCCCCTTGATTACCCATTTGCGAAACCGGGCGGGGCTGTCAACGGCGGGCGTAGCCCGTTCATTTTGACCGTTGACTGCTCCGGCTGGGTTTGCTACATTTCAAATATTATCAATACTCTTTGCATTTGAAAATATGGCATGTTAAAAAATATGAGAGTAGAAAAATAATGGAGGTAATTGCTGAAATTACAACTAAGCTAATGTAATAAACTGTGTTTGAAACATTTCCACTTCCCGAAAGAATATTTACTAAAATACTTAATCCCATAATTGCTCCGACAGAAGAAAGTACACTCAACACCAAAATAACTTCTGTACGTTCTGCTCCCCACAAATAATAGAGTGGAAATGAAACAGCACCTATTAAAATAGCTAAAACGCCACCTCCACAAACCAAAGTTATAGCATCCCTAAAACCATAATAAAAATACTGATTGCCATGTATCAATACAGTTATCAGCATAAATACCGAAACAATAACAATTCCTATTAAACTCCAAAACAAATGACTAATGTATTGACTTTTTATAATATCTGTTTTCTTAATCGGTAAAGTCAGTTTGTATTTGCCCCATTTGGACGCACTTTCTTTGCGTAGACAGGAAATTGTAAGTACCGCCACCATCGGGGCAGTAAGCAACGAAAAGATATTAAGTAAAGTTGTATCACCGGAGAACAGAAGCACTATCCCCATGACGGTTATAAACGCAAATACGATTTTAATATTTTCTATTACTCCATATAAATTATTTCTTAAAAGCCCTCTCATTGCCGGTCTCCTTTCACTAATATCAGCATAATTTCATCAATCTTCGCATGGTCTACTACCATACCCGAATATTTTCGCTCCGCCAACTTTTTGTTAGTGACTAATACGTCAATTTGATAATCTTGTCTGCGATATGCAAATATATCTTTTGTATCAAGTTCGGCAAACTGCTTTTCTTTACATCTCAAAATAGCATAGTTGTAAATTAGGTTGTCTTTACGTTCTGTCAGTATAATTTTGCCATTATGAATAAAGGTAATATAGTCTGCTACTTTCTCTAAGTCAGTTGTAATGTGAGATGATAGTAAAATGGAGTGTTCTTCTGAGCTAACAAAATCAAGAAATACATCTAACATTTCATCACGCATAACCGGGTCAAGCCCACTGGTGGCTTCATCTAAAATCAGCAGTTTTGGGTGGTGTGCCAACGCTACGGCTATCGCCAACTTCATTGTCATTCCTTTGGAATACTTTCCGATTTTCTGTCCTTTGCTCAAATGAAATGTATTGAGGTATTTTTGAAATAGAGCATTATCCCATTTTGAATATATTCCCTGCATGATATTTGATAACTGTCCCGCGGTAAGATAACTGGGGAAATTATCGCCGTCATAAACAACACCTATATCTTCCCGAAGTTCAATATCATCATCATTCATTTCTTTCCCAAACAAACGGATTTCGCCTGAATCCCGAAAAAGCGTGTTTAGAATACACCCGATTGTTGTAGTTTTACCAGCTCCGTTTTCTCCTACAAAGCCCATGACCGCACCTTGCGGCAATGAAAACGAAACTTTGTCTAATACAAAGTCGGAATTATCATAAGTTTTAGATACTTCTTTCAATTCTAAAGCATAATTCATATTATCTGTCCTCCATATAAAACATTGCCAGCAGTTCGGTTAATTTTGATAAGGAAATATTACTTGTACGCCCGATTTCTGCGGCTATTTGCAAATGTTCTTCAGCAATGCGCTGCTGTTCTTCTTGATAAAATTCTTTATTCTGTGCAGATACAAAACTTCCTCTGCCAACAGTTGTTTCAATGAATCCATCTCGCTGCAAATCTTCATAGGCTTTTTGGACAGTAATAACACTTACATGAATGGATTTCGCCAGTGAACGCATTGAGGGAATAGCTTCTCCTGCTTGAAGTTCGCCACTCATTATCATTGCTTTTATCTGTGATGTGATTTGCTCATAGATAGGCTTATTAACATTATTACTGATTATGATTTCCATTTAACACCACCTCTGTTTCTATAGTGTACTCATTGAACAAGTACATTATAATCACTTATTCAGATAAAGTCAACCACATGATTAAATTTTTCAGATACCGTATTTAATAATAACTGTATCTAGCAACGGAATAGTAAGCTGCTGTCAATCAAATTTTTGTGTTACTTTATGGCACATGAGCATTGGCACCGGGGTTATCCGAGCCATAACCTTCCAGCAGATTTACTGCGCCCCAAACACCGAGACCGGCACCCAGAGCCACCACCAGAGTCTGCAGAACTTCCACAGCAGAGTTAAAGAATTCCATAGTCGTTTCTCCTTTATAATTAAAACCTTGCAGACCATCCGTACACATCTGAAGCCGCGTACTGGAACCGCAAACTGCGGCGGGAGCTGGCTTACCGGTGTACCTCTCCGGCCTGATAAAAACAAAACCGTCTGTCCAATCAGACAGGCGGGAGAGAATCAGCATCCACCACAACAAACGCATCGCTGGGGTGGATTTTTATTTTCGGGTGAAGATATTTTTCAATATCAAACGTATTTTGGGGGTCGTAGTCGGCGGTCAGTTTATAGTTTGGATGCTGGGTTAAATCGTACTTTTCACTCAAAAAGGGGCGCACACCGCGCAGCTGCAGGATGCACTTTCCGCCATCCAGCACAGCAAGCTCATCGCGGCTCATAAGTTCATGGCCAAGCTTCTGGAACGATGTGCCATAAGACGGCGAGTTACCGCGGGTATCCGATGTGTTGAAGCTGTCGATGGTCTCTTTGCCAAGCGCTTCGGAAAGTTCTTTCAGGGTAGTCGGCTCGCTGCCGCCCAGAAAAATTTGCGAGTCCATGTTGCCCACAATCGTATCCGCATTATCTTTGTAGATAGCTTTCAGCTGACTGCGGGTCTGCAAGACAAGGCAGGCTGAAATCTCACGGCTGCGGATGGTAGCCACCAGCTTTTCCAACTGTGGAATCTGCCCGATGTTGGCACACTCGTCAATCAGACAGCGCACATGAACCGGCAGTTTACCGCCGTACACATCATCCGCTTTGTCGCACAAAAGGTTGAAAAGCTGGGTGTAGACCATCGAAATCAGAAAATTGAAGGTGCTGTCCGTATCGCTCATGATCAAAAACAGCGCCGTTTTCCGGTCTCCCAGCTTGTCCAGCTCCAATTCATCGTACATCGTGGCATCCCGAATTTCCTGAATATCAAAGGGCGCAAGGCGTGCACCGCAGGAAATAAGGATCGATTTCATCGTTTTGCCGGTAGCTAACTGGAAAAGACGGTATTGCCGCACGGCAAAGGAGTTCGGTTTCCGCTTACTGAGCTCTTCAAACAGCAAATCCACGGGATTCTGATACTCTTCATCGTCCTCTCGGACTTCCATGGCATTGAGCAGCTGCAGCAGCGTTGCAAAGTTTTGTTCTTCCGCCGGTGCCTCATAGTGCAGATACGCAATCAACGCAGTATAGAGCAATTTTTCGCTTTTTTCCCAGAACGGGTCGCCTCCGGTCCCCTCCCCTTTTGTATTGGCCATCAGGGTTGTAACCAGTTTCAAAATGTCCTTTTCTTCGTGGATATAAGCGAAGGGATTATAATGCATTGACTTGTGGAAATTGATGGTGTTCATCGTCTTAATGAGGTACCCTTTCTTTGCAAGGGCATGTCCGCACTCGTAAATGAGACTTCCTTTCGGGTCCGTAACCACGAATGAAACCGGAAAGGCCTTAGAATCGCACTGCAGCAGGTTCGGCTTAATAAAAAATCTCGTCTTACCACTGCCGGAACCTCCCACTACCAGAACATTTTTGTTCCGCGCATTCTTGGGGTCGGGCGGACGGTTGCTCATCATCAGACGTTCAGTTTTCGTCAGAATGATGTTGTCCTCGAACTTCGGAGCCTGAAACGGCTCAATGTCCTTGGCATTGCCCCACCGGGCTGAACCGTACTCCATGCCATGCCGGTATTTCTTTGCATTCTTGCTTGTCAGGTAAACTGCAAGCCGAAGCCCGGCACCGCAGCAGATACCCACCAGAATGTCCAGCGGATGAAGGCTCGGCAGCGGATTTGCAAAGGCGGCCGGAATCGTGCTCATCAGAGACAGAATCTTATCTCCCATCTCTTTGCCTTCAGCCAGCCGCCATGCCTCACCGAAATTCGTTGCCGCAAGTCCCAGCAGAAGATAGGGCAGATACAGAGCCAGCAGCTTGGAAAAATTCTTTTTCATAGGCCAAGCTCCTGATCTTTGTTGCGGACTTTATCGGGAATCGCCGCCACCGCCTGCACCAGTTCCTGTAGTTTTGCCAGCACGGAAGGTCGCTTGGTTTTGTTCAAAACCGAAGCCGAATATTCTTTGAATGCCGCGCTCAACGCATCCGTATCCTGTGCCTTGAAATATACCATATAGCGGGGCGGCGTGCAGGAAATATCCTTTTGAACCGCATAGTCAATGTGGTAGCGCTTGGCATATTTCGCAAAGCCTTTGATGCCGGTTTTCTCGATTTCCACATTGGTCACACCCCGGTTCTGCCGAATCAGGCGCTTCATGCTCTGTTTTCCCTGCGAAGCATTCTTGTCGTACTGCCGCAGCAGAAACTGCGCACCTTTCAGGAAAGTCCTGGCCGTCAGCTTTGTGGTTGAAATGGCAAAGTTGACTGTCTTGTGTTCAACTTCCTCCTGCATTTATACCACCCCCTCTGCAGGAATATCTCCTCATCGTTCGTGCGCCGCCGGGGGCTTTGCTTTTGCCGTTTCCGTCCGCACATTTTCGTCCGGAACAGGCAGCACCAGCATTTGACGGCCCAGGCGCATAAAAGTTTCCGGCTGATGAAAGAGCTCCTCGTATTTCTGCGTCAGCTCCGGGGAGAGGGATGCAAAATCCTCCTCGCCCAGACCCACCACCAGAAATGTTCCGGCAACCACATCATAGGCCTCACCGCTTTCATCCCGCAGTGCGCGGTTCAGCGGCAGCCCCATGAGCTTGCCGTCATCGTTGTAAACGATGGCCACCGGGTCTTCAAAGGGATAGCTTGCACCAATCGAGCCGCCGACCGCCTGCTGCAGCGCTTTCAGGTCATCGTCAATCTCAATCGGCTTCGGGTGCTGCCCCGGCGCAATTTGCAGCACCGAAAGGGTATTCTTTTCCTGTTCCATCCGTATCCTCCTTTACCGTAATCATAATTTCTCCGGTTCGTGCCGCCTGCATCAGGGAAGCGGCAAAAAAGCCGCAGAAAACGCCCAGTTCAAAGAAAGCAAAGCCCACAAAAAAGCTCATCATTGCGGCCTCCTCAGTCCAGGCAGATGCAGTTCAGGTTCTTGCCGTCGGCCATAAGCGCCGTGCTGTGCTGTTCCAGATACTCCTGAATGCAGTGCAGGTCGCCCATCGTCAGGGAGACATACTCGCCTTCCATGTTGAAGCGGACGAAGACGACCGGGCCGGTCAGGTAGCGCTTGCCCGACAGCTCCAGCACCTGCTTGGGGTTGTAGCAGCCCGCCACGGGCAGCTCCTTGGAAATGCCGAAGGTGTCATCCGTCTCGTCAAAGCAGGGCAGAATGCCGGGCGCTTCTTCCAGCAGAATGGCGCTCAGGTCCCTCGCCGGGCCGACTGCCGCCAAATAAACCTGCGGGTCACCGTACTTGCGCTCTGCAATGTCGCTCATCTTGTTGAAGAAGCCGGAAACGGCACGCTCCATGCTGTCGATTTTGCGGCTCATGTTCTCAATGGTCTTTGCGGTCTTGAAATCAATCGTGGTATTCATAGTCGTTGTCCTCCAAAAATTTTGCAAAAAAGAAAAGACCTCATGGGTCTTTCGGTTCCGATTTTTCAGCGTTCGTTCTGACGCTGTTGTCTGCGCTGCCACTGTTCCAGCAGCTTGATGATGACATCTTCCATCTGCCGAGGCGTGTAGCTGCGGGGAAAATACTTTTTCAGAGTATCGTTTTTGATGACCACCTTGTCCAGTTCATCCTTTTTGGCTTCCCCCATAATGGCAAAGGCGACTTCATAGGTGAACTTTCCTTCCTGCGCCAGCTTTTTCATTCGCTGCGCCTGCGACAGGGACGGCGCGTTTTGGGTCTCGTCCATGGCCTGCAAAAAATCCCGCTGTTGAGCCTCGTCCAGATAGGACAGTTCCACAGCGGGATTGAAGGAGATTTTCTTTTCATCTACAAGGTCGAGCAGTTCGGGGATGAGATTTGTCAAACGGATGAATCGCTGTACCGTTTTATATCCCTCACCGGTGCCTTCTGCAACCTGCTCAATCGACAGTTTAGACTTCTGGACAAATTGTCCAGAAGTTAAATCCGACCTAGCACCTTGCTTTTTTATTGCTTCCAGCTTCATTTTGTACGCAAAAGCCCGCTCACTGGGCAGGATGTTTTCACGCTGAAGGTTGGAATCCACCATCAAGATCACGGCGGCATCGTCCGTCATTTCCCGGACGATAACAGGCAGCGTGTCCAGCCCGGCAAGCTCGGCTGCGTGCTGACGGCGGTGGCCGGAGATGATCTCATATCCGCCTTCCGGTCGGGGCCTTGCAATCAGCGGAGCCAGTACGCCGTACTGTGCCACGCTTTCCACCGTACGCTGCATGGCCTCATCGTCCAGCACCTTGAACGGATGCTCCTTGAAATGGAACAGCTCCTCGATGGGAATCTGCTGCACTTGCTCCCGCTTTTGCTCCTGCCGGGATTCTTCGGTGGAAAACATCTCATCGAGACCTTTCAGCGCCAAGTTTGCGTTGCTTTTCGGCATCGGCCAGCACCTCCCTCGTCAAAGATTGATAGGCCGCCGCCACCTTTCCTTTCGGGTCATGGGCAAAGATGCTCCTACCCCCCGCGCTGATTTCCGCCGCACGGACAGAGTGCGGAATGGGCTGCTCAAACACCCGGATTTTGCTGCCGTACACCTGCCGAATCAGTGCATCGATTTCCCTGCCGTAATTGGTACGACTGTCCGTCATGGTCATCAGGATACCCTCGATTTTCAGCTTCGGGTTGATTTGCCGACGCACTTTCTGGATGGTCTGCAGCAGCTGCTCCAGTCCCTTTGCCGAAAGGTACTGCGCCTGCACCGGAATCAGAGTGGTATCTGCTGCGGCCAGTGCGTTGACTGTCAGCATTCCCAGAGAAGGCGTACAATCCAGCAGGATATAATCGTACTCCCGCCGGGCGCTGTCCAACACCTGTTTGAGCATCTTTTCCCGGTTCATACTGTTGACAAGGGCCACTTCCAGCCCTGCCAGTTCGATGTTAGCCGGAATCAGGTCAACGCCTTCCGCATGGTGCAGGATGCCCTCATCGGGCGGGATGCACTGGTCGTTCATGGCTTTTGCCATCAGGGCAGAAAGCGTAACAGGCAGTTCATCGGGCTGCTGCCAGCCCATGCTGATGGTAAGCGACCCCTGCGGGTCGGCATCCACCAGCAGCACCTTTTTGCCTTCCCGTGCAAGCCCTACGCCCAGATTTTCGCAGGTCGTGGTTTTGCCGGTTCCTCCTTTCTGATTGACGATGGCAATCGTGGTTGTTTTTTTCGACATTTTCATCACTCCCTGTTCGATAAATCATGATTGGTTTGGTTCTGGTAATAAAGCTGCATGGTCGTGGGTGCATTGTAGAGTGCAGCCAGCAGATACTGCTTCATGTTCCGGACCGGTGCGGTACTTTCCGCAAGACACTTCAGCACAAAGCGGATATGGTCTGCATTCAGCTTCATGAATCGGCTGCGCACGACCTCCGCAGGCTTGTCGTCCCCTGCCACCCGCAGCATTCTGCGTTTCGAAGAGCAGGTATCCACCAGAAGATTCACGATTTGATCGATGGTGTCCTCCTCATCCGGGCAGACCCGGAGCAGTAAGTCCACCTCCAACGATTGCATAAAATACGCTTCCAGCCGTGTGCGCTCATCCGGTTCGTACTCCGCATCGGAAGAGAAAGGATCAGGTTCACTCCCCTCGGTTTTATTCCACTCAGTCTTATTTCCTCGTGATTTTGCCGTTTCCTGCTGCGCTGAATCCGCGGCACCGGAACCGTTCTTTTCACGATTCCGGAAACGCGGGTCTGCAAAGTTTTTGACGTAAATCAGATTGGGTTTTCCCAGCCCGCGCCGTTTGCGCTCAATAAGTCCAAACTTTTCCAATTCCCGGAACAGTTTGGTAGCCTTGTTGTCTGCGCAGCCCAGTGAATCCATCACTTCCTGCACAGGAAAAATGATATACACCCTTTCCTGCTCATCCAGCCATCCGTTTTTCACCGACAGCCCCATGCGGTCCAACAGGATGCCGTACAGCGTTTTGGCATCAGTGGACAGGTCCTTAAATTTTATGTCCCGGAATAAAATTTTGGGCACCCGGAAATACGAGAACATCTCGCCCGACTGCCCATAGAAATAGTCAAACATCCTGACTTCCTCGCTTGTTCTGCCTTGTCACATCCTTGACACCTCCGTTCGTAGTATGATGAAATATGTATGACTATCGTTATTTTTCTTTACAAAGACGGCCTACCATGCTACAATAGCCGCATCTACGGCCACCGGACAACAGGAAAGGAGTATCTTATGGCCAAAACTGCCGACACCATTGCCATCTATTCCCGCAAGTCCCGCTATACCGGCAAGGGCGAAAGTATCGGAAATCAGATCGACCTCTGCCGCGAATATATCCGCACTCACTACGGCGATGCCGCCGCGGAACATGCCGTTGTCTTTGAGGACGAGGGCTTTTCCGGCGGCAACCTGAACCGCCCGGATTTCAAAAAGATGATGACGGCGGCCAAGGACCGGAAATTCAAGGCCATTGTGGTCTACCGTCTGGACCGCATCAGCCGCAACATCAGCGACTTTTCCAGCCTGATCGAAGAACTGGGACGGCTGGGCATCGACTTTGTGTCCATCCGTGAAAGTTTTGACACGTCCAGCCCCATGGGCCGCGCGATGATGTACATCGCATCCGTGTTCAGTCAGCTGGAACGTGAGACCATCGCGGAGCGCATCCGGGACAACATGCACGAGCTGGCAAAGACCGGGCGCTGGCTGGGCGGCACGACCCCCACGGGCTACGCTTCCGAGAGCGTCAAGAGCATCACGGTGGACGGCAAGACCAAAAAGGCCTGCAAGCTCAAGCTGCTGCCGGACGAAGCAGAGATCATCTACAAAATTTTCGACCTCTACGAGCAGTACGATTCTCTGACCATGACCGAGACCGAGCTGCTGCGGCAGGGCATCAAAACAAAAACCGGGCGTTCGTTCACCCGGTTTTCCATCAAGTCGATTTTGCAGAATCCTGTCTACCTGATTGCAGACAAGGACGCCTATCAGTATTTTGTGGACAATGAGGCAGAACTGTTCGCCCCGGAGTCCGATTTCGACGGTGTGCGCGGCGTGCTGGCCTACAACCGCAGCGACCAGGAAAAAGGCCGTGCTACGGTCTACAATCCCATCAGCGAATGGATCGTTTCGGTGGGCGAACACCCCGGCATCATCTCCTCCAACCGGTGGATTCGGGTGCAGGAGTCGCTGGAACGGAACAAATCCAAGTCCTACCACAAGTCCCGCGGCAACGAAGCCCTGCTCACCGGCCTGCTGTGGTGCTCCTGCGGCAGCCGGATGTACCCCAAGGTCACCGGGCGCAAAACTGCCGACGGGCAGGTGGTCTTTCCCTATATGTGCAAACTGAAGGAGCGCAGCCGGAGAGAGTTATGTAATGTCCGGAATGCCAACGGCAATTTGCTGGATGCTGCCATCTGCGAACAGGTCAAGCACCTTGCCGACCATTCCAGCGACTTTATGAAGCAGTTGGAAAAGGCAAAGTCCGCCCACGCAGGCAACCGCTCCGAGTGTGAGACCAAGCTTTCCACCCTGCGCAAAGAGCAGGCCGAGACGCAGCGGAAGATCAATGCCCTGATCGATTCCTTGGCTGACTTCGGCGACAGCACCGCTGCTGTCCACCTGAAAAAGCGCATTGAGGAGCTGAACGGTCAGGATGCCACCCTGAGTTCCCGCATCCGGGAATTGGAAAGCCTCACGGACGAAGGGGTTCTGGCAGGGATGGAATTTGACCTGATGCGTCAACTGCTGACCGTGTTCCACGACAACATCGACGATATGACCGTGACCCAAAAACGTGCCGCCATCCGCACCGTGGTGCGCAAGGTGGTGTGGGACGGCAAGGTGGCGCATGTGGTGCTCTTCGGTTCACCGGAGGACGAAATCGACTGGACCACCTTCCCGGTAGACCCGGAAGAGGACGAGAATGACCCCGAGGGCGGTGGAGATGGTTCCGATTCTCCATCCGGCGTTCGCTCGGGTGAGGATAGCATTCTCAATGCATCTGCTGGCATAGGTCGCAAACCGCGCCTTGCGGGTGGTGTCAAAGGTATCCACGGCCTTCATCAGCCCAATGGTTCCAATTGAGATCAGGTCCTCCTGGTCGCCGGGCTGGGCGTAGTATTTCTTTGCCACATGGGCCACCAGCCGCAGGTTGTGCCGGATGATCTTTTCCCGCGCACTCCTGTCCCCCGCCCGCAGGGCCGCAAAGGCTTCGATCTCCTCCCGTGCACTGAGCGGCTTTGGGAAACTCCCCGCTTCCAGATGCAGCGCCAGCACCAGAAATTTTGTAGCGAAAAATTGCAGCAGCGTTAATAACATACACAGCACCCCCCTGGTGCTACTGTATGCTGTTGGAAGATCACAAAGTATTCCTCCGAATCCGGAGCGCAGGGATGGCATTCTGCAATTTTCCTGCGGGTTCGTTCGTATTAAGGATAAGGGACCGAATTTTGTTGGTAAAACGGAGGAACCATTATAAAAAACATCTGCTTCCCCTTTGCCGGACGTAACAGCCTCCGGCGCGGGACAGCAGATGTTTTCCTTTTTTTTACGATGCAGTCAGATTCACTCCGCAATGGGCATGGTCTGGTAGAACCAGTCCTCAATGGCCTTGCGGGTCCGGGCGAAGAACTGCTTCACCGGGCAGGCAGCGTCGCGGGCTTCCTGCTCCAGATCCGTGCCTTCGGGGAAATTGCGGATGACGGTATAAGCCACCGACTGCGGCGGCAGCGACATCATCACAGCCGGGTCGTGCACCACGCAGATCTGCTCGCCTACCGCAAGGGTGGCGGGGTCAGAGGTGGTCTTTTCGTCATGGTCCTGCCACTGGGTGCGCTCAGTGATCACCATTTCATAGGTCTCCTGCCCCTCTGCGGTCACCAGTACAGACTCCACTGTACCGTCCGCAGCGCGGCTGATTTCTTCTACCGTACCATAGTAGTAGAGCCGCTCCGAAAACAGTGCCGAGGCAGCGGGCAGTGCACTGATACTGAGCAGCAGCACTGCAAGCAGACAAAAGAACGAGCGATAGGTCTTT
>OGUL01002468.1_pt1 | contig 12431 bp, 6 predicted proteins | sample 1553651 | NCBI WGS metagenome assembly OGUL01 (sample SAMEA2580048, study PRJEB22360) | human gut metagenome | biome: human gut; feature: human-associated habitat; material: faeces | place: Denmark | collected 2008/2010
TCGGTTCTGTGGGTGCAGCTTCTGCTAAAACAGATAACACTCTGAACCGCAGCAACAAGATTACCGTTACTAATGGTAAGATTCTCAGCACTAATGACGTAAATATTTACGCAGGCGCAAACCTGGACGGCATCACCTCTTCGCTGACCTACAACGTGCTGGCGGATGCATATAACAAGACGGCAGTTCCTCTGGCTACTGCTCCGAAAGCCAAGAACACGATGACGCAGAAAAATCAGGTAAGCATCAACGGCGATATCGACAGTGTACGCCACGTTAACTTCAAGGCCGGCAAGGGTATGACCACCGTATCGACCTCCGCCCGCGAATACAACTTCTATAAGGGCACGAGCGGTAGCGGTTCTGTTACCTCCACCGCCTTGGGCGAGGTAACTCCGGGTGAAACAGTTGCCAATTATGTGGATATTGCCAGCGGTAAAAGGGTACGCGCAGGCATCCATAATAATCTGGAGCTTACTATAAGTGGCAGCACTAACGTTATACAGCCGCAATATAAGGATGGTAAGGTTGTTAAAGAAGGCAGCATAGACTTCAGCGGCATCAAGGTTGAAACTGGTGCAGGTCAGGATTGGTTCAATACCAAGCAGAATGTTGTTGCAGATGTAGTTGATCTGGAAAATGGTCTTTATGCCCGTTTGCAGGAAATTAATGGTCTCTTAGGACAATATGCTTCTGATTCTGGCGAATATAATATTTTGAACAGTGAAAGAGAGCGCATCCTCACCCAGATGGAGGAGAATGGCTTTGTCAAGACCAGAGTAGAAGGTGGCAAAACCTACAAGAGTATTTTCGATAAGATTTCTTTGCCGGCAGTTGATGTTAAGGATATCGTTGTTTCTGGTGGCAACATCAACATCGAAGCCGATAAGCTGCAGGGCAGCGGCAACCTGACGGCACAGGGTGCCAATAACCTGACGATTAATAACAGCAGTGACCTGTACCTGAAGATTAATGACCTGGCTATTAAGGATAAGGGTGGCGTAATCCGCTACAACGATGCCGAGGTAAAGAGTGTTGCTGGCTTCAATGGTACAATGAATACTGCTGCAGGTACTAACGCTGATCCGAAGATTACTGTCAAGAGCACTGGCACATCTACCAACGAACTGACTAAGCCTGATATAGGTATCTTTGGTACTGTGCAGAACAGCGCCGGTGACGTTTTAATCCAAAACAGCAATTACAATATTAACGTAGACGGCAATGCCAATATCAGCGCGCGTAACATCGAGCTGAAGGCTGACAAGGGTTCGGTAACACAGAACAGCAAGGGCCTGCTGCTTATCGGCGGCGACCCGGTAACCAAGTACCAGTTCAGCAATGCTATTGCCAAAAAGATTCAAAGCTATGTTTCCCAACAGGCTATTGCTGGCAAGACTACGATTGACTGGCTGAGCAATATCAACAGCTATCAGGATTATAAAAATGCTTTGATAGCGCATAAGGACGAGCTTGGACTTACTGACGCAGAGGTTAATGAGATTAAGAATTACAGCGTTAACAAATCCAGCGGTATTGTTGCAGGCAACAACGTTTATGTCAGCGGCCTGAATGTTAACCTGGATGGCCTTGTACAGAGCGGCTACAAGGAATTCAAGGTTACGCTTGATAAAAAATCTAATAAAAAAATCAGTAATCTGGATAAGGCCTACGCTCTTAATAAAACTGCGCTTACAGATCAGTATGTTATGTCCAACGAGAAGTATTGCGTAAGCACAAAGGCCGGCGCAGTTTATAACTCAAAAACCGGCGCTTATGACTATACTGTTAAGGTTTACTATAACCCCGCAACTAAGGAGCTGCTGACGGAAGCTATTGAGCCTAACGGCGGTAAGATTTATATTACCGGCGCACTGTCGAGCACTGGCAGCGGCAAGCTGCTGGCAATGGACGGTACTGCCAATATTGCGATTGATACTACGAATGCAGACCGCAATTTGCGGGTGAACAAAATCACTAATAAGGATATCACCGGTCTCATCAGCATTAAGGATACGCAGAAGAATACCTTGACTGAGTACACTACTGATGGGCAGAAGATGTCCGTTAAAACAACCAAGCTTAATAATAAAGGTAACGTGATTTCTAGCAGCACAACGCAGGTTAATGGTGCTACTACTACTTATGCACCGGCTAAAGGCATGACAATCAACTGGACTGGCGGTACCTCCGGCGACAAGAAGATTGTCAAGTGGCAGTATAAGAAGGACTTCGTTTTCTGGGGCCTGATTAAATATGGCACTACTAAGGACTTTGTCGAGAACGAGGAAGTTAAGAACGGTAAGACAGAGGTTTCTTCCACCAGTATCACTGGCGCCGATCCGCTTGGTCAAGGTACTGTTATCAAGGTGAACAATAATGCCAAGGAATATGGTGTAACGACTAAGGAATATAATGATCCTAATGCAACAACTTACACTCCTGTTGTCGAAAACAAGAAATATTCCGGTTTATCAGGCAAAATCTTCGGCTATGGCAATTGCACCTACACCTGGACTGAAACCCAGATGCATTCCACCAGCAGTACCTATACAATTAAGGGCGATAAGCCGATTAACGTTGGCTTCATGACCGGCGGCAGCGGTGACATCAGCGTTTCCAGCGCCAAGGATATGTATCTTGCAGGCAACATCAGCAATGCAACTAAGGCTGACGGCAGCGCAATCGGCAAGGTTACCTTAAACAGCATTGGTGGCGCTATCAGCTCTGTTGGCAGTGCACGCGTTGACGCGGACGACCTGACTGCTAAAGCAGCCAAAGGCATCAGCATCAATCACAGTGCGTTGGGCAACATGGCGAAGCTGAATATTGAAGCAACGACTGGTGACGTAAGCATCAATTCCGACCGCGGCAAGCTGCAATTTGTCGGCGGCAATAAGGGCGCGTTGAGCGGCAACCTGGTAATTAACGCAGCAGGAGACATTACTACGGCTGATGGCACTGTTTTGAACGGCAACCGCATTGATTTCACCAGCCTTGGTGCGATCAACGCAGCGATTGCTCCCGGTCAGACGCTGACCAGCAGCGATACTATGTCTGAAAGCGTAAATGCCAATGCTTATGGCGATATCACGCTGACCAACAGCAACGGCGATATGCGTATCGGTCATATTGTCAGCCAGACTGGTAATGTAAACCTCACAACCAGCGGCAGCTTTATCGACGCAGTAGGCGACAGCACCTTGTCCGACAGCGAAAGCAAGCTGCAAAAGTGGCAGGAGCTGGGACTGATTAACAGTAATGACAAGGCAGAAGAAAGCGCAGCATCTGCAGCGGCAGCCAAGAGTGAGCGTGTGCAGGCACTGGAAAACAGGGCAAAGCAGCTGGCTATGGCAGATAAGAAATATACTGAAGACGCGCAGAATGCAGCTTTGGCAGAATACAAGTCATTGGCAGAAGCTTATAAAGCCAACGGCGAAGCAGCTTTTGAAGGCAAAAACTACAGCCAGGACGTTAAGGACTGGGCTAAGATGTATGCAGAGGTTGATAACAGCACTGCCTATGGCTGGAGCAAAAATGAGCTGCTGTATGCTATTCAGGACAGCGTGCTGAATGCAAAACCCGGCCAGGTACTGACGGTAGATAAGGCCAACGTTCAGGGCAAGAACATCAGCCTGAGCGCAGGCAAGAACATCGGTATCGACGGCGAAGCAACCAACATTGCCTACAAGGATATGGGCAATTTGGATAATCTTAAGCTTTTGGCACAGGCTAAGGCCGGTGACCTTACCTGGAATGATGCTGACAGCAGAATTGAGGTTCGTCAGCAGCGTCAGATTACTGTAAAGCTGGCAGATGGCGGCAAGCTGAATCTGCAGGCCAACACCAGTAAAACTGAAAATACTGGTAATGTTTATCTGGCAGGCGTTAAGGATACGATGCTGGATATTTCCGGTACGATTAACACGACGCAGGATGTTAAGCTGCTCAGCGATAAGGGCGTTCGCATGAACAACGGCAGCATTGTTGCCAATAACCTTATTATCCAGGGCGGCAAGGGCAATGTAGGCAGCAAGGATGCCTTCATCAAGACTAATATCAGCGGTAATTTGTAAGCTAATACCGATACCGGTTACGGTGTATATCTGCATCAGACGGCTGTAGGCAACAAGCCGGCGCAGGTGCTGACAATTCAGAATGCAGCAACAGGTACGCTGGTGCTCAAGGCAGATAATGGTATGCAGATGACTACGGAAGCAGGCAAGAATACCGGTTATCTGAACGCTAAAAGCATTAACCTGCAGGCAGCCAACGGCAATATCGGCAAAGCTGATGATGGTATCCGTATTCTGGAAAACGGCGCTGTGATTAACGCTCAGGCAGAAAACGGTTCTGTTTACCTGCAGGGCGCAGGCACGAAGGATGCAGGCCTGGTAGTTGACAGCATTACTGCTAAAGGAAATGCTAAGCTCAACCTGGATGGTGATGTAAACTTCGGTAACGACACAGGTAACGGCAGCATTAGCGCAGGCGCAGATGTAACTGTTAATGGTAACAATGTTAACCTGAACGCAGGTACTGTTACTGCAGGCGGCGCAAGCAATATCACTGCAGGCGGAGACGTGAATGTAACAACCGGCAGCATTACATCTGACGGCGCAGGCAACATTACTGCAGGCAACGACGTTAACCTGAACGCAGGCACTGTTAAAGCAGGCGGCGCAAGCAATATCAACGCAGGTAATGATGTGAACGTAACAACCGGTAGCATTACTGCTGATGGTGCAGGCAACATTACTGCAGGCGGAGACGTAAACCTTAACAGCAGCACGTTGGTATTTGGCGCTGATAGCGTAATTACTTCTACTAATGCCAATATTTCTCTTGGTAGCAGTGGCATTACGGTTAATGGTGCAAATAACAACCTGAAATTGGATGCTGCTGGTACCGTGATGCAGGATGCAGCAGCTACGGGTATTACTGTAGATAATCTTATTGTTGAATCTGGCAAGATGCAGCAACTGCTCAGCCAGCAGAACAATGTGAAGAATCTGAGCATTAAAGGTAAGGATACAGGCAGTATACTGGTAGTAGATGGCGTAACCAGGTTTAACGGTACGATGGATAATCTGTTGGTTACTGTTGCTGATTCTAATATCAAGGGTGATGTGCTGATAGAGAACTACCAGGAAAATACCGGCAAGATAACCATTAACTCAGCCATCAATACTTCTAAGTACAATGATGCGCATAACGGTAATATTACTGTTAAGGCAGATGGTGATATTACTACGGCTAGTGGCGCTGATTTGAATGCATCTGATAATATAAGCATTAATTCTAAGAAGGGTTCTGTTGTAACCATCGGTAATGTAACTGCCAAGAATGCAGTAGATATCAATGCAGCGCAAGATATTACAGCAGACGGAAATCTCATCTCTAACAATAGTGACATTACTCTGGATGCAGGCGGTAATATTACGACTAATGGTAACGTCAATGCTTACGATCACTTAATTGCAAATGCTAAAGGCGATATTGCAATTAACGGCGAGATTACTACAGAAAACGGTAGCGCAGTTCTCAAATCCAATAGTGGCAGCATAACGACCAACGGCAACGTAAATGTTTACGATAACGTAATAGCAAACGCTGCTGGCGATATTGCAACTAACGGCGATATTACTACGGAAAACGGTAGTGTAGTACTCAACTCTAGCGCAGGCAGCGTAACGATGCAGAACATAACTGCCAACAACAAAGTAGATATCGATGCAGTACAAAATATTACAGCAGACGGAAATCTTATCTCTAACAATGGTGATATTACTCTGGATGCAGGCGGAAGCATTACAACGAATAGCATAGTAAATGCGTTTAACAACGTAATTGCGAACGCTAACGGCGATATCAACACCAAAGGCGATGTTACTGCAACAAACGGTAATGCAGTGCTCAACTCTAAAGGTGGCAGCGTAAATACCCAGAACGTAACTGCTGGTCAGGTAGTAGATATCGATGCAGCGAATAATATCACTGCCAATGGTAGCCTCACTTCTACTAATGCTAACGTAGATTTGAACGCAGGCGGCAGCATTATGACCAACGGTCAAGTTACTGCACAGAAGAATGTTGATTACAATGCTAAAGGTAGCATTACTACCGGCGGTATTATCAACAGTACAACTGGCAATATCAACCTGCAGACAGATGCTGCTCAGGGCGATATCATCTTCGGCGGTGACGTAACTGCCGAGCATGGCAACATCAATATCGACGTATTGCAGAACGGTAATGTAACTGATGACGATAACAAATTTACCGCTCTTGGCGACAAGGGTGATATTAACAGAGGTAACTTCGCACTGCACATCAAGGGTGCCGGAGATGTTGATCTGCATGAGATTTACACTACAAACAATGCGTTTATCGACGTTGACAACGGCAATCTCACACTGGCAAAAATTAACGGCGATCTGGTAGCTTTGCGCCTGCATACGGAAGGCAAGCAGATGAAGGTTAGCAAAATTATTGCCGGCACTAAGCTTATTGCACAGAGCAGCGACATCAATATCGATAAGATTCAGCAGCGTCTGGACGCTGACGGCCTTCTGACTATAGTTCCAGATAGCGCACGCCCAATAAGCCTATTGACAACCTAAATATTGGTGAGATAATTACTAATAAGGGTGTCCGCTTTGATCATCTGTGGCTGAATAACGGCTCTATTAACGTAAGCGATGGCATATTCAATATCGATAAGCTGGTAGTCAATAATGTTGCTCATTTCAGCAATAAGCATATGAAGACTGCTGTATGGGGTGCACCGCCGCAACGTGACGATAGCGACAGCATTTATTGGAACAACATTGCAGTGAATAACCCCGCTAACAATTTAGCTGAATGGCAGCAGGAGGGTATAAAACCGTATAAATGGATGTACCTGCACTTCGCAGAACAGCCGAACATTCAGTACAGCAACGGCATACTGCTTTACCTGCGTAATTACTATTATGTTTATAACCAACACTATAGCGCTGTAGACTATATGCTGTATCAGCTCAATGAGAACAAAGCGGAGGAATATGATATTAACTATGCACCTGGCGTAGTACAATACTTCCGCTATGACCTGTATGACCTGGATGAAGACGATAACAAGAGTGAACCCGCAAAAATCACTGTAGAAGCATAGGAGGAAACGCTGATGAACAAAAAGGCAGAGGCTTTTATCAAATATCTGGATAATAACAAGATTACCTGCTTTGCCATTGAACAGATTAGCGAGGATAAGCTGAACACAGTGGTCTTCCGTTCTCACATTGTTGTTGAAGGCCAGCGTCTGCCGACGCTGGTCATCCTGGACAGCAGTATTTATGGTATGCTTCGCGTGCAGCTGGCAGCAAATGCTGTCAACGAGAGCAACGAAGTGGCTATTCTGAGGGAAATCAACAAGGTGAACCGTCAATATAAGGTGTTCAAATATTATCTTACAGATGACGGTTCACTCTACCTGGACAGCTGCCTGCTCTGCCAAAATGGCAGGCTAGAGGGCGACATGATTTATACCGTGCTGGATGTAATCATCAAGCATCTGGAAAAGGAATATAAAAGAATAATGCAGCTCATCTGGCAGGCCAATTAGCCTGCCGGATGCAGCAAAATTTTGTATATCAAAGGGGTGTTGTCGATGATTACTAATAAAACAAGCTTGCTACTGGTTACGCTTTTGCTGGGATGCAGTGCCGCTGCTTTCGCAGCGCCTACACCTTCGCAGGAAGCAGAATTCAATAAAAGCGGCTTGAATAACGCCGGTGTGGCAGCCAACAGAACTATAGAGTATATGGAGCGCCAGCGTGTTGCCAGACAGATTGCTGAGGACAAGGCTAAGGCTAGCAGCAAGGTAGAGCAGGGGAGCCAAAAGCCTGATGCAGAGCAGCAGGCTGCAGTGACCTTTAAGCTGGAAAAGCTGGAGCTTGATGAATCCACTGTATTGGAGCAGGCAGAGCTGCAGAAGCTGACGGACGAATATATCGGTAAAGAGGTTGGCGTCAAGGATTTGTACGAGCTGGTGAATAAAATCAACAAGCTGTATCTTGATAATGGTTACTTTACCTGTCGTGCAATTTTGCCGGCACAGACGATCAAAAACGGTACGGTAAAAATTGAGCTTATCGAAGGCAAAACGAATGCTGTTGAGGTGCAGGGCAACAAGTATACCAAAAGCAAATACATCAGCAAGCGTATGAGCCTGAAGCAGGGCGAGGTTGCCAACATCAACAAGCTGAATGACGATTTACTGCGCTTTAACGCTGCCAATGACGTGCAGCTGCGCATTTCTCTGCAGGCTGGCAGCGAGCCGGGAACTACGGATTACGTCATCAGCGCTTATGAACCGCAAAACATTACCTGGACTGTTTACAGTGACAACGCAGGCAGTGATACGAGCGGCGAATACCGTGGCGGCCTGTTCTTTACGGACAGAAGCCTGACAGGTGTGCGTGACGCGCTGACGCTGAACACGATGCTGAGCGATGGCACCAAATCCTTCGGCCTTGGCTACAGCAGGCCCTTAGGACATAGCGGTACTAAGCTGAACATACAGTATAGCACTAACAGTGTTCACATTACTGACGGAATACTGGAGCCTTTGAATGTACGTGGTCATGCTTACGCGATGAACGTTGGTCTGAGCCAACTGTTGGTAGCGACGGAAAAGATCCGTACTGAGGCAACACTTGATTACGGTCAGCAAAATTCTAAGACTGATTTCAGCGGCCAACATTGGCTAGATGATATTATTAAAGGCGTTACGGCAGGATATTCCGTAACTAATTACAGCGCAAGCTCTGTTATTTACCAAAAGCACAGCTTTAACGCTGGTACGCATACCGATATTGCCGATAATGACAAGGATTTTTCCCTGTACCAGCTTAACGGCCTGTACCAGAAAATGTATCAGCATGGGCAGCTTTTAAGCCTGCGCCTGGACGCACAGCGTGGCTTCAACAATTATCTGCCTTCCGCCCGCCAGTTCTACATTGGCGGCATGTACAGCGTACGCGGCTACAAAGAAAGCCTGCTTGGCGGCGACAGTGGCTACAGTATGGGCCTGGAATATTCCGTGCCTGTGACTAAGGACAAAAAGACCAGTGCCTTCGCCTTTATGGATCATGGACAGGTCTTTGGCGACAGTGCCTTTGACAGCCATGTACTGACAAGCTGTGGCCTGGGCGTGCGCAGCAACATCACCAAGCACATCGGTGCTGTGGTAACATTGGGCGTGCCTTTGATTAAGGAAATCAATAATACTGATGTAGATTCAACTCGCATCCATTTCATGGTAAGCGGTCAATTCTAAAAAAATCTTGTGTAATAATAGGACTAGGGAAACCCGGTCCTATTATTTTTTTCCTGTATATATGTAGGAAAAAGAAGCTTTGCCTGTAGCTGATATCCTATTATATGAAAAAAATTTCGATAACTGATGACAATTACCACAATTCAAGCTATAATAAGTATATAAACAAAAAATTATTTTATGAGGTGACATACAATGCAATTTCCGATAGTTTTAGGTGTTTCTGCACGTCACGCACATCTGTGCCGTGAGCATATGGATATTTTATTTGGTGAAGGCAGCGAGCTGCACGTTAAAAAGCCAATCGGCCAGCCCGGTCAGTTTGCTTCTGAAGAACAGATTACCATGGTAACTCCCAAGGATTCCATGAAGCTGCGTATCATCGGTCCTTTGCGTCCGGAAACTCAGATTGAGCTTTCTCTGACCGACGCGCGCAAGGTCGGACTGGATGCTCCTATCCGCAACAGCGGCGATATCGCAGGCAGCGCAGGCGCTAAGCTCATCGGTCCGAAGGGTGAGCTGGAGCTGAAGGAGGGTATTATCATCGCTGCGCGCCACGTGCATCTGTACCCCGAAACCGCTGAAAAATACGGCCTGAAGGACGGCGATATCGTTGATATCCAGACAGAGGGCGAGCGTTCTGTAACACTGCATAATGTTCTAGTACGTGCGGGCGTAAAGCATGCTGACGAGGTTCATATCGACACTGACGAAGCTAATGCCTGCAACCTGGGCAGCGGCGTGATGGTTAACATCGTCTACAATAAATAATTCCACCGTTTTTCCAACAAAAGGATGGTGAGTATATGAAAAAAATTACAGCCTTGGCAGCAGCGCTTGTTTTGTGCGCTGCGCATGTTTCAGCCTACGAAAACAGCTATGCAGGCTACAGTGTTAAGGACGGACAGCCTTACTATAAGCTGGAAGCGAAGAAGGTTTATGCGTATACCAATATCAGCAGCAAAAAGGCTTATCAGAACGAAGAGGATTTAAAAAATACCGCAGTTAATATTGTTAACTATTACACAGCAGAGGATATGGAGCAGATTTTAGGCGAAAAATTCTCTACTGCTTATTTTGATGCGGAATATGAGAAGCTGGCACTTCTGGAGCGCTCCCAGCTTAATCCGAAAACCGTGCCTGCGCCGCTGCTGGAGCTTGATAAATATGCCGAACATGACAGTAACGGCAATCTGACGATTCAGAGCAAGGTGCTCAAAGAAAAGCTGGAAAAGCTTACGCCTCTTATTAAGACAGGGAAAATTGCCGGCAAAAAGGCGATAACTATTTCTTACCTATATAAACAGGGTGATGTGCTGGTTAAAATTGACACCAGTCTTGTTTCTGCCAACGACAGACTTTATCTGCTGTCTACCGTAAATACCGACCAGGATCTGTACGCGCCCAAAAAGGACGAAAAAGACGCTGACGCTGATGCAGATATTGATGATATCGATACTGACGAAGAAAGCGACGAAAATGACGAGACCAAGACCGAGCCTAAGAATGCTGCTTCCGTAAAGGAAGAAATGGAAAAGGCTCTGGAGGTTGAGAATGTTTTTGTACGCGACGTACCGGCCGAAACCATGCAGCGCTTCGATAAAGCACACACTGATCTGCTGAAGGGCTTTAAGGCTTTTGCTCCGACAAGCACGCCGAAGGCCATCGGCTTTACCGATGCCGCAGCCGGTAAAAGTGTGCAGCTGCCGGATGACTGGTTCTATGGCCAGCTGAATCTTAAATATAAGGACAAGGGCACATTTTACCTGACTTTGGCTTCTTCAATGAAGGAAATGCAGGAGGTTGCCGCAAATACTGATTATGACAGTGTTTATTCCGTATTAGCTATTCCGCAGGCTGACCCCGAATACCAGAAGAAGGTTACGGAGCTTTACAGTAGCGGTGCGCGTAATGTTCTGCAGCACTGGAATCATCTGCTGATTACTGCCAGTGTTGACAACATTACCGACGCTGAAATCAAGGAGCTTCTTGCAACGCCTGTTGCCAACAGACTTGCGGTTGAGAGTTTTATCTCCGAAGGTCTGCAGCGCATGAAGGGTTTCAGCAACGAATACTTTGCTTTGAAGGATTATAAGACAAATTTTGACTTCACCCAGGAAAAAGCTCTTATCGGCATCAATGCTGATACCCAATTGCTGAAGGATTTTGCTTATAACAACAAAATTTTGCTGAGCTGCAACCAAAAAGCCGCTACAGCGATGCTTTTTATCAAAAAAACTGACGTTGAAACGGAAAAAAGCCTTGAACAGCAAGTAAACGAATGGCACTTTTAACTACACAGGTGCAATGAATTGCAGTGCATGAAAATCTCACGTCTGAGAAAAGGAAAATTTAACATAATATACATTATCGGACGTAAAATATTATTTTGCAGTCTTTGTGGTAAAAAGGCAGCATTATAGACATGTTTATTTCCCAACTGAGGAAAATGCTGAAAAAAGCGTCAGACAATGAGAATTCTTCGCTTTTTGCTCCTCCCCCGGAGGTTTTAAGAAGTTTTTAGCATTTTTTATGTTAAATTAGCCACCGCGCGCACTGCTGTTTGACGAAATTACTTTTATCTGTTATAATTTGTATAAGGTTAACTATAAACACATGATTGGAGGGTCTAAAATGGGTAGAAGAAAAGCACTCCCGCCGGACTTTGATGGCAACTATACCGAAGATATGTTGTCTGAACGCCAACGCAACATTTTGAAATTCGTCCGTACTTTTATTAATCATAAGGGCTATCCGCCTGCTGTACGCGAAATCGGTGCAGCAGTAGGTTTATCCTCCAGTGCCAGCGTGCATAATCATCTGAAGAAGCTGCAGGAGTATGGCTTCATTCAGCGTGATGCTGCTAAGCCGCGTGCTCTGGAGCTGATGAGCGAAAGCGATGCCTGGAGAAACAAGCTCCTTGTTCCGGTACCGCTGGTTGGCAAGGTTACTGCAGGTGTTCCTATTCTTGCTGTCGAGAACATTGAAGAGACCTATCCTATTCCTCGTGATCTGATTGGCTGCGACGATGATGTTTTCATGCTTTCCGTATGCGGTGACAGCATGATTAACGCAGGTATTCTGGATCACGACTACATTATTGCTCGTA
>OGUL01002476.1_pt1 | contig 12372 bp, 5 predicted proteins | sample 1553651 | NCBI WGS metagenome assembly OGUL01 (sample SAMEA2580048, study PRJEB22360) | human gut metagenome | biome: human gut; feature: human-associated habitat; material: faeces | place: Denmark | collected 2008/2010
GTCATGGCGGTGTAGACTGGATAGCAACCTTCCGCGCCGGTCTCGCCTTGGTCAAGCACGGCGGCCATGTGACCCAGGGAGGCAGTACCATTACCCAGCAGCTGGCAAAGAATGCTTTCCTTACCCAGGAACGTTCCATCATCCGTAAAATTAAGGAAGCTTTTATTGCCAAGGAGCTGGAGCACAAATATACTAAGGATGAAATCCTCACTATGTATCTGAACCAGATTTATTTCGGTCAGGGCGCATACGGTATTGAAAGTGCTTCCATGTATTACTTCAATAAGCATGTCCAGAATCTGGATATCGCCGAAGCTGCTACTCTGGCAGCTATTCCCAAGAGCCCTAACTATTTTAATCCTTTTGAAAATCCGCAGGAAAGTAAAAAACGTCAGGAGCTTGTTATCGACCAGATGGTTAAATACGGTTTTATCTCTGCTGCCGACGGTAATGCTGCCAAAGCAGAAAAGCTTGTCTTCAGCACAACACATAAAACCAATTCCGATCCTCGCTCCTATTTCTTCGATATGATTACCCAAAAGGTTATCGAAGAGGTTGGTGCAGACGCTCTCTATAAGGGCGGTCTTAAGATTTACACCACTTTAGACCCGGATATGCAAAAGGCTGCTGAAAATGCTATGAAGCATCTGCCGGGCTATTATACAGACGGCAAGAAGCTGACTCAGCCGCAAATGGCTCTGGTTGCCGTTGACCCGCATAACGGTTATGTTAAAGCTATGATCGGCGGCCGTGGCCAGGATAAGTTCAACCGTGCTACTCTTGCAGTACGTCAGCCCGGTTCTGCCTTCAAGCCTTTTGTCTATCTGACCGCAATGCAGAACGGTTATTCTCCGGCCAGTGTCATTGAAGATAAGGAAGAAGAATTCTCTCCCGGCTGGAAACCGCAGAACTCCGACAGAGCATGGCATGGTAAGGTAAGCCTGCGTACTGCTCTGGTACGTTCTATGAACGTGCCTACCGTTAAGCTGGCCCAAGAGGTTGGTGTAAGCAAAATTATCAGCAATGCCGAAAAAATGGGTATTACTACTCTGGTTGATTCCGGTGCTTACAGCGATGCAAACCTTGCTATGGCACTCGGCGGTCTCAGCAAGGGCGTTAATCCGCTGGAAATGGCTGCAGCCTACGGCGTTCTGGCAAGCAACGGTATGTATTGCAAGCCTATTGCTCTGCTGAAGATTGTTGACCGCGAGGGCAAGGTTCTGTACGAAGCTAAGCCTGAACCCAAACGTGTTATTGATGCCGAAGCAGCATACCTGACTACTAATATGCTGCAGGATGTTCTTATCAGCGGCACTGCAGGCGGCATGGGAATCGGCCGTCCGGCAGCAGGTAAAACCGGTACTACCGATACCTACATTGATGCCTGGTTCGTTGGTTACACTCCCGACCTCAGTACTGCCGTATGGGTTGGCGATGATAACAACAAATCTATGAACCGTATGTACGGCAGCGGCGCTCCGCTTTCTATCTGGCATGATTTCATGGTCAACGCTCTGGCCTCTACTCCGCGCACCGGCTTCAGCAATCCGGGCGTAGCTGTTCCGCCGGAACCGGAAATCAAGCAGGATGATAAGGACAAAGATAAAGACAAGGATAAAGATAAGGACAAAGACAAGCAGGCTCCCGCTACGGTAACAACTGAAGGCAATGCCAACCAGGCACCTGTAGTAAGCAGCCAGCCCACTAAAAAGAAACGCAGCATTAAAGAGCGCGTTAACGAAATCATGGGCAAGCCTGTTGTCAGCAACCAGCCTACTCCGCGTAACTAATTCACTTTTATGGTGGTCACCAAGTGTGGCCACCATTTTTTATTGCTCGAAACTAAGTATATTGTATACATGAATACAGATTTATGCTATAATAATGACAGCTATAAATCAGCTTTAATTAACGAACTATACTAATAAAAGGAGTACTGCCATGGAGAAGAAACCTGTAAAAATAGTTGAAACCGTCCTGCGTGACGGCCACCAGTCGCTTGCTGCCACCAGAATGCGCATCAGCGACATGCTGCCGGCACTGGAGCAGCTGGATAACGCCGGCTACTATGCTTTGGAGGCTTGGGGCGGCGCCACCTTTGACTCCTGCCTGCGCTTCCTTAACGAGGATCCCTGGCAACGTCTGCGCACGCTCAGAAAGCACCTGCGCAAAACCCCGATTCAAATGCTGCTGCGCGGTCAGAACATTTTGGGCTATAACCATTATGCCGATGACGTTGTACGCGAATTTGTAAACCGTTCTGTTGACAACGGCGTATCTATTATCCGTATTTTCGATGCTCTTAACGATACACGCAACCTGGAATGTGCAATGCGTGCCGCTAAGGAAGCAGGCGCACATGTTCAGGGTTGTATTGTATATACCATCAGCCCCTACCATCAGGACAAGGACTTTGTACAGCTCGGTAAAGAGCTGGCACAGATGGGCGCAGATTCCATCTGCATTAAGGATATGGCTGGCCTGTTGCGTCCCTACGCTGCCGAAAGCCTTATCCGCAGCCTGAAGGCAGAGCTTAACCTGCCTATCGACCTGCACACCCACTTCACCAGCGGTATGGGTGATATGACTTACCTGAAGGCTGTTGAAGCCGGTGCGGACATGATTGATACTGCGCTTTCTCCGTTCTCCGAATCTACCAGCCAGCCCTGCACCGAAGCTCTGGTAGCAACGCTGGAGGGCACTCCCTACGATACAGGCATCAGCCTTGCCGAGCTTAATGCATTGGCTGACTATTTCAAGGATGTACGCAAGAACCTTATCCACGATTTCAACCTGAACGCCAACATCCCCATCGATCCCAAGGTACTCACCTTCCAGATTCCGGGCGGTATGCTTTCCAACCTGCTGAACCAGATGAAGGAAATGGGCGTTGCCGACAAATACCCGCAGCTGCTTGAGGAAATGCCGCGCGTGCGTGCCGAGCTCGGCTATCCGCCGCTGGTTACTCCTACCAGCCAGATTGTAGGTTCTATGTCCGTATTGAACGTTGCACTTGGACGCTATAAGATGATTCCCCGCGAGGTTAAGGATTTGATTCTTGGCAAATACGGCCGTACTCCGGGGCCGATTGACCCTGAGGTTAAACGCCTGGCAATAGGTGACGCGCCGCAAATCGACCACCGTCCTGCCGACGATATTCCGCCGCAGATGAAAAAGCTGCGCGAAAAGCTGGCTGAGGAAGGCTTCCCCAACGCACCGATTGAAGACGTTTTAAGCTACGCCTCCTTCCCTGAGGTAACTCTTAACTTCCTGCGTCACAGCAACATCGGTATGAAATTCCACGATTTATACGCTAAAGAGCACGCTGAGAAATCAATCTCAGCGTGCTCTCTTTTTATGCAGATATTATTTTACATCCTCCAGGTGTTCTTCCTGAAGCTCCTCGTGAATCTTTTCCGGCTCGTGCAAAAGCTGGATGCCGACACGCACAATACGCATCTTGTCAATCTCCTCTACCGTAAAAGCAGCAGCAGGTGTCTGCACCTTCTGCCCCACCTTAGGCGGATAATCAAGCTGAGAGTAAACCCAGCCGCCGATAGTATCACAGTTTTCGGTATCTAAGGCCAGCTCGAAGGTATCATTGACATCCTCCAACAGCATTTTTCCGTCTACAGAATAGGTTTTGCTGCCCTTTTCCTCTACCTCCGGACGTTCCTCGTCAAACTCGTCCTGGATTTCGCCTACGATTTCCTCCAAAATATCCTCAACGGTAACCATACCAGCGGTACCGCCGTACTCGTCAACCAGGATTGCCAGCTGGCTGCGATGCTTCTGCAAAATGCGCAGCAGCTTGCTGATAGGCAGAGATTCCGGCACCAGCAGCACCTTACGCGCCAGACTGCGCAAATCAGGACGCTCGCCGGCATTTAAGCTGCGCAGCAAATCCTTGATATGCAAAAAGCCGATAATGTGGTCCTTATCCTCATCACAGATAGGATAACGCGTCATGCGCTCCTCCAGCGCCGTCTTGATATTATCCTCCCAGGAATCCTCCAGATACAGGCAGATCATATCGGTACGCGGCACCATGATATCGCTGGCACGACGGTCGGAAAAGTCAAAGACATTGTCCAGATAAGTAAGCTCTGTTTTATCAATATAGCCATGCTTATGGCTTTCTTCCATCAGTATGCGGATTTCGTCCTCATTATGCGCCTCTTCCGCCTCGCTTGCAGCCTCAACGCCTAATTTGTGCAACACCCAGTTGGCAACGTGATTGAGGAACCACACAGCAGGATACATCAGCTTATCAAACAGAATCAGCGGAGCTGCCACAAACAGAACAATCTGCTCCGTCTTTTGAATAGACAATGATTTAGGCACCAACTCGCCCAAAACAATATGCAAAGCAGTGATAACACCGAAGCCGACAACAAAGGCTATTGTATGTTCAACTTGCGGCGGCAGCTGCAGCAGATTAAATACAGGATGCATCAGCTTAGCCACTGTCGGCTCGCCAATCCAGCCTAAGCCCAGCGAAGCAATGGTTATACCAAGCTGAGTAACCGAAAGATAGGCATCAAGATGCTCCGTTACCTGCTTAGCGCTTTCCGCCCGAGTATTGCCTTCCTTAATCAGCGCATCAAGACGCGAAGGGCGCACCTTGACGATAGAAAACTCCGAAGCAACGAAAAAGCCGTTCAGCGCCACCAAAAATAAAATCGCTATAACATTAAACAAACATATGAGATAGTCCAAAAATCTCTGTAATCCTGCAGATTGCAGAAAAACAGTTTCACCTCCGTAAAATATATAATATTAACAGTATTGTACCATAGATAGGCCATAAAGCAAAATAATTTTTTGTAAAATTTGTAGCAAAAAAGCCGCCGTATCAGCAAAAATTTACATGATACGACGGCTTTAAGCTTTTATTTTATGTTGACTACAGCCTTATGCAAAGATGATGCCTTATACTCAAGCTTTAACTGCTTCAGCGCAGCGTTTGCACAGAGTCGGATGCTCAGCGTCCTGACCAACCTCGTCACTGTAAATCCAGCAACGCTCGCACTTGTGGCCTTCGGCAGCAGCAACGGTAACCTTCAGGTCCTCGCGGCCGGTTGCTTCGGCACCTTCGGCAGCGCCTTCAACAATAACAGCCTGAGAAACGATCAGCAGGGTTGCCAGATCTTTTTCTACGGATTTCAGGATAGCCAGTGCTTCGCCTTCAGCGTGCAGCTCAACCTTAGCGTCCAGAGAGTGACCGATTTGTTTGTTATGACGAGCCAGCTCCAGCACCTTGGTGATTTCGCTGCGGATTTCAATGAAGTTATCCCATTTAGTTTCCAGCTCTTCGTTGATGTATTCTTCCTTAACCTCCGGCCAAGGCAGCATTTGTACAGATTCCGGAGCATTAGCAGGTTTCTTCATGAACTGCCATACTTCTTCCATAGTGAAGCTCAGTACCGGGGAAAGCATAACGATGAAATCCATGAGGATTTCATGCATAGCGGTTTGTGCGCTGCGACGCTCTTTGCTGTCAGCCTTGTAAGCATACAGGCGGTCCTTGATGATATCCAGATAGAAGCTGGACATTTCAACGGTGCAGAAGTTGTGGATTGCATGATACAGTACATGGAAATCATAGCTTTCGTAAGCAGCGGTAACTTCCTTCTTCAGCAGCTGCAGATGCATCAGTGCCCATTGATCAAGCTCCAGCATTTCGTTGAACGGAACAGCATCGGTTTCATAGTTGAAATCGTTGGTGTTGCCCAGAATGTAACGGATGGTGTTACGGATTTTGCGGTATACCTCAGCCAGCTGCTTCAGGATTTTCGGGGAGATACGGATATCTGCCTTATAATCGGAGGAAGCAGTCCACAGGCGGATGATATCAGCACCGTATTGTTTGATTACGTCCTGCGGAACGATAACGTTACCTACGGATTTGGACATCTTGCGGCCATCGCCGTCAACTACATAGCCATGAGTCAGTACGGATTCGTACGGAGCACGGCCTGCAACAGCAACGGAGGTCAGCAGAGAGGACTGGAACCAGCCACGATGCTGGTCACTGCCTTCGAGGTACATAGCAACTGGCCAGGACAGCTCCGGACGCTTTGCGGCAACAGCCATGTGAGAAGAACCGCTGTCGAACCATACGTCCATGATATCGCTTTCCTTGTGGAAGTGCTTGCCGCCGCATTTCGGGCAGACAGTGCCTTCCGGCAGCAGCTCTTCGGCAGTATGAGCCCACCATGCATCGCTGCCTTCTTTTTCGAACCAGTTAGCAACAGAGTCGATGGTAGCTTCGTTAATCAGATGCTCGCCGCAGTTATCGCAGTAGAATACCGGGATAGGAACACCCCATACACGCTGACGGCTGATGCACCAGTCGTGACGGTCGCTTACCATGTTATGGATACGTTGTTGGCCCCAGGAAGGAATCCACTGTACATCGTCGATAGATTTCAGTGCTTCATCGCGGAAGCCGTCGATAGAAGCGAACCATTGAGAGGTTGCGCGGAAAATAATCGGGTTTTTGCAGCGCCAGCAGTGTGCGTATTGGTGCTTAATGTTTTCTTTACCCAGCAGGCAGTTCAGCTCAGCCAGATATTTCAGTACCGGGATATTAGCGTCGAATACAAACATGCCCTTGAAGCGTTCGCCTGCTTCTTCGGTCAGCTTGCCCTGGGAATCAACAGGGCAGAGAATCGGCAGCTTGTATTTCAGGCCGGTTTCAAAGTCGACATCGCCATGACCGGGAGCGGTATGTACGCAACCGGTACCGGCTTCGGTAGTTACATAGTCAGCCATAACTACGAGAGAGCGGCGGTTGTTGTATTCAGGGAACGGATGCACGCATTCAGCGAATTCCATATCTTTACCAAGAGTAGTGCCAAGGACATTGCTGAGGTCCTTGTGGCAGACAGCGCCAACCTGAGCCAGCAGGTCTTTTGCCATGAAGAGAACTTCGCCTTCGCATTCAACCCAGGCATATTCCAGAGCAGGGTTCAGAGCAACAGCAACGTTGGCAGGCATGGTCCACGGGGTGGTTGTCCAAATTACCATGTAAGCTTTTTTTCCTTTAGCAGCTTCCGGAGTTTGGCCGTTGTCTTTTACCAGCGGCATTTTTACGAAGATAGTCGGAGTTTTTTGTTCGCCGTATTCGATTTCTGCTTCAGCCAGAGCGGTTTCGCAGTGTGGGCACCAGTAAACGGTCTTTTTGCCTTTGTAGATATAGCCTTTGTTAGCCATAGTACCGAATACACGGATCTGCTCAGCTTCAAAGCTGTGATGCAGAGTGATGTACGGATTTTCCCAATCACCCAGAACGCCCAGACGTTTGAAGTCTTCGCGTTGGATATCAACCCATTGCAGAGCGAAGTCATGGCATTTGCGGCGCAGAGTCAGCGGATCCAGCTCATTGCGGTTCAGGCCCAGCTCTTTGATAGCAGCGTGCTCAATCGGCATGCCGTGAGTATCCCAGCCGGGAACATACGGGGTATCGAAGCCGCGAGCATATTTGTATTTCATGATGATATCCTTTAAGATTTTGTTCAGGGCATGACCCATGTGGATTTTGCCGTTTGCATACGGAGGGCCGTCATGCAGAACAAATTTCTTGTGGCCTGCATGCAGAGCCTGCTTTTTGCCATAAATATCGTTTTCTTCCCAGAATTTCAGAAAATCAGGTTCGCGCTGCGGCAGACCGGCACGCATAGGGAACTCTGTTTCGGGCAGATTCAGTGTTTTACCATAGTCCATTACTAATAACCTCCAATTTTATTAAACAAAAAAATTAACAATATAAAAAAGCTTCGTCCCTCAGATAAGGGACGAAGCTGTAGACTAACAACGATTAATACGCTTGCGTATCATGCATCATTATCAAACGTGTACTCCGTGGTACCACCCTCATGACGACAGCCTTTGCTGCACGCCACTCGTGTGCGCAATATCGGGCGCTCCCGTATGCAGCTACTCAGGTTCGCCGCATCCGCTCCAAAGTGATTTTCACCTGCTTTACTTCGTCCGGGCTTGCACCATACCCCGGCTCGCTTAACCTGCGCTGCAAGCTACTGTCTTTTTCATCGCGTTAGCAAATATCAATAAACGCTAATATTATACATTAGACAATGTGATAAGTCAAGGAGTGAAGAGCCTTGCACTGCCAAAATTTTATAATACACATCTTCAGACTTCTTACTGCTAAAGTCATATGTTAACAATCCAGTCGCAGAATTATTCTTAATCCTGCTCTGTTAACATAAATTATTTGAACTTCAGTCTTTAACCAAAACGTCACAAACACTCGCTTGCGAAAAATACTTCTTTATGTTATATTATAAGCAAGAAAGACAACCGCCTAAGCGGTTCGTGCCAATCCAATCGGCTACGCCTCTTGGGGCACTATCGCATGGCGTGCATGAGCCAATCAGCATTGTCCTACGGACTCGCTTCTTGGATGCACCCGCAACAAGGTGGGTTGCCCGTAAAAAGTGTAGAAAAGCCACTCCGTTACCGGTCAAATGTAGTGACCCAAAAAAGTTAGACTTTTATTACGCAGCAGAATTTAGAATCTGTTGCGTATTTTTTATGCAACAAAACTAAGCCTGTACTCTACAGGACTCATCCAATTAAGTTTAGACTTAATTCTATATTTGTTGTAATAAGTAATATATTTTCCTATTGTATTTTTTAACTCATCATAACTGTAATAAACTACACCATAATACATTTCCTGCTTTAGTACTCCGAAAAAATTCTCCATGACTGAATTGTCATAGTAATTACCTTTGCGTGACATACTCCGAAAAATTTTATTCTTCGTTAGCATTTTGTTATACACTTTCATTTGGTACGCCCAGCCCCTGTCGGAATGGAACGTCCTTCTATACTTGCAATCATTAGTAACTTCTATAGCTTTCGTCAATGCAGAAACAATAGCTTGTGAAGATGGGTTTCGACTAATACTATAGCTTATAATTTCACTGTTATACATATCCATAAACGGATTGAGTATGTTCTCTTGCAGAGCAAGCTGTTGATATGAAACCTCTGTTGTCATATATAATTCTACAACAGAAAGCTTCTTTTCGAAAGAATAGGTTTCATTTTTTCTAGAACGAAAAAAGCCTTTATCTCCAAAAGCATTATAGTTATATACCCACGTTTTTATACTTTTAATGGCAGGTATCCCATACTTTTTTGCTAAAGTTTTGTATCCGACCTCTTCGTTTAGATATTCCAGGACTATTTTCTTCTTTAGTTCAAAACTGTATTTTGCCATTAAAAAACCGACCTCCTAAAATTAGATTTTTAGGTCTAACTTTAGGGGGTCGGTTCACAGCTACGTATAGTTGTGGGATTTTATTCTTTCATCTATTCACTTTGTTGCAATTTCCACCTTCTTGCCACAGAATGCAATGCCATATTTATATATCGTACCAATTCCCTGCCTGCGCAGCTCCGTATCATAATGCTTTACTTCAATCTGCTCAAGCGCTTGCTCTGCCAGCATCTTCAATTGCTCGGCAGAAGCATCCTTGGCAGCCTTAATTTCGATAATTATTCCCGGCATTCCCTGCGTCTTCGGCGTAAGCTGAATATCAAAGCGACCCTCGCCACTTTCTCTGTTCGACAACGGATAATAGTCATTAGTAAACATGCCTGTCATACCTAGAAGCAGTCCTTGATAATAGTTCTCCTGCAACCCGTCATAGAAGCTGACAGCTTCCAGCAGAAATTTTCGCAGAGCAGCCTGCAGCTGCCTGCTGTTTTTCGTAATGAGATAAAGCTGCAGCTTATTTATCGTATCACTGCTTCTGCTTTCCTGAAGCAGCGATAAAATTTCACGCCGATACACTGTCTTAACTTCTTTATTAGGAATAGCCAGCTCACAGATATTCATGCCCTCAAGCTTCATTGTTTTTACTGCCTTCAGATATCCTGTTAAAAGCAGAAAGCCAAAAATATTCGTTGTTGTGTCCCGCAAGCTAGGATAGATGATATCGGTTTCCACGACAGACTGCACTGTTGCTCCGTTTAATAATTCCCGTAACTGCTCGCAGGCAGACTCATCAAGATTTTTAATAATCTCTCTGATGGTGAGATTAGCGGAGGTCTGTACCCAATATGGCTCTGCCTCACAATCATTGGCAAAATAATTAATCACCGACCACGGGTTATAAATTTCTACCTCACCAAATTTATAGCCATCATACCATTGCTTAATTTCCAGCAGCTTTGCTTCTGCCTCATAATACTCTGCCATAGTCTGCACCTCTGCGCTCGTAAAGCCAAAATAGCTGCTGAACCTTTTATCTAGCACCGAATACACCCGTACATTGTTCAGACCGCTGAAAATACTTTCCTTAGCTACCCGCAAAATTCCCGTCATCACGCTCAGCTTGACATAAGGATTATCCTTGAGCGCTGCCGAAAAAAAGTTTCTGATGAATTCCACGGACTGCGCATAATACCCATTTACATAGCCTTCCTGTATCGGCGTATCATATTCATCAATAATGATTACCACAGACAGCTCATAATATGCTTGCAGCATCTGCGACAAACGCCGCAAGCTCAGCATATAATCTTCCTTGGCAGCCGTACCATTCACTATTTTTTTATAAAAAGAACTGTCCTCTTCGGCTATTTTAGTGCTGTCATCCAGTTCCCTATGCCGCGAAAACTCACTTGCTATTACCAGCTTCAGCAGGCCAAACGCAGTTTCCCACTCACTAGACTTGATATCCTTCAGGCTTAGATAAATTACAGGATATTTTCCCTGCTCCCTAGTATAAGCCTCTCCTTGCTGCCAGATTTTTTTATTTTTAAAGTAGATGCTCGTATCTTCGTCAGTTTTCTCGAAAAAAGTCCGCAGCATATCCATATTCAGCGTTTTGCCGAAGCGTCGCGGACGTGTAAGCAGCAGTATCTTTGCTCCATCATCTAATACATCCTTAATAAGCAAGGTTTTGTCAAGATAATAATAATGCGTGCATACCTCTTTATAATTTGTCGAACCTATTGGTAGCCGTAATTTTCTCTGCATAACTGCCTACCTCACTTTCCTGCACAACGACTGCTATCAAGATATCACTTTCTTGCTTTTTATTATAGCATTTTTTATAGCCACATACTACCTGCCAAACGCAAAAAAGGCGGCCCGGCTATCGCCGTTCCGCCCTTCTGCTTTTAAAAGGAGTATGAGTATATGATTTATTTAATCAAGGAGTTATCAGCTACAATCAGAAGCTCCAGCGCAGACCGGCATCTACACGCCACTTCTGCTCAACGTCGCCGCCGAAGGAGCGCTCGAAGCTTGCGTAAACCATGCTGTTGTCATTAAGCTTCACGCTACCGCCAAGCTGTGCTTCGAACCAGGTATCGCTGAAGCTGATGCTTGTGCTGCCGTCCGGCTCGCCCTCAACATGATAGCTGCTGTCGAAATCGCCGTTGAATTCATGTGCTGCTGCCAGCTTCACAAAATAGCTTGCATTATCCAGCTTCTGTCCCAGACGTACACCTACGCGTCCGATAAGGCTTGTGAAGGCATCCTGATGTACATACAGATCCTTGGCTTTGCCAAAAGCATCAAGATAATCGCTTGCTGCCTTATAGTCTTTGCCTGCCACGCGACCCAAGGTCAGCTCTACGCTCGGATCGACATACATACCGTTTTTGCCCTCAAAGCGCTTGCCATACTCAGCACTCAGTGATGCACCCCAGGTCTTATAGTCGCCGCTCAACTTATGGCCATAAAGGTTGCGTACATCATATTCGTTCTCCAGACGGCTGTATTTAGCAATCAAATCCACATATTGTCCGTCTTCGCCGGTCCAGGTGCCATACAGGCCTAAGCTTGTATTCTTGAGATCAGCATGACCAGTGCCGTAGGAAGAGCTGCCATCGTCATAGGAAAGGGCCACGCCTGCTTTCCAGCCATCGGCAACCTCTTTATCATAGCCAACCTGATAAGCGTTGTATCTTACGCTCATGTTAGTGTTTTGGCCGTCCATGCTGTACTTGCCGCCATAGTATTTTGCCCAGATACCGCTTTCGCCCTCGCTCAGACGCAGGTCGCCCATACGCTTCATAAGGTCATTGTTTTCTGCACGCCACAGCAGAGCATTAGAAACCATCGCCGTCTTTGCACCCTTCATCATTGCGGTTTCTTTATCGCCGTAAATGACAGCAGGATTCTTCTTGCTATCCGGAGTTACTACAGAACCGGCTGCCAGACTGCCCTTGCCATCCTCGCCAGAGAATTCAACATCACCAAGCTTAAGAGCTGCAGAGCTAGAGGTCAAACCTTCGGCAATTTGTACATAGCCGTCCAGATTGCTTTCTACACCGTCAATTGCACCAAGATAATACAATTTATTAGCTAATTGATTTAACGTA
>OGUL01002477.1_pt1 | contig 12362 bp, 10 predicted proteins | sample 1553651 | NCBI WGS metagenome assembly OGUL01 (sample SAMEA2580048, study PRJEB22360) | human gut metagenome | biome: human gut; feature: human-associated habitat; material: faeces | place: Denmark | collected 2008/2010
ATATCTTTACAAAGGCACAGTGTATCGGATGCACCTGTCAGTTAACGGTCAGAAAACTGTCAATTGACGGTCAGTTTTTATCACCTTCTTTCCAGAATAAATAAAATAAGACGAATAATCTTTTTACGGATCATTCGCCTTACTGTTGTTCGTTTTCTTTATTCAATTCAAATTTGTAACCTATATCCCTGACACTGACGATACAATTCCCAGCACCATCTTCAACAACATTCAGCTTTTTTCTCAGTCGCTTTACCAGACACCAGATGATATTTTTAATATCACCAACAGGATAATCTTTCCAGACAAGCTGGTAAATCTGTTCAAACGTGTATACTCTCATCGGTGTCGCTGCTAATAAGTATAAAAAATTATATTCTTGTCGTGTTAAATGTAACGCTACATCATTCCAAAATACTTTATGTTTCTTATGATCCATTACAAGTTTTCCTTTATCAATCATCGTTTCGGATTGCTTTTGAGTTATTTTTTGTTTATTATTTCGTCGTGCCAATGAAAAAATCTGCAGATCTACTTCTTCTGTAGTGCTATTTATATCCATTACACAGTCTGCACCAGCGTATATTAATTCTTTTTTCCATGACATACACAATAAAGAAGAAGTATCCGTCAAAATAATAATTGGTATCTGCGTTATCTTTCTAATAGCAGATATAATATTACTTATGTTCTCTTTATAAATGATCACTCCTATTATAAGCACATCATAAGAAAATAAACTCAAATTATGCAATAAAATTTGTAGATTTTCTGCATAATCTGAGTTTACCTCATTGAATAGTTTTTGATATGATTGATTGTCAAAATATGCTAATATTTTGTATTTTGTGTCTTTCATATTTCTATTTTAAAAAAGCAACACTTTCTATTTCTTCACAGGAAAATCATCAAATGCATTGTCATTTTTTTGCAAAGCACACTTTCTTGCCGCATGCTCTGATATTCGCATGTGATCAGGTACAAATGTGGGGCATTCATATTGCCCTATAATTTCCAACTTTTAATGGATTTTTCTTTTTCCCACATAGTTTTATAAAGAGGCACTGATTGCAATAATTCATCATGTTTTCCGCAGCCCTGCAAAACACCGTCAGATAAAACAAGTATTTGATCTGCATTTTGGATATAGGACAAAGTGTGTGATACAAGGAACACCGTTTTCCCCTTAATCATTTCTTCTATGCCCTTTTGTATTGCTACGGCATTTTCAGCATCCAGACTGGAAAGCGCCTCATCCAAAAGAATGATCGGGGAATCTTTCAAAATTGCCCTCGCAATAGCGACACGCTGACGCTCACCACCGGAAAGGCTTGCACCGCCCTCGCTGATAACCGTTTGATAACCCTGTGGGAGTTTTTCTATATATTCGTGACAGTGAGCCTTTTTTGCCGCCTCTATCACCTGCTCGTCCGTTGCGCTCTGGTTTCCCATCCGAATATTATTCATCATGGTATCCTGAAAAAGATATACTTCCTGAAAAACGATACTCACATGACGCACCAGATCACTATGCTTTAATGTTGCCGCATCTTTCCCATTCAACAGAATCCGCCCGTTTTTCGGCGTTATAAATCCCGGAATTAAATTAAGCAGAGTGGATTTGCCGCTTCCAGAAGGGCCAACCAATGCGGTGATCGTTCCGGGTTTAGCTGAAAAACTTACATGACTAACTGCTTCACGCTTTCCATCATAGCTAAACGATACATTTTCAAACCGTACATCGGCTTGTGTATCGGCAAACTGTGTAATTCCCTGTTTTTCATTTTCAGTCGGCAGGTTGTTAATTTCCGCTATATTATCCAACGATGCGTTTGCAAGATTCATCATGGCAAAGGAACCCATCAGAGCTTCCAGCGGACGGTAAAAAATAATACCCATGATTGCAAAAAACAAATAGGTTGCCGAGGCTAATGAACCAGAACGAACCATTGTAATGCCAACACCCAAACTCAAAAACAGCCCCAGATTCAGGCAGATCTTATAACCCATACTCCAATTCGTCAGCGTCGATTCATAACGGCCAGAAGCTGTGCAATATCCGTCCACCTGATTCTCTACGAGCTTACCGGTTTGTTCCAGCCGGTATGCCTTGATCGTTTCCATACCCTGTACATATTCCAGCGTGGAATCAATCATTGCCACCTGTGCATTTTTCTTCTGCTCTCCCAGTTGAACCATGCTCTTTTGAAACTGCTGGTAGAGGATATAACCGGGGATGATTCCCACAAACAGAAGAAGCGCCATACGCCAGTCCACACTAAGCAGCATCAGAGCAAATACAACCGTCATGATCATGCTGGAAACGAAACCGGCAATAATCTCCATGATATTCATTTCCACAAAACTTAAATCAGTTGTAAACAAAGATGTAAGCTGGCTGATCTTGTCTTTTGTAAAGTAGTATAGCGGAAACTGTTTGATTTTTGCCGCAATCGAAAGGCGTTCATCCCGCATCATGGCATAAGATACCGGGCGCTGTTTTGCAATCGTAAAGTAATAAAAAACAAAATGCAGGACAGTATAAACCAGAAACATAAGGCTATACTGTATCAGTTTTTCCCTTGTAAACGAACCGCCCAAAATATCTTTTATCGCAAGGAACAGCATGAAATATATCGCGCCCTCACAAATTGAGGTCAACGCCTGAAACAGCCACGCAAGATAAAGCTGCTTTTTACGCTCGCCTGCAAGTTCTAAGAATTTCCGTATCATAGCAATCATGCGTTTACACCTCCCATTTTCCATTGATCGGATTGCTCAAAGGCCGCCCACATATCCTGATACGGGGAGCAACGTCTTATCAATTCATCATGTGTGCCGCAATCAATCACTTTGCCTTGTTCCAGAACCACAATCGAATCAGCTTCCTTGATACTGGAAAGACGGTGCGCTATTACGAGTACGGTTTTTCCCTCTGATAATTTAGCCAGCGCCTTTTGCAGTAAATCTTCATTGTCGGCGTCAATGTAAGCCGTTGCCTCGTCAAGAATCACAATCGGCGCATTTTTCAGAATTGCCCTTGCCAATGTGATTCTCTGTTTTTCGCCACCGCTCAACTTGGTTTCCTTGTCTATCACTGTGTCATAGTCCTTTGGAAGCCGCATAATAAAGTCGTGACATACGGCATCCTTTGCTGCCTGCATCATTTCTTCCTCCGTGGCCTCTTGGTTTCCCATCATAATGTTTTCCCGGATACTCTTTTTGAACAGGAACGTATTCTGGGTCACAAAGGAGATCTGGGACATCAGATCGGATAGCGGAATCTGGTTCAGCGGTACGCCTCCCAGGCAAATCTGTCCCTCGGTTATATCCCAAAACCGGCAGATCAGGCTGGCCGCCGTACTTTTACCGCTGCCGGAAACACCGACGAGCGCAGTTACTTTTCCATCAGGAACAGTAAATGAGACATCTTTTAATACCGGCTGTCCTTCCCCATAGGAAAATGTAACGTGTTCAAACACAATCGTGTGGTCGGAAAGTTCTGCCTTCGAGATCATATCCGCCATTTCATCCAGCTTCAGAATTTCGTCTATCTTTTTTGCAACAGAAGCGTTCATGCCGATATAATCAAAGTTATTAGAAACAGTTTCCAACGGAATCAGCATGGCAAGCCCCATAAACAGATACATAATATAGCTGGCCGCTGTCACGCTGCCGGAGAGGTACATCAAACCAGCAAGTGGAAACAAGAACACAAGGTTGCTGTTTAAGTCGGCATGATTGAAAGCAACATATTTCAAGCAGCTTTGAAACCACTCTGTTACAACGGTGCTGTAAGTGCGGATGCTTTCTGACAGGCGGCCATAAGTGGATTCGTCGGCGGCAAATATCTTCAGTTCTTTCATACCGTTGACATATTCCACCGTCTTAACGCTGACGTCGGCAAACGCCTGATTAAATTCGTCCATTTTTTTCATCTGAACGATAATCATAAGAATACCGACAAGAATAAACAGAACGACCGGAATCAGCATGATACCGGCTACCCTAATGTCCAATATCGCCAGCAGGATTTCCATACATAGCGGTACAGCGAGACCAGAAATAATCTCTGGAATGTTATGGGCGTAAAATGTCTCCAACTGTTCCATATTGTCCATAATGATCGTTTTGACCTGCCCGGATGCCGTTGTTTTCACATAGCCCATTGGTAAACGGGCAATTTTACGGAACAGCTTTTTACGGGTTTCCCCCAATGTCTGGTAGGCTACCTTGTGAGAGATTTTTGTGCCGGTTCCAAACAGCAGATGTTTCAAAATGATTGCTACGGCAATCAGGCACACATATTGAAAAAGGTTCTCTGTCCGTTCATCCAGGAAACAGGTCACAATACCCCAAACGCCTAAATAGGGCAGGATGCCGCACAAAACAGACAGGACGCAACAGATCACCGCACCAATCAGGCGTCGCTTATTTTTCTTATCAATTAGTCCAAACAGGGCTTTTACATCACTCATTACAATTCATCTCCTCCTTGCGGAATAGTGAAATTCCAAAATCTGTCCGATACTCCATTTTGCCAACCAGGTATAGCAATAGTTCCATGACTTTAATACGCATAAGGTAATTGCGGTACTGTTCCGGCAGCAAGAGCAGTTCGGTAAAAATATGCTCCACACTTTTTGTTGCGGGTGCTATAAAGCATCCGCCCGCTGTAAAAAGTCCTTGAAAATCCATGTCCTCGTCAAACGCGATTGTTCCCAGCATGATATTCAGGCTGTTTATGATCTGCGGCAGATAAGCCACCACTGAAACACCAACAAAAGGTTCTTCTCCAAAATCACAGCTTTTCAGGTGGCTTGCACCATTGAAAACAGAAATATAATGGTCGCTCATAATCATCTCCGGCTGGTCGCTGAACAGCATATTCACTCGCCCATGAAAGCAATAGGTGACTTCAATAAAACGATCTATACATTGGATATTTTTTTGAATTGGAGTTGTGATATGAACATTGCTATAAACAATTTCAGCACCAGGCATCACTTCAAAGCTCTGCATGGTGCCTTTCCCAAATTTGGGAGAAATTGTATATATCTTTGAATCCTTTTCAACGGAACAGTTACCAATCAGCTCATGGAAGAACAGGAGGTCATTTTCCATTCTCCTCAAGGTTCTGCCTCCTTTCTGACCGCAAGAAAAAATCATGTAGTCGATGCAGATTGTCGGGGGAAAGTGGGTAATCTTCCTGCTGTTTTCCGTTATCTAAATGAATCACTCTTGTACAGGCTGCCGCTAAAAATTCGTAATCATGGGTTACAACAAAAATTACCTTTCCCATTTTGGAAAGCGTTTGAAATAACCCCGCAACCTGAATCATGCTGTCATAATCAAGTCCGCTAGTTGGTTCATCAAAAATTAAAACATCCTTACAGCATACCATACTGACCGCCACGGCTGCACGCTGCTTCTGCCCCCCGGAAAGTGTATTGGGATGATGAGTACGGTACTCATAAATACCCAGCCGTTCCATTGCCTGTTTTGCTGCATCCAGATCAGGATGCTTAATTCCAAATACACATTCCTTTTCCAATGTATCGGCAAATAACTGATAGCTTACGTCCTGCATCACCATATAGGAGCGTTTTAACCGGCTCTTTGCGTTCAGTTCTTTACCATCCCAAAGAATTTGTCCCGTACAGTTTGTGTGCAGGCCGCATAGTGTTCTGGAAAATGTAGATTTCCCGGCTCCGTTATGGCCGATAATTCCTATGATTTCTCCCGGTGCCGCACTCAAATTCAAATCGTCTAGAACCGGCTTTTTCTTATAGAACAAGGATAAGTTCCTGACTTCCAAAATCGGCTTTTGAGAATTTTCAGCAAAGGCTCTTGGCTGTACCTTTGACAAATCTAAAGCGCGAAGTCCCATACTATGCCGCTGTTCTTCAGGAATAGAAAGAAACTGGCTTGGAGAAAACACAGCAGATATAGCCCCGTTTTCCATATACGCAATGCGGTCAACTAATTCCCTCAGATAATAAATCCTATGTTCTGCAATTAGAATGGTCTTGCCTTGTTTCTTTAGGAGTTCAAGTGTACGCCGCAAATCCTCAATAGCATCCATATCCAGATTGGACGATGGTTCATCTAACAAGTAAATACTCGGAGACATAGCATAGATGGACGCAAACGCCACCTTTTGTTTTTCACCGCCAGACAATTCAAATATGCTTCTCCCGGTCAGATGGGCTATATCCAAATCCGCAACTGTCTTTGAAATGCGTTCTTTCATTTTTTCTCTTGGATAAGTCAGATTTTCCATTCCAAAGGAGATTTCACTGTCTGTATCTACATTAAAAAATTGAGAGCGTGGATTTTGGAATACAGACCCCACATACTCGGACACTTCATATATGGGATAATCCTGTATATTTTTGCCGTCAACATAGGTTGTTCCGGTGACTTCTCCCGGATAAAAGTATGGAATCAGTCCATTCACAAGACGGGTCAATGTGGTTTTCCCACAGCCGCTTCGCCCACACAACAGCACACACTCGCCTTTGTTGATTGTCAAATCAACATCGCGCAGTCCGCCATTTTGTAATGATTCCTGATAGGTAAAAGAAACCTTGTCAAAACGGATCATTAGCCTGCACCCCCTTTCAATTTCAGCCAGATTGACACTGACATAAACAAAGTGAACAGGATAAAGCATACAGCATCCGCAACATTAAAGTGGATTTCCTGCAAGCAGGTTCGGGGCTTCGGATTTTCCAGCCCCCTTGTAACAGCCGCCGCCGATAATTCATCCGCCACTTTCAGTGCTGACATCATCATCGGAACATAGATACATTCCACTGTTCGGGCCGGATGGGTTAGCAGACTTTTTACGGTTGGAGCTACATCGCGCATCCGCATGGCATCGCTGATATAGCCCCAGTCCTCATGCACCATAGGAAAATAACGGAGCATGACCGTCAGAGGAATAACCATTGCTTTTGGCATATGAATACGGTTCATGGTCGCCATAAATTCATTTACCCTTGTCGTGCTGACTAAAATACCTCCGAGCATGGCACAAGGAAAGATTTTACGGATAAATACGGTAAATGTTACAATCGCAATCTGCAAAGTCCCTGTCAAATAATTTGTTCCAATGATATGCAGAACAACCATTCCCGCATAGACAGCAGCCATTCTTACCGTAAACCGCTTTGCTCCTACAAGGACGCCGAGAATCACAACGCATACAACCAGCGCAATCTCATAGAGTAAAGAGGGCGCAAGGAACAACGCAACATTTCCGACGATCAACAGATATAGTTTTGTGCGAGGGTCTAAATGTAATGTGGCAAGTGTGTCTTTTGTTTGCAGTTGCATCTCCATTACACTACTCCGGCCTTTTCAAAATGCTTTTTCAATAGTTTCTGGCCTACAAGACCGCTGATAGCAGCACAGATCAACACGCCGATAATCATTGCCGGGAGCATCCAGTTTTGCGCGGTTGAAACCATTGTGTCCATATAGGTCTGTTCTGTTCCCTTTTCTACCAAATATTGCACATAGGCGTCGCGGTCAAACCAAAGCATACCGTAGGAGAAAACTGGGCTGAGAACAAAAATCATGTAGGACAACAGGTTACGCCCTTTGTTTCTAAAGTTCCCGGAACCGGCCAGCAGATCGGCCACAACGCCGAGAATACAATATGCCAAACACATAGACCAGTACATACCGAGTACGAACAGTACACCTCCTACCAAAATACCGGTGACAATGATTGGGCCATGCTTCGGCACCTTCGCCAGTATCAGCATATAAACCGGGCCGCACAGCAGCGCAATAGACAGCGGGCAAAGGAAAGTCAGTACAGGGAAGAACCCAAAGATAGCCTCGCCAATCATGGCGCATACCATGTACAAAGCAGCAAGGATGCCGGTGGTAATCAAATCACGCACAGATAGCCCTTTTTTCATTTGTTGTGAATTAGACATTTTCAACGTCCTCCTATTTATTATTTGCTGGCAGAAGCCTCATTGACCTACGCACAAAATCGTGATAGAATTGCTGTGATTAGAGTCAGCTAACCAGCCAGTAATGCCATTCTACTCAGTGATTTTTTTGGTGTCAAATCCGGCAAAAAAGGTCAAAACAGGAGTTAAAAGTGGAAAAACAACCGGATATATCAGTGCTTTTTGTGGTTTTGCTGACAGCCTTTGCGACATTTTGGAGCATAAAAAAAGATACTGCGGATTATTCCGACTACATAAGAAACGGGGGTGAGCAGGATGCAGACCGATTCTACACAGGCCGCGCACGAATTAGGGGATGCTTCTTTTTATCTGCATGATTATCATTTTCGACAGGATAATCATAATGGAATCTGCACCTTGCAGCCGCAAAACAGACAAGGCTATGGAAATATCTATCAGGTTCAACCGACAGATGGATTATTCCTGTCAACCGGAAGCTGGATACCATACGCCTCAATGGAACGTAAATATGAGATCAATCAAAAGCTGGTGAAAATTTATTATTTGGAATCCGGCGGTGTTACCCTGATCCAGAATGGGCGGAAAGCCCAACCCATCACAGAGGGAATCCACCTTTATCTAAATAAGCCGTCACAGGGGCGAGTATTATATCAACCCAATATACCAATCAGCTATGCGTCAGTTTTGCTGTTTGAAGATTACATAGAGAAAAATCTGCAAGACCGTTTTACCCCGGACGATTTTGACTATGCAGAGGTTTATGATTGGAAAGCTTTTGATTATAATACCCCGGAAATTGGAACCCTGTTTTTGCAGATACGGGATAAACTGATTGCTGGCGAAACCTCCCGTCTTTACTACGAAAGCAAAGTGGGTGAACTGCTTTCTATTGTGGCAGGCAACTTTCATAAACAGCGACAGGAGATAGCATCTAAACAACCGTCTCTTTCCAAACAAGAGAAAAAGGCGCTGGAATCTGTACGTCTGGCTATTGAACAGAATATTTTAAACCCACCAGAACTCTCGCAGCTTTGCAAAATAGCAGCAATGGGACAAACTAAACTTCGAGAATCATTCAAAAAAATGTATGGTGTTCCTATTGGGACATACATTCGACAATCCAAAATGAAATATGCTTCACTGTTACTTAAAAAGAATGAATTATCAATTTCATCTATAGCCAAACATTTAGGGTATCAAAACGCAAGTAAATTTTCTAGCGCTTTTAAAAACTATTTTAATCAATCGCCTGAAATTTACCGAAAAAATAATTATAATATGCGTAAAGATTAGAATCACTTGCCATTTTTTTAGAAATTTTTTAATTATATTATCACAAAAAAGAGGCGCTAAGTTTGCACCTCTTTTTATTGTAAAATTCATACTCATTCTCTAATTTGTTTTTAAAGGTAATCTAAACTATTGAATACGCTCTAAAAATCAACATATTAATTTTCAAAGTATACCATATCCCATGATTGTTCCGTTATTAATGCTATAGCTTCTCTGGTTCACGGCATTACTGGAGTTTCCTTCCACGGTATATACGGTACTGCCTTCGGTTTTCTCCACGATTCCCACATGGTCTGAGGTTCCGTCCCCGTTCCAGTCAAAAAAGATCAGGGTTCCGGGTGCTGGGGAATATCCCCGGCTTTTCCACTTTCCCTTGCTCTGGAACCATGCGATTCCATCATCGCACAGGGAGAATTTTGGCATCTTGCCGCTCTCGATGAGTCCTGCCTGATCCCCACACCAGCTGGCAAAGCAGGCACACCATGCCACATGGCTGTCAAAGCCATACCACGACCAGAACTTCTGGCCTCCCTCATTTCCAAGCTGGGTAAGTGCCACCGATACGATCTGGCCGTTGCCTCCAAACAGGCCGGCAAACAATCCGCCGCTGGAATAATACCGCAGGACATGTGGGACGTACTCTGGGTCGCCATAGGCACTCCATCCATGCGAAGCCGCCTGCTCGTTGGAAAACTGCAGGGCATTTTCGGCACTGTAACCGCCATACTTCCGTATCGCCCACGTTATGTATCCGTTGCCGTAGTTATATCCTTGCAGGGACAGTTTCAGCTTATCCATATCCTGTGGACTGGTGCATCCGGCTTCCTTCAGGCAGTCTGCATAATACTGGATTCCTACCTGTATGGAGTAATCTGCGTCCTGGATGGCATTGGGACTGTTGGAGTACCTGGTGTTGTATGGGCACTCACTGCTCTGCATGGGATCGGTTCCCCGGCCGCCGGATTCCTGCATCATGATCGCCTGTATCACGGAAACGTATTCGGGGATTCCGTACTGGTTGGCATATTTCTGGATAGCTGTTGTATAGGAAAGGACTTCCTGACTCAATGCTTCGTTGCTCTCTGAGCTTCCTGAAAATGCCGCACCGCCAATGATTCCGACCATGATAACCAATAAAAGAACGATAACTGCTCCGGCGGCTCCCAGTGCAGCCATCATGGACTGCACGGTTTTCGCTGCCGCTTCCACGGCGGCCTTGGCTGCCTTGAAGGTATTCTGCCCTGCCCTTGCCGTTTTCTGCATCCGGCGGACGCTGTTGGAAGTCTGCATGGCAGCTTTCTTCGCCGCCTGCTTCGCTGCCCTTCGTTCCATCTGCTTCTGCATCCGGGCTGTCAGGGCGTTGGAGCTGGCCGCACGGAGCTTCTGCTCTGGCTGGACGCTGATCTTCGCAGACTGGGGAGCCGTCTTGATGATACGCTTCTGTATGGTTTTCGGCTCCGGCTGTTTCCTTGGTTTTTCCTTGATCCGAATGGTTTCCGGCTGTTTCTGACGGATGGCGGTCTGCCTTACTGTATCTTTTGCTTCCTTCTTCTGGCTCTGTTCTCGGATGGAGAGCTGCTTCATTTCTGCTATTTCCTGTCTGTTCTGGATTCTTGGTGTCTCCCTGGCAGCCCGGATCTTCTGCTCTTTCGTTTTGACGGCATCTGAAACCGCCTTTTGCCGCTGGGCTTTCTGAATCTGTACTTCCCGGCTCTTCTGCTCGGGTGTTTCCCGGCTAGCAGGATCGGCAGTCTGTGTGTCCCCTGTTCCTCTGGCGGTTTCTTTCTCCGCTTCTTTTTCTGCTTCTTTTTTGCCAGCGGCTCTCTGTTTGATCTTCTCGTAGGAAGTCTGTGCGGCTGTCTTTCCGGCTCTGGTTACAGTTCTGCCTGTCTTTCTTGCAGCCCATTCCTCTGCGGATGTGACTTTCCCACTGGCATATTCGGATGGGGACTGTTCTCCCATGTCATTGTCCCTGGCATTTGCGATGGTCTGGGATTTTTCCTTGCTCTCCAGTATGGCCGTCCGCATCAGCTCCTTGGGGATTCTGGAGGCAGGATTTTTGGTCTTTGGTTTTGTTGTAACTTCTTTGGTTTTGATATCCTTCATCTCTCACCTCCAGTCCCGGCTTGTCCCGCTCTTACGCTTCGCCCGGCTTGGTCGTCATCAGGCGGTACAGTTTTGTATTTCTTGGAAACGAATTTTCAAACGGCACCAGATTTCCGGAACAGCGGATCAGACCATGGCCGGCACCCACATTGGTGATGTAGGATAACTGGTTGTCTGAAATATTCAGAAGTGCCGCCAGCTCATCCCGGTCGGTGGTAGCCTGATTCAAAAGGATCAGGAACTCACTGTTCGCCAGCATCAGGCGGGCGGTATCGGATTTCAGAAGTTCCTCAACGTTCTGGGTAAGTCCGGTTACAAATCCGGAATACTTACGGATACGCTTGTACAGGCGGTAGAAAAAGTCCGCACTGTATTCATAGCGGAACAGCAGATAAAACTCATCCGCAAAGATCCATGTCGTTTTTCCCTTCTTCCAGTTCTGGATCACACGGTTAAAAATCGAATCCAGTGTGACCAGCATGCCAAGGGGCATCAGCTGTTCGCCCAGCTCCCGGATGTCATAGTCGATGATACGGCTCTTCGTGTTGACATTGGTTTCCTGGGCAAAGGTGTTCAGACTGCCATTGATAAACAGTTCCGAAGACAGAGCCAGCCCTCTGGCTTCTTCCTCCGGCTGGAGCATGAGTTGTCGGTACAGGTCCTTTAAGGTCGGCACCTGCCCTTTGTAACCGCCCCTCATATAATCCCGGTACACATCTGCGGTGCAGCGGTCAAGGATGGATTTCTCCTTTGCCGAAAGGTTTCCGGCTCCTACGAGCTGCTCAAACAGGGAAAGGATAAATTCTGACTTCTCAATCAGAGGATTTCGGTCATTGCCATAGGCAGAATCCATATCCAGTGCATTCAGATGGGTATCCGAGGTTGCCGAGATCCGGATGACCTCTCCGTTTAAAGCTTCCACCAGAGAAGCAAACTCGGACTCCGGATCGAGGATAAGGATGTCATCTTCCGTGGAAAGGGCAAGGTCTACGATCTCTTCTTTTGCCGAGA
>OGUL01002480.1_pt1 | contig 12356 bp, 5 predicted proteins | sample 1553651 | NCBI WGS metagenome assembly OGUL01 (sample SAMEA2580048, study PRJEB22360) | human gut metagenome | biome: human gut; feature: human-associated habitat; material: faeces | place: Denmark | collected 2008/2010
ACTCTTTCTTTTATGCGATCCTCACAACCGTGATCTGTCTGCTGATCTGCTCTATCGCAGGATATGGTTTCGAAGTTTATCATGACAAGGCAAAAGACAGACTGTTCTCCGTTCTGCTTCTGGCAATGATGGTTCCTCAGGTTGCTACCATGGTTCCGTTATTCAAGATGTTCTCCAAAGCAGGACTTCTGAATACAGCAGTTGGTTTTATCCTTCCGATCATTTCTACACCGTTTATGATCATGATGTTCCGTCAGAACGCAAGATCCTTCCCTGTAGATATTATCGAGGCAGCTCGTATCGATGGACTGAGCGAAGTAAGAATCTTCTTCCAGATGTTCATTCCTACTATGAAATCTACATATGCAGCTGCAGCAGTTATTACCTTCATGAATGCATGGAACTCTTACCTGTGGCCGAAGGTAATCATGACTGATAACAAGGCGATGACAATGCCAATGTTGATCGCCAACCTGATCACAGGTTATGTAACAGACTATGGTATGCTGATGTGTGGCGTATTGTTCTGTTCCATTCCGACTATGATCGTATTCTTCGTACTGCAGAAACAGTTCGCTGAAGGTATTACCGGAGCGGTTAAGTAAATCAGCGGATTTCGAATGTTTACAGAATTACGGAAATTGCGAAGCAATGGAGTAATTCGGGAGAGATTACAATAATGAACTAAAAAAGGATGCTGCGTGGTCCAGTGGGTATATTGCATAATATGTCCCGTACAGATTATGCGGCATCCTTTTTTGCAAAATCCAATAACAGGAGGATAAGAATGAAAACTTTTGATTATTCTTTAGTAAAAGATCCGCAGTATTTCAAAGACGGAAGAATGGATGCACATTCTGACCACACATATTACAGAGATGGAGAGGAAGCAAAGGAAAAAGAAACTTCCTTCCGTTATGACCTTAACGGAATCTGGAAATTCCACTATGCCCGTAACTATGGAAGTGCAATTCCAGGATTCGAAAAAGAAGACTATTGCTGCAAGGACTGGGACGATATCCGCGTGCCGGCACATATCCAGATGGAAGGATATGATGCACCACAGTATGCCAATGTACAGTATCCGTGGGAAGGTCACGAAGACATTCATCCGGGAGAGATTCCGGAGCATTTTAACCCGGTTGCAAGCTATGTGAAATACTTTGAGGTGCCGGAAGAAATGCAGGGGAAACGTCTCTTTATCTCCTTTCAGGGAGCAGAGAGTGGCATTGCATTATGGCTCAACGGACACTTTGTCGGATACAGTGAGGATTCTTTTACACCGTCAGAATTTGAACTGACCGAGTATGTAAAAGAAGGTGAGAACAAACTTGCAGCACAGGTGTTCAAATGGACAGCAAGCAGCTGGTGTGAGGATCAGGACTTCTTCCGTTTCTCCGGAATTTACAGAGATGTTTATCTTTATACAGTACCGGAAGTTCATGTTTATGATCTTCAGATCCGTGCAATCCCGGATGAAACTTTAGGTGCAGCGGCACTTGAGATCAGAACAAATACCTGGGGTAAAGGTACAGTAAAAATCGTTCTTTCCAAAGATGGAGAAACTGTAGTCGAAGATGAAAAAGCACTCGATGGAGAAGAACTTTATTCATGGAAAGTGGAAAATCCGATACTCTGGAGTGCAGAGAATCCGCAGCTTTACGACCTGACACTGGAGGTTTATAACGAGGCCGGAGAACTTCAGGAAGTGATTCCACAGAAAGTTGGATTCAGACGATTCGAGATGAAAGACGGCATCATGACACTGAATGGAAAACGTATTGTATTCAAGGGTGTCAACCGTCATGAATTCAGTTCTGTGAGCGGACGTCATGTTTCCGAAGAAGAGCTTCGCAAAGACCTTAAGATCATGAAGCAGAACAATATCAATGCGATCCGTACCTGCCATTATCCGGATGCATCTTTGATCTATGAACTCTGCGATGAGTATGGAATCTATATGATCGATGAGACAAATTTGGAATCTCATGGTTCCTGGGACACAGCAGAGTTTACAAAAGACTATACCTATGTCGTTCCTCATGACAAACCGGAATGGCTGGATATGATGCTTGACCGTGCAAACTCCATGTATCAGAGAGATAAGAATCATGCAGCGATTCTGATCTGGTCCTGCGGAAATGAGTCCTTTGGAGGAAAGGATATTTTTGAAATGTCACAGTTCTTCCATAAGGCAGACCCAACCCGCCTGGTTCACTATGAAGGAGTCTGCCATGACCGCAGATACAATGATACCAGTGATATGGAAAGCCAGATGTATCCGTCTGTAGAAGCAATCAAAGAGTTCCTTGCAAAGGACGACTCCAAACCGTTTGTCTGCTGTGAATATACACATGCAATGGGAAATTCCTGTGGTGCAATGCACAAATATACAGACCTGACCGACACAGAACCGAAGTATCAGGGTGGATTTATCTGGGATTATATTGATCAGTCTATCTACAAAAAAGACCGCTACGGCAAAGAATTTCAGGCATACGGCGGTGACTTCGGAGAACGTCCGACAGACTACAATTTCAGTGGAAATGGTATCGCATATGGCGGAAACAGAGATGCTTCTCCGAAGATGCAGGAAGTCAAATTTAACTATCAGAACATCACTGCAGAAGTCAGTGCAGACAGCGTAAAAGTCATCAACAAAAATCTGTTTGTAAATACAGATATGTTTGACTGCAAAGTGACAGTTGCAAAGAATGGTAAAGTGATCCGTAAAGCGTCTCTTGCGACAGCAGTTGCTCCGTTAAGTGAAGAAGTTTATGCACTTCCTCTTGCAAAAGAAGAGAAACCAGGCGAATATGCAGTGACAGTCTCCTTCCATCTGAAAGAAGATAAAGTATGGGCAGAAGCAGGACATGAGGTGGCTTTTGGACAGTATGTATACAAGGTGGAAGAACCGAAAAAGGTCTGTCCGGAAGGTGTAGAAGTGATTCGCAGTACACACAATATCGGTGTCAGAGGCGCACATTTTGAAGTGCTTTTCTCTGTATTAAACGGCGGACTGGTATCCTATAAATATGCCGGAAAAGAGATGATCGAGGCGATTCCGAAACCAAACTTCTGGCGTGCACCAACAGACAATGACTGTGGAAACCTTATGGGAATGCGCTACGGACAGTGGAAACTTGCCAGCATGTACTTAAGCCACAAAGACTTCCGCAAGGGACCATACGGACCGGGAAATATGCCGAAGGTAGAAGTAAATGAAAAGACAGTGAAAGTAACATACACCTATCTTATGCCGACAACCCCGCTCAGTGAATGCAGTATTTCTTATGAAGTGTTCGGTGATGGAAGAGTAAAGACAACCCTTACTTATGACCCGGTCAAAGAGCTTGGCGACATGCCGGAATTTGGTGTGATCTTTAAATTCAATGCAGATTATGACCGTGTGGAATGGTACGGACTTGGAGAGGCAGAGACCTATTCTGACCGTAAAAAAGGAGCAAAACTTGGCGTTTATGCAAATAAGGTTGCCGATAATATTGCAAGATATATGGTTCCACAGGAATGTGGTGCAAAAGAAGAAGTGCGCTGGGCAAAAGTAACTGACCGCAAGGGAAGAGGAATGCTCTTTGAGATGGATGAGAACAATGGTCCAATGATGTTCTCAGCACTTCCATACACTCCGCATGAGATGGAAAATGCAATGCATCCATACGAACTTCCGGAGGTTCATTACACTGTTGTACGTGTTGCAAAAGACCAGATGGGAATCGGTGGAGATGACAGCTGGGGAGCACGCACACACGAAGAATATTTACTGGAAACCGATAAAAAGATGGAATTTTCCTTTGTATTTAAAGGACTTTAAGAGGAGACAACATGGCGAAACAGATGAAATACGGACGTTACCTTCATGGTGGAGATTATAACCCGGAGCAGTGGCTTGACCGCCCGGATATCCTTCAGAAAGACATCGAATATTTCAAAAAAGCACATATCAACACTGTATCGGTAGGGATTTTTTCCTGGGCTGTTCTTGAACAGGAAGAAGGAAAATATAACTTCGACTGGCTGGAAGAAATTATCAATAATCTCTATAAAGAGGGGATTTATACCATTCTTGCAACTCCGTCAGGAGCAAGACCAAAATGGATGGCAGACAAGTACGAAGAAGTCCTTCGTATGGATCCGGACAGAACAAGAAGATTCTTCGGAGGCAGACATAATCACTGCTTTACCTCTCCGGTATACAGAGAAAAAGTCCATGCGATCGATAAGAAATTAGCCGAGAGATTCGGCAAACATCCGGCGGTTATGTTGTGGCACATCTCCAATGAGTTCGGTGGAGAATGCCACTGCCCGCTGTGCCAGGCGAAGTTCCGTGAATGGCTGAAAGAGAAATACGGCACGATCGAAAACCTCAACAAGAGCTGGTGTACCACATTCTGGAGTCATATTTATAACAGCTTTAACCAGATTGAAAGCCCATCCACAAAAGGTGAAAATGAGCTTCATGCACTGAAGCTTGACTGGAAACGTTTTGTCACCGATCAGACGATTGACTTTATCAAGAATGAGGTCGATGCGATCCGTGCGGGTGGTTCTGAACTTCCTGTAACCGCAAACCTGATGTATGATTATGACGGTCTGGATTACAAGAAATTCAAGGATGTTCTGGATATTGTATCCTGGGATAACTATCCGGGATGGCACAAAAAAGAGGAATATATCACAGCTGTTGATGCGGCAATGCAGCACGATCTGATGCGCAGCATCAAGAAAGCACCGTTCCTTCTTATGGAATCCTGTCCATCTGCGACGAACTGGAAACCGATCAATAAACTTAAGAAACCGGGAATGCTTCTGGCAGGATCTTTGCAGGCAGTTGCTCACGGTTCTGACAGCGTGCTGTATTTCCAGCTTCGCCAGAGCCAGGGTGCTTCCGAGAAATTCCACGGTGCAGTGATCGACCATTATGGTAAAGATGATACCCGTGTTTTCCGCGAAGTAACAGAAGTCGGAGAAGTTCTGGAACAGATCCAGGAGACGGTTGGAACCACTATGAGATCACAGGCAGCTGTTCTCTATGACCGTGAAAACGACTGGGCAATTGCGGATGTGCAGGGACCGAGAAATGTAGATATGCATTATCGTGAAAACGTGCAGAAGAACTATCGTGCACTGAGAGAACAGGGTCTGAATGTTGACGTTATCGCAATGGAACATGACCTTGCAGACTACAAAGTTCTGGCAGCTCCGATGGCATATATGTTCAAAGACGGATACGAGGAAAAACTCCGTACCTATGTAGAAAATGGTGGAACTCTGGTGCTTTCCTACTGGTCCGGACTGGTAGACGGAACAGACAAATGTTTCCTTGACGGAACGCCATATGGATTGATGGACGTAACAGGAATCCGCAGTGCAGAGATCGATGCTCTGTATGACTGGGAAGAAAACCATGCAATTCCGGAAACCGGAAATCATCTTAAGATCAGCAATGTATATACCTGCAAAAACCTTTGCGAACTGGTTGAAGTTTCCGATGCAGAAGTACTGATGCGCTACGGCGAGGACTTCTATCAGGGATATCCGGTGCTGACACACAAAGCATTTGGTAAAGGTCATGTATACTATGTATGTGCGGATATGGAACTTGGATTCTATCAGGACTTCTACGGCAGAGCAGCAGCAGAAGCCGGCCTGAAATCACCAGTTGAATTCATTCCGGAAGGCGTTTCCGTAACGGTAAGAGAGAGCGAAGATACCGAATACCTCTTCATCCAGAACTATGCACGCAAACCACAGACGGTTGCTGTTCCGGCAGAGTATGAACTGCTCTATGGAACCGAGAGCGAAGTCATGGCTCCACTGCAGACAAGGATACTGAAAAGGAGAAAATAAAAAGCAAGGCAGAAAAAAGTTCCCGGCACTTTGTCAGGAACTTTTTTCTTGTTATTTTAAAGCCTCTGATTTGTGCAAAAGATAAAAGAAGAAATGAAAAATACAAGATAAACAAAGACCGATAAATAACGAAAAGAAAAAGATGCGGCAAAAGTGCTGAGATGATATGATAGAAAAAGGAAACAAAGTGAGCAGCATCGCTGGAAAGGGAAAACAAATATGAGATTTTTTCATTTGTCAGATTTGCATATTGGACTGAAGTTGATGAACAGGGATCTTCGTGAAGATCAGGAATATATTTTGGCGGAAGTTGTTGAGGCGGCAGCCCAAGAAAAACCGGATGCCATTGTGATCGCAGGGGACATTTATGATAAGGCGGTTCCGTCCGCAGAGGCGGTTGAGATTTTTGACCGGTTTCTTGGGGAACTGACAGAAGCCGTGCCGTCTGCGGTGATTATGATGATCAGCGGAAATCATGACAGTGCACCGAGAGTGGATTGTTTCCGAAAGGTGCTTTCCAGGCAGAAAGTGCACATGATCGGGCAGCCGCCGCGAACGGAAGATGAATCTATCGAAAAGGTTACGCTGGAAGATAAGTATGGAAAAGTGAATTTTTATCTGCTTCCTTTTGTAAAACCATCCATGGTGAAACAGGTGGTGGGAACAGATGAAAATGGAAATAATCTTTCTTATAATGAAACACTGCACAGACTGATCGGACGGGAAAATATCAATCAGGATGAAAGAAATGTGCTTGTCAGCCATCAGTTTTATCTGCCTGTTGGAAAGAAAGTGGAAGAAATAGAACGGATGGATTCAGAGATTCGTACCGTTGGAAATATTGACGAAGTATCCGCAGATGTGCTGGAGACTTTTGATTATGCGGCACTGGGCCATATCCATAAACCGATGAAGCTTGGAAATGAAAACTGGCGTTATTGCGGAACGCCCCTTGCCTGTTCTGTGAGTGAAGCACAGCAGCAAAAAGGCATTATCATGATCGAAATGGGGGCGAAGGGAGAGGTCGAAACGACTGTACTTCCGCTATATCCTTTGCATCAGGTGCGGGTGATAAAAGGGGAACTGGAAGAGATTCTGGCAGAGAAAAGTCAGGATTATGTGACGGTGATCCTGACGGATAAAAAAGATCTGGATGTGATCGATATGCAGGAAAGAATTCGTCTGGCATTTCCGAATCTGCTGGAGATCCGAAGAGAAAATCAGAGAAAGGCAGACTATGCAAGAGCATTAAAATCAGAGACCCTGATGAATCCATATGAACTGTGCTGTTCATTTATGAAAAATATGGATGAGAAGGAAAAAGAGATATTGCAGGATGTGATTCATACAGTTCAGGGGGTGAAATAGATGAAGCCTTTGAGATTAAAAATGCAGGCGTTTGGTTCATATGGTAAAGAAACGGTTGTTGACTTTGAGAAAGTAAATCAGAATCTGTTTCTGATCACAGGGGATACAGGAGCAGGAAAAACAACGATTTTTGACGCGATCGTGTTTGCATTATATGGAGAGGCAAGTTCCTCGTCAAACAAAAAAGAAGGAGTTGTTCTGCAGAGTCAGTATGTTGATTTTGCGGAGGAGCCTTTTGTGGAACTGACCTTTGCAGAGGGAAGAGATGAGGAGCGGGAAATTTATACCGTTCGACGGATCCCAAGACACCTGAAGACGATCATCCGGGGTGCGGCAAAGGGAAAACAGAGAGAAGTAACAGGATCTGTAAGTCTTGTCATGCCGGATGGGACAGAATATCCATCTAAGGAAACAGACAGGAAACTGCAGGAGATCACGGGCCTTACAAAAGGTCAGTTTATGCAGGTTGCAATGATAGCACAGGGTGAATTCATGGATCTTCTGAGAGCAAAGTCAGATGACAAAAAAGTGATATTCCGGAAGCTTTTTAACACGGAGATGTATCAGGAAATCGTGAATGAACTTGGGAACAGGAAGAGAGAAAAAGACCGAGAGATCGCAATTCTGAAAACGCAGTGTCAGGGGGACGCAGGGCGCATTCGGATATCGGAGGAATATGAGGATGCAGATCAGCTCAGAACCTGCAAAGAACTGGTAGAAGCAGGTCAGATCTCCGGGCTGAATGAGCTTCTCGAGAGTCTGAGAGCACTGTGCATATGGCTGAAAGACTGCACCTGTGAAATGGAACAGGAATGCATTAAAGCAGAAAAGAATCGTGATGAAAAACGTGATGCCGTCACAAAAGCAGAGGGGATTTTGAACTGGTTTATCCAGCTTGATGCAGCAGAACAAAAGATAAAAGAATATCAGGATATGCAATCCAAGATAGATAAAAAGTTTTTCCTGATCACGCAGATTCGGGATGCCTATGAAATCAATGAAAAATACATTCGTGCAGATGACGCAAAAAAGGCAGTTCTGGAAATGGAAAAGACACTGGAAGAACATCAGAGACAGCTTCCGCTATTGACAGAAATGCTGGAAAAAGCAAGAAGAGAAGAGGCAGAAACAAAAGCCGCACGTGATATAAAGCAGCAGAAGTATACGAAAACAGAGGAAAAAGTAAAAAGATCCTGTGAGGTTTTTGAGAAGATCAGAACACAGGAAGGGAAAGCAGCACATTATAAGAGTGTATGCAGACAGGCAGAACAGGCCGGAGCAGATCTGCAGAAGGAACTAGATGAATTAGAAGAAAAGGAACAGATATGGAAGAAACAGAGAGAAGAACTGGCTGAGTCTGAAAAGAAACTGGTTCTGGCAGAGACAAAAAAACAGGAAGAACAGGTGCTCGAGCAGGAACTTAAGGATGCAGAATCTCTTGGAAAACAGGCAGAAGCATGCAGGAAACGGGCTTTGAAGTGCAGAGAAAATTACATACAGGCAAGGGACGGCTATCTGGCACTGAACAGTGAATATGAGGAGAAGAGGCAGCATTTTCTGGATGAGCAGGCGGGTTTTCTTGCAGATGAACTGAAGCCCGGGAAGCCATGTCCGGTATGCGGTTCTACAGAGCATCCGCATCCGCACAAAAAGAGTGGGGAAGATGTGGATATCTCCAGAGAAAACCTCAAAAAAATGAGTGAAGATGTGGATAAACTGCGTGAAAAACAGGAACAGGCAGCCGGAAATGCGAAGGCTGTAAAGGCTGAGTTTGACACAAGAAAAGATACGTATCTGGAGGCTGTCAAAAAGCTTAAGGAGCATATACGCAGGAATATCCCTTCACTTTTGGAGGATGCCAGAATACCGGAGATGAAAGAGGCGATAGAAGCCTGGAACCAGGAGATAGAAAAAGAACTTCTCAGACGCCGGACGGAGGTTGAACGGATGTCAGAAATCCGAAGAAATCTTCAGGATTCTGAGGACAAAAAGAAAAATCTCCGGGATAAACTGGATGAAAGCCAAAAAGAAAGCAAGAAACTGGCAGAAGAATCTGCAGCATGTGAGGCTGTTCTGACAGAATTAAAGAATTCTGTGGAATTTGAGTCAGAGAGAGAAGCAGAGAGTGTCCTGACAGAAGCAGGAAAACTCCGAGACAAGGCAGAAAAACAGTATCAGAAAGCCTCCAAAACTTTAGAAAAAGCTGTCAGTGAAAAGAAACAGACAGAAGCACTGATTCAGCGTTACATGAAAGAAATTCCAAAACAGAAAGAACATGCTGAGCAGACACAAGGAGATTACAGGCTTATCCTGAAAAACAAAAAAATGGCAGAAGAGAACTGGCAGGAAACAATCAAAACCTATACCCGGCAGGATGCAGAAGAATTCCAGGATGCTGTGAACCAGTACAGGGAAAACCTGGCTGCGGCTCAGGCTCAAAAGGAAGCGGCCCAGGCGGCAGCAGGAACGGAAGTGCGTCCGGACCTTAAGAAACTGGAGCAGGAAAAAGAGGAAGCGGAACAGAAGTATCAGGCAGTAAAGATACGGTATGACAATCTCAGACAGGAATTCAGCAGCAATGCAGAAGTTCAGGATATTCTTCTTGGAAGACTGAAGAACCGGACGGAAATTCTGGAGGAGCATGCACGAATTGATGCACTTTACCGCATGGCCTCAGGTAATGTGAGCGGAGCACGTATGGATCTGGAAACTTATGTGCAAAGGTATTATCTGGAGCGGATTTTGTATGCGGCGAATCGGCGTTTCGGGGAGATGTCTGCCGGGCAGTTTGAATTCAGAATGTACGATATTGAGAAAGCAGGCGAAGGCAAAAACAGAGGCCTGGATCTGATGATATATTCTGCAGTGACAGGAAAAGAGAGGGAAGTCAGGACTCTTTCGGGAGGAGAATCCTTTATGGCGGCATTATCTCTTGCACTTGGCATGGCAGATCAGATTCAGGAGAGTTCAGCAGCAGTCAATCTGGATATGATGTTTATAGATGAAGGCTTTGGTTCCCTGGATGAACATTCGCGAAACCAGGCGGTAAAAGTGCTTCAGGAGATGGCGGAAGGTTCAAGACTGATAGGAATCATTTCTCATGTGACGGAGTTGAAGCAGGAGATAGAGGATCAGTTGATCGTAAGCAAGGATGAAAATGGAAGCCGTGTAAGGTGGCAGATCAGTTAGGATAAAAAAATGACAGAAAATACACTAAAAAAACTGGCACAGCTTTTGGAACAGGACCAGTTTGAACTGATTTTTTCAGAAAAAATACAAAAAGAAGATTTGACTTCAAAAAGAGAAGTGCCGCAGGGACAGGATATACGTCTGGTATATCTGATGAATGATGCAGTGGAAAGTTTTCTTGTATTTCGTGATGCCCGGATGACAGGAGAATATCATGCGGATTATGAGGGAGAACTGGAAGCGTCTTTGAACAAGCAGGGAGAAGAATTTGTCCTGGTGGTAAGGCAGGGAGATACGGTCGTAACTCTGTTTTTTGAAACGCTGGATTTGGAAGTTCATTTATATGAATACGCATATACAGGACATTTCTGGGTAGAAGGATATGAATATCTGCGTCAGCTGGAATACAGGTTTGCGATTCTGAGAGATAAATATGACTATCTGGGAGCGGAGTACTGTACAGATGAAGAAAAAAAGCTTGCAGTGCTTACAGAATTTCCACCATTGAATTACTGCTGTTATCCGGCGGTCCCGGAGAAATATATTGTTCCGCGTGAAAACCCGTGGGATGTATCAAAAGAGGCTATTGAGCTGATGGAAGAACTGGCGGCAGAATGCGGAGATGTTTCTTTTGCAAAACTGCTCAGTATATATAGAAAACATCCGTCGAAATTCTGGGCGAAGAGACTTGCGATTATGCTGCATCGGACGAAACACCGGAATATTGCGGATCTGCTGACGGAACGGCTAAGGCAGGCGTCTGCCGGTTATCCGAGACGCTTTTTTGGGGAGGATGTGGAGCAGAGGTACCAGAAGACATTGGAAAAGGTAAAGAAACGTCAGGCAGAATTAGAAAAGCAGGGTATTCGTGCAGAAATCCTGAGAGAAGAACCTTTTACCATTGCACGTGATTCACTGGATTATAAACTGTATCTTATGATATGGAAGGAACGGAAAAGAAACAGAGTAACAGAAATAGAAGAATATATCTGTGAATAATAGATTTTTAAAGCCAAAGCTGTATTAGCAGGCGAAAACCTGAAATACAGCTTTTGTTGTTCTTTTGAAATATGGAAAGTTATGCTTTTTTCATTTTTCCAAGTTCTCTGCGGGCAAAAACAACTGCAAGGACAAAAGCGGCTGCATCTGCGATAGGTCCTGCATACATTACGCCGTCAATTCCCATAAACATTGGAAAGATAATAACCAGCGGCAGGAGAAAAATAACCTGTCTGGTCAGAGACATAATGATACCGAGAGTTGCTTTTCCAATAGACGTAAAAAAGCTGGAGGACATTGGCTGGATACCATTTGCGAAGGTAAGAAGCATAAAGATCCTCAGATAATTTTCGGCAAATTTAAAATAAAGATCACTTCCACCACCGAACATACCTATGATGCGGTGAGGGAAAAGCTGGAAACAGAGAAAGAACGCAGTGGCTATAATTGTACAGGTGGCTGCTGAATAACGGTAAGTCTGTCGTACACGGTCAAATTTTCTGGCTCCGTAATTAAAGCCCCAAATTGGCTGACATCCCTGTGAGATTCCGATACATATGGACAGGAAAACCATGTTGACTTTTGAAACAATACCTACGCAGGCGATTGGAATATCGCTTCCATAAACAGAAACAGATCCGTAGTAGCGAAGAATATTATTCATGACGATCTGTACAGCGGCGATTGCAATCTGGTTGATGCAGGCGGCAAGACCAAGGGAAACAATTGCTTTTAGCAGTTTCAGCTGTGGTTTCAGCATACTGCGATCCAGATACATATTGCGAAACTTTGCAAAATAAAGTATGACCAGAAATGCGGAAATCATCTGACCGATGACGGTGGCCCAGGCTCCGCCCTTGATTCCCCATTTAAAACCGAAAATAAATAAGGGATCAAGAATAGTATTGATGATCGCACCGGTAAGAGTACAC
>OGUL01002495.1_pt1 | contig 12287 bp, 6 predicted proteins | sample 1553651 | NCBI WGS metagenome assembly OGUL01 (sample SAMEA2580048, study PRJEB22360) | human gut metagenome | biome: human gut; feature: human-associated habitat; material: faeces | place: Denmark | collected 2008/2010
TTCTTAAACTTTAGAGCCGTTTCAAGCAAAACAATATTATCCTCACTCCCTAAAAAAAGATAGCAGGAGGAGCATCTTTTTTTATATTATGTATAGGAGAAAAATCTCTATAATAATCTTTTACTCTGTCGAATCTGTACCCATGAGGTCCATTATCTATAACCGGATTAAAAAGGATCAAAGCTTTAGGAATTGATGACACATTAAGATCATCCTCCGGATTATTAATTTGATGACAAAAAGCTGTTGCAGCAGCCAAATGTCCACCTGCAGAGCCACCACCTGCCAATATTTTATCAGGATCAACATGTATGGACATTGCATGCTGCTTCAAATAACGCATAGCTGATTTTGCATCCATTAAAGCTTCTTTAGGAGTAGTACCCGCATTCTTTTGGGTTCGATAATCAGCTAATACAACTGTTACTCCATACTTATTCAAATAACTGGCTTGTGGTTCAAATTGTTTAGGAGAACCGGAATTCCAACCTCCACCAAAAAAGAAAATAACAGCCGGAGAACTCTGATTCGTTTGGTCCTTGGAATAATAAACATAAAGTTTACCTGTAGGATAGTGATTATATCTCAAAATCGTATCTGCACTTAAATCATTGTTATCTCTAATAAACAGGTTGCTACCTATTAATAGGTTTCCACTATTAATAAGAACTAAAGATAATGTTACAATAGCCTTTAATTCTATACACCGTATTAGTTTAATTCGCATTATTATACTTTTTATCATTTCATTCAAATTAACAGGTTTATTTATATCTGTCATTGGATAGCGAGATAACTGACCTCATCAATATCAAAGATAAAACATTTATCCTCCTGAATCCATTCTCCCATAGGATGAAGACCATTAGAAGTATCTACTTCAATCTGCACACTGTTTACAAATCACTTTTGTTTGGAAGGCATATGATCAAACGCCCGCATTTCGGTAGCTTGCCCTTCGTCTCCACACGCTTTCATCCATTTCTTTAGTTCTGCATCCAGCCGAATAATAATATTGGAGTATTTCGTATTTCCTGCCAAATTGTTCATGCAAAATGGATCATTCCGTACATCGTACAATTCAATGGCAGGACGATGCTGATACTTGAATGTCATCGCATTTGCATGGGCATCTGTCTCTGCAAGCTGTTCCCATTCTTTAAATAAAGGCGTAGCAGTCATCGCATTCTGAAAGGTTGCCTCCGGAGTAAGGTTAACAATATATCGATATCTTCCATCATAGGCTGAGCGTATTCCGTAGTACTCCGGACCTTTATTTATTCCCCTGCTAGTCTGAAGAGAGAAGGAATATTTCTTATGCTCCTTCTTCTTCCCTGTCAAAACAGATTTAAAGCTTTCACCATCTACTCTCGCCTGCGGTTTTCCTCCTGCTATATCTACAAAAGTAGGAACTATATCCACATATTCTACTAATGCATCACTGACACTCCCCGGTTTGACTACTCCCGGCCAGCGGACAATGCATGCCGAATGTACGCCCGCATCATAACAAGTCCATTTGGCAAAAGGCAGACTGTTTCCTTGCTCACTCAAATATACTACAACAGATTGATCGGCAACCTTTTCCTGTTCCAGAATAGTGAGTACGTTACCAAACTCCTGATCCATAAAGTTGACTTCTGCAAGATACTTAGCAAACTCCTGACGTGTTTGTGGAACATCTACATACATAGGTGCCAAAGTTAATTTATCCGGATCGAACAGTGAGACATCACCTTTATTCCAAGGGGTATGTGGCTGATTGGAAGCAACAAACAGGCAAAACGGATGGCCTTTCCTTTTGCAATCAGCGATAAATTCCTGAATAGCTTCAAAATATAATTCCCCCTTTTCACTAGGCACGTAGAGGTCAAAGGGAAATACTGACTTTGGAGCAACATGCTTCTTCCCAATCAAAGCTACTTTATACCCCAATGGATGCAAATGATGCACAACACTTAAAGTACCCTGATCAGCACAAGTATGGTTTGGATAAGCTCCGCTACCCACAGGCCATAAACCTGTATACAGATTATGGCGAGTAGGCGATGACATAGAAACAGCTTGATAGGCTTGGGTGAAACGCACTCCCTGTGTGGCAAAATTATCTATATTGGGTGTTCTCGAATCCACACTTCCATAGCAACCTAAATCGTAATATGAACAATCATCGGCTATGAACAACACCAAATTAGGCTGCGTGATTTGCTGCGCAAAAGAGCTAGTTGTCGCACTTAATGCAACAGAAACACTCAAAAATAGTCTATTCATAATTTATTTCTCCTTTCATGGGAGTGCTTAATTTAAACATATATCTTTAGTATCCGGGATTTTGTTGTACTCCATCATTGCGAGAAACCTCTGCAAATGGTATCGGAAAATATTTCTTTCTTGCAGCCATAACTCCTTGCTTTTGTACATCCGCAGCCGGTCGTGATGGGATGAATGTATCCTTTATGTAGTCATACATCTGCGTGTTTTCATCATACTTCATACGAATAAGGTCGAACCAGCGTTTCTGTTCACCGGCAAATTCCAATCCCCGTTCCATGAATACCAGCCAGCGGAATTCTTTTTTGGTCAAGGTACGTCCGATATTATCAGGTCTATCCGAACCTATATACTTCGGATAAGCACGTTCGGTTCCGTTCGCTTTGCGCGCACGTTCACGCACCATATCGATAGCCTGGCAGGCTTCTGTGTACTTTCCAAGTTCGTTCAATGCTTCTGCTCTTATAAGATACATATCGGACAGACGCAGACGTGGCATATCGTTTTCATTGGTACGGTTATTGATACCTTGCGGATCAATAAATTTGCGGATATATCCCCAGTTCTCCTGTGAGTTTCCTCCGGCAGCAGGATATACAGTTACGATATTGCCCAAGACTCCTGTATTATTGTTCTTTTGTTGAAAACGTCTCCAGAATGTAACCTCAATCCGGTAATCTTTAGAAATGAGTTTGGATTCGTCAATGGATGCGTCAACAGACGGATCACTGTATCCTAGATTACCCTGATCGTCCTGGAAATATTTGATAAACCATTTTTGTACCCTATGAGCTCCTGCTCCTTTTCCATAGGGATTTCCAGAAACCAATTTACCACCAACCTGCACACCTGCCGGATTAAATAAATGAGCAATATTAGAACCCAATGACTGATCTGCTAAAGCATCTTTGTCACGAAAGAAAGGTACTGAGAAGATATGTTCGGTTTGAGCTAATGACTCTTGCTCAATGTCCCATAAATTCTGATAATCATTGACAAACGTATACTGTTCGGAAGAAATCACCTCTTGGGCTTCTCTGGCTGCATCCTCCCATCTTCCGAGAGTCAAGTAGACTTCCGCCAAAAATGCATGAGCAGCTCCGTTAGTTACACGTCCGCTTGTGTACACCGGATCTAAACGTTTCGGTAAACGGGGAGTATCATCATCGTTCAGTCCGGCTGCATATTCAAAATCACTTATTATCTGTTCGTAAACTTTAGACGCGGGAGATTGTGGTACATATGCGTTTTCAATTCCGGTCACAGGCTCAATAACAATAGGAATACCATTAACACCACCATACAAGCGCATTAAGTCATAATGATAAAGTGCTCTCAGAAAGTAGGCTTCTGCAATGATTCGATTCTTATCATTTTCACTTTTGAAGGAAATAGAAGGAACACGTGCTATTACTTCATTAGCATTTTTAATGCCATTATATAGCTCACCCCAAAAATTAACAACTGGAGCGGAACCAGCACTGTGTGTATTGTTGGAAACAGTGGCAGGTACAGCATTTCCGGTAGAGAACATAGCGTCTTCATAGGTCGGAAGTATGATAGCCCAGTTTGTTTTATGATAAGCGAAAGCGTAAAGAGTGGAGTATACCCCGTTAATAGCCGCCAAGGCATGATCTTCCGTTTTGAAGAATCCGTCCTCTTTTTCTACACGGTCTACAATATCTACATCCAAACAGCTTGAAAGCAGTGCTGTTCCTATCAGTAAAGATAATATATATTTCTTCATATTTTCAGTATTTTGATGTTAAAAAGCTAGATTTATACCCATAGAATACGTACGGCTAGAAGGATAAGCAGCATAGTCAACATTAGGTGACATAGTGCCCGAAGTAATGCTGACTTCCGGATCGTAACCGCTATAATTAGTGATTGTAAAGACATTGGTAACAGTACCGAATACACGTACACTACGTAGCCATCGTAGTTTTTTCAAGCTAAACTGGTAGGCGAGTGTCAGATTCTTCAGACGGAAAAACGAACCATCTTCAAGCAAGAAGGTAGAAAAACGCTTGTTAAAGTAAGAACTGCCTTGCGAACCGTTTACTGCCGGATAAAAGTTACTGGTTCCTTCGCCTTGCCATCTTCCTTCCCAAGCCTCAGCACGAATATTGTCGTTGGTATCTGTAAAAGAATCCAAGAAATAACGGTTCAAATTGGCGATATCACCTCCTACACGGCCCGTGAAAATCATGGATAATGTCAGGCCCTTCCAAGATAGCTCAGAATTAATACCATAATTGAATTTCGGTTCTGCCGTACCGATGATAGTCATATCGTCAGAAGTTATTTTTCCATCCGGCAACCCGTCGGGTCCACTAATATCTTTGAATCTCAAAGAACCCGGAGTAGCTTGTGGAGTATCAAATGGAGCCAGTTTTGCTTCTGCTTCATTCTGATAAACACCATCCACTACGTAGCCATAGAAGCTGCCTACCGGATAACCGGCTTTAGTGATATGTATGCTTTGGCTGAATACACCGCCACCTGCCAGATAGGAGGTTCCCAGTAACTCATTGCCACCGATATCGTCTACTTTATTACGGTTCAGGTATATGTTTCCTCCAAGAGTCCATTTTACGCGACCTGTCAGAATATCCGCACTGGCTTCCAGCTCAAATCCTTTATTGGTCATTTTTCCCATATTGTAAGGTATAGAACCGTATCCGGATGATAAAGGCAGTCCAAAATTCATCAGCATATCTTTGGTAGTACGTTGATATACATTCATGGTTACTCTAAAACGGTTGTCTATAAAACCTAAATCCAGTCCGGCATTGTAGGTAGCAGTACTTTCCCAACCTAAATTAGGATTAGCCAGCTTCCCGTTGACCATACCATGAGTCACTGCACCTCCGGAATAAGAGCGGACATGGTTCATAATGGCGAGCGGAGCAGCATAAGCAATGCTTTGGTTACCTGTAACACCATAGCTCAAACGTAGCTTAATATTAGAGATAGCAGGTATATCTTTCATGAACTTCTCTTGATTAATGCGCCAGGCTACTGCAAATGATGGAAAGAAACTCCACCTGTTTCCACTTGCCAACAAAGAAGAACCGTCGTAGCGTCCGGTTGCCGTGAAAATATAACGGTCATACAGGGTGTAGTTCATACGCCCTAAGAAAGAGGACAATTTGGTTTGAATGACTGAACTGGATTTGTCCATCGTATTCGTTCCTTCTCCGATAGCGTAGTACAACAAATCATTGCCTGCAAAATCACCTACCTGAATTGCCAGTGTCTTTCTCTGACGGTCTTCATGCGTATATCCCAAGACAGCATTGATGTGATGATGCTTCTTAAATTTACGATCATAATTAACCGTCGTTTCCAATACAATATTCTGGCGATTGTCTTCTCCACGAAATGCCATACCATGGGCACTGTTTCCAGCATTGGTACCTATTGGATAATAAGTAGAACGCGAACCGTCTGTGCGGTTGAAGCTACCGGCACCTTTCCAGGAAAGCCCTTTACCAAAGTTATATGTCAAAGATGCATTCAGTATGAAAAACCGTTGTTGAAGAATGTCTTTTAGTTCGGTCGCCATAATATAAGGATTGTCTGCCGGAACATATTCCACATTTTCATCTTCATAAATTTGATCTCCAGGCATTAATGTCGGTTTGGTAGTCAAAATACGCCGTACCATTTGGTTCATACTTGAAGATTGAGAGTGAGACGTTTGCTTCTGCTCGGTCTGTGAATAACTTGTGTTCAGTTGCAAAACTAAACGCTTGGCAAGCTCAGATTTAAGATTCAGACGGAAAGAATAACGTTCGAGTCCAGTATTCATAATAATACCTTCTTGATCGGTGTAGCCGGCAGTAATATTATATTGAGTCATTTTGTTACCACCATTGACAGCCAACTGGTGGTCCTGAGATACTGCCGTCTGGTACATTAAGTCCTGCCAGTCAGTTGAATAAATCTTATATCTTTCCAAGGCATCATCTGTATGTCTGGGAACTTTTGTACTTGGAATGACGTTTCCTTGCATATCGTAGCCGTTAGAGGTTCGATCCAATTCATTCTCAAAAAGCGCATTCAGTAAATTATAGCGTTTGGCAATGTTGGAAATATCTACACGGGCATTGTAGTTCACATTGACTTTTCCTTCTTTTCCCTGTTTGGTTGTGATCAGAATAACTCCGTTCGTAGCACGTGAACCATAAATAGCCGTTGCGGAAGCATCTTTCAGAACCTGGATAGATTCAATATCATTGGGATTGATGGAAGCTAGCGGGTTCATCGCCGGCTGTTGGCTCAACTCATTGGTGCCACCATTTACACTTGCTGTTGCAGCCTCTATCGGAAAACCGTCAACTACATAAAGCGGGTCTGTATTGCCTGACAGTGTAGAGACACCACGTATTTGAATATTCATACCCGCTCCGGGTGCACCACTGTTAGCTGCGATACTGACGCCCGCTATACGTCCCTGCAAGAATTGGTCGGCACTTGTGATAGGCATAATCTCAGCTTCATTCTTCATACTGACAGCACTTACCGAACCGGAAAGGTCTGATTTGCGAACGCTTCCATAGCCGATGACCACTACCTCGTCCAAATTGCGTGATGCTTCCTGCATTGTAATCGTCATCTTCCCTTTTAACTGTACCGGAACAGTTATAGTAGTAAATCCGATATACGATATCTGTAACTGGGCCTTGGGATTTTTTACTTCCAGCGAGAAGTTACCGTCAATGTCTGTAATGGTTCCGTTGTTAGCACCCTTCACTTGGATTGTAGCTCCAATGATAGGAGACTTTCCTTCATCAACTACCACACCGGAAATTTTATGAGACTGTGCTGATACGGTTGATATATATCCTAAAAAGCATATTAGTAGGACTAAGTATCTATCCGTCAACTTAAATCGAATCTTCTGTTTCATAATATTATATTCGTTATTCATTGATTGTTAAACCTTATTTTAATAAGCCCTGTAATGTCGGGTATTCACTTCCCATTTCCCAAACCGTACTGAAATTCCAGTTTGTGAATGAAGATGTGTTCTTCATTTCACTTGCAGACAGGTTCTTATAACTGGAAGAACCACCTGATATGTATGAGTCACTTCCGCTACTCTGTGACTTTCCGTCTTCGTTCAAAGAGAAACAGCTTTTCATTGTTATTTGAGAAATCTTTCCATCAGTACGATGAAACAGTCCGTTTCCGAAAGAAGCCCCGTTCGCAGTTGTCATGTCTCCTACGTTATGACAGTTTTCGATTGTCATGCCACCTCCTGCTGCTATAGTACATGTCGCTACAATTCCTGCGGCATTGCTGTTGCCATTGGTAGCTGTACCAGTGCTCTTTATCGCACCTGTATTGTAGCAATCTCTGACTATAGCATTGGTTCCACCCATACGTGCGATGATACCACTTGCCGAGCCCATCGCAGTGATAGAACCAGTATTGTAAGACTGGGATATTTCGGTATCAATAGTTGCACGACCGACAATTCCTCCTACTTGATTGTTAGCCTGAGTTCCAGAAATTTCTCCTGAATTTGCACAACCAGTCACTTTGATCAGATCATTTCCTGCTGCTCCCGCTATTGAACCGATCACACCTCCAACCGGTGATTTGCTGCTGCAAACTACATTCGCTTTATTGGTACAATATGCAACGGCAGGAGCATTGTTAGCATCACGCATTATGATTCCTACAACCCCACCGACACAACCGGCTGTCCCTTCAATAGCCGCTGTATTAGAGCAATAGGAAACTTCGCCTTTCTCGGTGAGATAACCGACAATTCCTCCGAGATAGATTTCAGCATCCGTAGTTGCAGCCGTACTGATGCTTCCCTCATTACCTGTTGTGTGGCAAGAGATAATTTTACCAGAACAGTTACCAGCAATCGCACCAACTTTGGCTTTGGCCTTGATAACAACATTCTCAATACATACATTACGTACGATACCTTCTGCACCGATAGAAGCGAACAAACCGCAATTAGTATTGGAACTTTTATTCAGCGTCCAGTTCTTTATCTTATATTGTTCGGAAGAACGTCCTGTACCGGTATCGATAATATCTCCCTTAGTTGCTTCGTATACTCCGGTGAAATTACCGTTATAAGTGTTATTGACCAGTTCTGTACTGATAGGTGCCATATCTATGCCTGTAAGGTCAATATCTACAGTCTGTTTGTAGTTCTTATCAAGATACTTGCTGACGTTCCTCAAATGACGGGGCTTCGTGATAATATATTCAGATCCTTTTTCTCCGTCTCCGCTGGTCTCGTCAAACAGATTGTGTGCCTCTATAATTTCACTTCCCATCTGAGCTACAGTTCCTCCGCCAATGTTTGCGTAAGAGAATAACTGAATAGAAACCATTCCTACATATCCTTTCCAGTCAATAACATCCAGATTGTAAGATGCCGTTCCCGAAGGAATATCGATTGTGTTTTCGTTCTGGTCTGCAATGACTTTCAGCTTATAACCGTCCACACCGGTAATTTCATTCCATGAAAGCAGGAAATCGTTGTGATCATCCAAGGTAATGACAGGAGCTTCCAGTTTGTCGGCCTGAATGACAGGAATACTCAGACTCTTGTCGGCAGCTGTAAAAACCAAACTGGCTTTACGTACCACTTCTGTCGTATTACTCTCGGTAGTGACTTTCAAAGTGGCTGGTCCTTTTCCTGTAACAGGAGTTACTGTACACCATGTAACCGGAGTATGGGTCGTTTCATCCACTACTTCGACATTCCATTCTACCGCATTGGTTTGTAGAGTAATATCCTTTTCACCTCCTCCAATGTTATATTGCAGTTCTTTAGAGTCCGCAGCCAAAGAAGTTTCGCTGGCTTCTTGCTCCACAGTTACTATCTTTATCTCCTGCGATTCATTGATAAGAAAAGTCAGTTCTGCCGTACGAGGTTCATTCCATGGATTCTCAGAATACGAAATAGGCACTTGGGAATATTTGAACCCTTCTGTTTCTGATACGCTGCACCATGCTTGTGAACTACTTAACGTCCATTTATCATCAGATATCACTTTCAATATATAGGTTCCCTCTGGTCCCGGTACTTGTAGAGGGGACTGAGTGAGCTCGTTTAAGGTCAAATAAGTTTCAGCGACCTTTGCATCCGGTTCGGGATATACAATATCTTCTTGTTGACACCCCACGAAACATACAGCAGTCAGCATGATGACGGCTAGTTTACGATACTTATTTTTCATATGTTATAAATTAAAGATTATAATTCAAATACTTCTTATTTGAGATATTCTTCTACAGGAGTATACCATTTGCCAACCTTGAATTCGATCTCACTTTCTACTCCGATATGATCTGCCATTTTTTGGTAATCATGAATCATTCGGTTCAGTATTTCAGGCTCCTTATCTGCGAGATTCCACATTTCAGTAGGATCATTCTTCAAGTTGTATAGCCTCCATTTCGGCTCTTTATATTCCTGCACTATTTTCCATTCTCCGTCACGCAGCATTTTGTTGCCTTCGTGTTCCACAATGGTCAGTTTGTTTTGCTTCACCGATTCTCCCTTTAATAAAGGCAGTAAAGATATACCTTCCATTGGAGGTACTTTATGACCACCGCGTGAAGAGGGGTAAGTAGCGCCTGTAAGTTTCACCAAAGTAGGCATGATATCTACTATATGTCCGTAATTGTCTTTTTGAATAGTGCCGTTCAGACTTTTATCAATTCCATTCGGATAGGAAACAATAAAAGGTGTGTTGCAACCTCCTTCATGACCGTGATGTTTGTACAAGAAGAATGGTGTATTAGCAACGTCTGCCCAGGCAGCACCCAGAAAAACTGTACTCCCCGCTGAACCGGGATTTTTTCCAGCAAATTGTCCTTCTATGCCCGGTTCTCCATTTCCACCATTGTCCGAAAGGAGGATAATCAGGGTATTATCCAGCACACCTTTTTCTTTTAAATGTTCTACCACACGCCCGATACTCCGATCTACTTCCTCAATAACAGCTGCATAAATAGCCATCTGCATGTCATAGCGCTCCTTTTCTTCTTGAGTCAGTGAATCCCATTCCGGAACCTTGGGATTACGAGGTGTTAACTGATCAGGACGCTCGAATAACCCTAATTCTAATTGCTTTTTGAATCGTGCATTACGCACATCTTCCCATCCCTTCATATATTTTCCCTTATATTTATTGATGGTTTCTACAGGAGCCTGCAAGGGAAAATGTGCAGCATTATGTGCCAGATACCAAAAGAAGGGCTGTTTTTCTCCAATAGCTTCATCAATAAACCTTAATCCAAAATCTGTCCACAAATGAGTAGAATACCAATTTTCAGGTAAACGATCATCATTAAATCCAATTTCTTCATCATTCAAATAAAGATTTCGTTGGTTGGTTCTTTCTTTTTTATTCTTCTTCAATGATTTGTCAGAAGAAAAATAATAGCCACCAAACGGAGCGTTCAGTGAACGGTCAAATCCTCTACTTATTGGAGTAACACCTTGAAAATATCCTAAATGCCATTTACCTGTCATGACATTAAAATATCCGGCTGTTTTCAATGCTTCAGGCAAGAAAACATTATTCTCATTTGGATATCCTTGATATGCCGGATAACCCGGTACTTTCCCTAAAGCACCATTCCCAACTTGATGAGGATATAAACCAGTAATCAACGAAGCCCTGGTTGGCGCACTTCGAGCTTGATTATAGAAATGCCGCAATCTAATGCCATTTTCAGCAAGCCGATCTATATTAGGAGTATTTATTTCCGAACCATAACATCCGAAATCAGAGTATCCAACATCATCCAATAATATTAGGACAATATTAGGTTTTGATACATTCTGTTGAGCCAACACAGGACAGGCACCTATTGACGCACCAAGTGTTAACATAAAAGTATGATCTATTCTTTTCATAGCTATCTATTATTTTTTATTATTTGGAAAAGGTATTAAAACTTTTATCTCAGCTGCCCATACAGTCCATTTGTCCGATAACAGCTTAAGGATATCCGGATGAGAAGCTGACAAATCGCAAACCTCCACGCGGTCTTTCCCGATATCATATAGTTCCCAGACTTTCCCTTCCTGATCCCATACCGCTTTCCAGTTTTTCCAACGAACAGCCCTGTTTCCCTGATGTTCCCAATACATATATTCATGAATGGAAGAAACTTTTCCTTTTATAGCTGACATAAGATCAGTGCCCACTAAAGGATGTATCTTATTACCATTGTGAAAGGTAGAAGGATATGTGGCGCCAGTTACATTCAGTATGGTCGGCATAATATCCGGAAGATATCCGGGAACGTGACACCATGTATTTTCAAAACCTTTCAAACGATTTTTCCATGTAATTATCAACGGAGTAGATATTCCCCCTTCGTATGCACGCTGTTTGTACTTTCTGAATGGAGTATTTGAGGTTTGAGCCCAAGCTTTGCCATACGAAGGATGACCGCTTACCGCCGGATTATTGATATCTTTTTGCTTGCCACCACCAAGTTCATTATGCGGTTCGGCACACGCCCCGTTATCAGACATGAAAAAGATCAAAGTATTATCCAACTTTCCACTCTTTTTCAGGCTCTCAATCAGTTTTCCTATATTATAATCCATACAATGCACTTGTGCAGCATAAACAGCCATTCTATAAGCAGTATAATCTTTTTCTGCATCAGAGAGCTCTTCCCACTGACGATTCTCCCATTCAGCAAAACCAATCTCTGAGTCGATTATTCCTAAATCGGCCATACGTTTATGACGTTCTTTACGAATTTGGTCCCAGCCTTTCGTACGATACAGTTCATAATATTTCTCTATATCTGCTTCTTTAGCTTGTAAAGGCCAATGCGGAGCATTATATGCTAAATATAAGAAAAAGGGAGCATTATCTTTTTGTTCATTTATAAAATTAACAGCATAGTCTGTAAACGCATCGGTAGTATAATAAGGTGCCTCGGGCGCAGGTAACTTGTCGTTGCCTAGGACCAATCCTCTTTCAACTTCTGGCCTCAGATAA
>OGUL01002501.1_pt1 | contig 12279 bp, 9 predicted proteins | sample 1553651 | NCBI WGS metagenome assembly OGUL01 (sample SAMEA2580048, study PRJEB22360) | human gut metagenome | biome: human gut; feature: human-associated habitat; material: faeces | place: Denmark | collected 2008/2010
AGTAGATAGTAAAGAAGCCTTTGAAAAAATATTTATAGTATAAGCAGGAGTTTTCTCTTATATGTCGAAATGACTATATAGTCAAGTATGAAATATTTGTGAAGAGCTTGATATACGGTAATATCTTATTTGTAATGCCGCAAGGTATTGCCGATAAGTTATATGCAAAGGGGTAACACCCTTATAAAAACTCAATGTCCTAATTAAAAGGAGGAAGGTAAACATGATCGATATTAAAGATCGCATTTGTGACGTAGTAGCTGACAAAGTGATGAGCGCTGAAGCTGCTGCAGAATTCGTAAAAGATGGTGACAATTTAGGTGTCAGCGGTTTTACCCCGTCTGGCTATCCGAAAGCTGTTCCTCTGGCTCTTGCTGAAAAGGGCAAAAAAACTCCTTTCAAAGTTAACGTTTGGACTGGCGCATCTGTTGGTCCTGAAATCGACCAAGCAATGGTTGAAGCTGACATCATTGACCGTCGTCTGCCTTACCAGACCAACGGCACCATGCGTAAAGCTATCAACGCTGGTAAAGTAAAATACGCTGATATTCATCTGTCTCACATGGCTCAAATGGTTCGCTATGGTTACATGGCTGGCCGTCCGACCGGTCCGGATGTTGCAATCGTTGAAGTTTGCAAAATCAACGACCTCGGCAATGGCATGGTTGGCCTGATTCCGACCACTTCCATGGGCAACAGCTCCTCTTATGTAGCTGGCGCTAAAAAGGTTATCGTTGAAGTTAACACCACTCAACCGGTAGGCCTGGAAGGCATGCATGACTCCTATATTCCTCTGGATCCCCCGAATCGTCAACCGATTCCTATCACCGCTCCGGAAGACCGCATCGGTACCACCTACATTCCTTGCGAAGTAGAAAAAATCGTTGCAGTAGTTCCTTGCGACCGTCCTGACATCGTTCGTCCGCTGGGCGAAATCGACGACGACGCTAAACATATGGGCGCTAACCTCGTTAACTTCCTGAAAAACGAAGTTAAAGAAGGCCGTTTGCCGAAAAATCTGCTGCCGTTGCAATCCGGCGTAGGCTCCGTTGCTAACGCAGTTATCAATGGTCTGGTTAACTCCGATTTCGAAGACCTGACCGTTTACACTGAGGTTATTCAAGATGGTATGTTCGACCTGATCGACGCTGGCAAACTCCGCGTTGCTTCCGGTACCGCTCTGACTCCGTCTCCTGAGTGCCAAAAGAAATTCTACGAGAACGTAGAACACTACAAAAAATACTTGCTGCTCCGTCCGCAAGAAATCTCCAACAGCCCTGAAGTTGCTCGTCGTATCGGCGTAATCGCAATGAACACCGCTATTGAAGTTGATATCTATGGTAACGTAAACTCCACTCATGTTTGCGGCACCAAGCTGATGAACGGCGTTGGCGGTTCCGGCGACTTCGCTCGTAACGGCTACCTGACCGTATTCTTCACCAACTCTCTGGCAAAAGGCGGCAAGATTTCTTCCGTAGTTCCGTTCTGCAGCCATATCGACCATGCTACCCTGGATGTTGACGTTATCGTTTCCGAACGTGGCGTTGCTGACCTGCGTGGCCTGAGCCCGAAAGAAAAAGCTCCGATTATCATCGATCAAATCGCTAACCCGAAATATCAACCTTGGCTGTATGATTACTTCAAACGCGCTTGCGAAGCTTGCGGTAACAGCCAAACCCCGCACATCCTGGCAGAAGCATTCGATTGCTACAAAATGTTTGCTGAAACCGGTTCCATGGAAGGCATGGTTGAAGGTAAATAATTTTCAAAAAAAGTTTGCAAAACCCCTTGTTAAGTTTTGCAAAATAGGTTAAACTATGTAATGTGCTTGCCGGTGGGTGAGATTCCCGCCGGCAGGTATATACAGACAAAGCCTCACCCAAGGCTTTGCCCAATAAAATCAGTTGACGAAGTCTCACCCTAGACTTTGCCATATATAGCCGTCATAGACGGAACACTCTCACCATCATTTCGGAACCGTCCAATCCGAAATATGAAACACAAATATTTTAAGGAGGATTTGAGAATGGCATTTGAAAACATTAAAGCTGGTTTAGAGAAATATCATGCTGAAGTTGAAGCTAAACTGGCAAAATTCCCTGAACGCGCAAACCTGGTTCCTAACAGACTGTACACCCCGGTAGATCTTGGTGAAAACTTTGACTACATGACTAAACTGGGCTTCCCTGGTGAATATCCTTACACCCGTGGTGTTCAACCGACCATGTATCGTGGCCGTTTCTGGACCATGCGTATGTACGCTGGTTTCTCCACCGCTGAAGAATCCAACAAACGTTATCGTTACCTGCTGGCTAACGGTGGTTCCGGCCTGTCCTGCGCATTCGACCTGCCGACCCAGATCGGTTATGATTCTACCGATCCGATGGCTGAAGGCGAAGTTGGTAAAGTAGGCGTAGCTATCGACTCTCTGGCTGACATGGAAATCCTGTTCGACCAAATTTCCCTGGATAAAGTATCCACTTCTATGACCATCAACGCTCCTGCTTCCGTACTGCTGGCTATGTACATTGCAGTAGCTGAGAAACAAGGCGTTTCCGCTGACAAACTGCGTGGTACCATTCAGAACGATATTCTGAAAGAGTATGCTGCTCGCGGCACTTACATTTTCCCGCCGAAACCGTCCATGCGTTTGATCACCAACATTTTTGAATATTGCTCCAAGAACGTACCGCTGTGGAACACCATTTCCATTTCCGGTTACCATATCCGTGAAGCTGGTTCCACCGCTTCTCAGGAAATCGCATTCACCATTGCTGATGGTATCGCTTATGTAGAAGCTGCTATCAAAGCTGGTCTGGACGTTGACGCATTTGCAGGCCGTCTGTCCTTCTTCTGGAATGCTCATAACAACGTACTCGAAGAAGTTGCTAAATTCCGTGCTTCCCGTCGTGTATGGTCCAAAGTTATGAAAGAGCGTTTTGGCGCTAAGAAAGCTAAATCCATGATGCTGCGTGTACATACCCAAACCGCTGGCTCCATGCTGACCGCTCAACAACCGAACAACAACATCGTTCGTGTTGCTCTGCAAACTGCTGCTGCTGTAATGGGTGGTACTCAATCCCTGCACACCAACTCCAAAGACGAAGCTTTGGCACTGCCGACCACTGAGTCTGTAACCATCGCTCTGCGTACCCAACAAATCGTTGCTTACGAATCTGGTCTGGCTGACACCATCGATCCGTTGGGCGGCTCCTACTATGTAGAAGCTCTGACCGATAAGATCGAAGCTGAAGCTTGGGAATACATTAAGAAAATTGACGAAATCGGTGGCGCTCCTGAAGCTATCGCTAAAGGCTACATCCAAAAAGAAATCCAAGACTCTGCTTACAAATGGCAGATGGAAATCGAAAAAGGCGACCGTATCATCGTTGGCGTTAACAAATTCACCCAAGAAGAAGAAGCTCCGAAAAACCTGCTGCGCGTAGACGGTTCTGTAGGCAAGCTGCAAGCTGAAAAGATTGCTGCTCTGAAAGCTCGCCGTGACAACGCTAAAGTAGAAGAAACTCTGGCTGCTCTGAAAGTTGCATGCGCAGACGAAAATGTAAACCTGATGCCTTACATCCTGGATGCAGTTCGTGCATATGCAACCGAAGGTGAAATCTGTGGCGTTATGAGACAAGTATTCGGTGAATACCAACCTCATACTGCACTCTAATTTGTAAACTCAACCAATATACGGAGGTAAACTATAATGGCAAACGTTAAAGTTTTAGTTGCTAAACCGGGTCTGGATGGCCATGACCGCGGTGCTAAAGTTGTAGCTCGTGCTCTGCGCGACGCTGGTTTTGAAGTTATCTACACCGGTATCCGTCTGACTCCGGAACAAATCGCTGAAGCTGCTCTGCAAGACGACGTAAACGTTGTTGCACTGTCCCTGCTGTCCGGCGCTCACAACACCCTTTTCCCGAAAGTAGTTGAACTGCTGAAAGAAAAAGGCATGACCGACGTTCTTGTTATCGGCGGCGGCGTTATTCCTGACGCTGACATCCCTGGCCTGAAAGCTGCTGGCATTGCTGAAGTATTCACTCCGGGCACCCCGACCAGCAAAATTGTTGATTTCATCAACGCTAACGTAAAATAATTTTATCCCTTAAAGCAAGCCGGGTTTGTCCCGGCTTGCCTTATAAAATATTCACTATCCAAAAACAAGGCGGTGTGAATTATGGAAATAGTAGATAAATTATTAAATCATTCTCGTCTTGCATTATCTAAAGCAATCACTGCTGTTGAAAATGAATACGATGATGCTGTCCAAATTATGACAGAGATTTATCCTCATACTGGTAATGCTTATGTAATTGGTATCACCGGCCCTCCGGGTGCTGGTAAAAGTACTCTGACTGATAAATTGGCTAAGGAATACCGTAAACGCGGCAAGACCGTAGGTATCGTAGCAATTGACCCCACTAGCCCGTATTCTGGCGGCGCTATTTTAGGCGACCGTATCAGAATGATGGATCTGACCGCAGACGAGGGCATTTTTGTACGCTCTATGGCAACTCGCGGCAGTCTTGGCGGCCTGTCTCAAAAAGCAGGTGACGCTGTTAAATTAATGGATGCTTTCGGCATGGATGTAATTATCGTTGAAACCGTAGGCGTAGGACAATCTGAGGTTGACATTGTAAAGACCGCAGATACTACTATGGTAGTAGTAATTCCTGGCATGGGCGACGATATCCAGGCTATTAAAGCAGGTATACTTGAAATCGGTGACCTGTTCACGATTAACAAAGCTGATCGTGAAGGTACAGACAAGCTCAACATTGAGATTGAGATGATGCTCGAATTAAATCCCGAACATGTTGGCTGGCGTCCTCCGATTAACAGGACCATTGCCAGCAAGGGTGAAGGTATAGAGGCTGTTGTGGACTCTATTGAGGCTCACAAGGCATATTTGATTGAGAGTGGTAAATTAAACGATATCCGTAAAGCTCGTATTAAAAACGAGGTTACCGCTATGCTTAATGACCATGTAAATCGCTACATCGACAAGAACGTCATTCAAACGGATGAATTTGACAACCTGGTTGTTAAAATGCAATCCCGTGAGATTGAGCCGTACTCTGTCGTTGATGATATTGTTGGCAAGGTTTTAAAATAAACCGCCAAAAAAAAACAATTTTAGGAGGAATTTATTATGGCATTCAAAACTATTTGTGTTGACCATGTAGGTATCGCTTGCGCTGGTACCTTGGAAGAAGCTGCAAAAATTTACACTGAGGTACTGGGCCTGAAAACTGACGGCATTGAAGAAGTTAAAGAACAAGGTGTTGCTACCGTATTTGTTCCCTGCGGCGAAACCCAGATTGAGCTCCTTGTTGATATTACTCCAAACAACGATGGTCCTATCGGCAAATACATTGCTAAAAACGGCCCTGGCATCCAACATATGGCTCTGCGCGTTGACGACATCAAAGCAGCTATCGCTGACCTGACCGAAGCTGGTATTCGCATGATCGACAAAGCTCCTCGTAATGGTGCTGGCAAAATGAAAATTGCTTTCGTTCATCCGAAATCCGCTGGCCTGCTGCTCGAGCTGTGCCAACCGGCTGCAACCTACAAAGACTAATTTATTAGCTGCGTAGATTCAGGGCGATTTAAGGTCCCATAATTTAAGCTACATAATGCTGGAGATATACAAGTGATATATCTTCAGCATCTGTGTATAAATTTGTTCTCCCAATAATGATGGAGGTGTAAGATTTGTCTACTCAAGAAAAAATTGAGAAAATGCTCAAAAAAGCCGAAGTAATTCTGGCTGCTGGTGGCGAAAAACGTGTTGCTAAACAACATGAATCCGGCAAAATGACTGCTCGTGAAAGAATCGCTGCTCTCCTCGACGAAGGTTCCTTCGTAGAACTCGACCGTTTTGTACGTCATCGTTGCTACAACTTCGGTCAAGAAAAGAAAGAACTGCCTGGTGAAGGCGTAACCACCGGTTACGGCACCATCGATGGCCGTCTGGTTTATGTATTCGCACAGGACTTCACCGTTGAAGGTGGCTCCCTCGGCGAAATGCATGCTGCTAAAATCGTTAAAGTACAACGCCTGGCACTGAAAATGGGTGCTCCGCTGGTTGGCCTGAACGATTCCGGCGGTGCTCGTATCCAAGAAGCTATCGACGCTCTGGCTGGCTATGGTAAAATCTTCTTCGAGAACACCATTGCTTCCGGCGTAGTTCCTCAGATTTCTGCAATTATGGGTCCTTCCGCTGGCGGCGCTGTATACAGCCCGGCACTGACCGACTTCATCTACATGGTAAAGAACACTTCCAAAATGTTCATTACCGGCCCTGCAGTAGTTAAATCCGTTACCGGTGAAGATGTAACCCAAGAACAACTGGGTGGCGCTATGACCCACAACAGCACTTCCGGTGTTGCTCACTTCGCTGCTGAAAACGATGAAGACTGCCTGCAACAAATCCGTTACCTGCTCTCCTTCCTGCCTTCCAACAACGTTGAAGGTGCTCCGATCGTAGAGACTGGTGATGACCCGATGCGTACCGACGACAGCCTGAACACTCTGCTGCCGGACAACTCCAACCACGCTTACGATATGTATGATGTAATCAGATCTATCGTAGATAACGGCGAATTCTATGAAAACCAAAAATACTGGGCAACCAACATCATCACTTGCTTCGCTCGTATGGATGGTCAAACCGTAGGTATCATTGCTAACCAACCGAAAGTTATGGCTGGCTGCCTGGATATCAACGCTTCCGATAAATCCGCTCGTTTCATCCGCTTCTGCGACGCTTTCGGCATTCCTCTGCTGAACCTGGTTGACGTTCCTGGCTTCCTGCCTGGCTGCAACCAAGAATACGGCGGCATTATCCGTCACGGCGCTAAGATGCTGTATGCTTACTCTGAAGCAACTGTTCCTAAAATCACTCTGGTTACCCGTAAAGCTTACGGCGGTTCCTATCTGGCAATGTGCTCTCAAGACCTGGGCGCTGACCAAGTTATCGCATGGCCGACCGCTGAAATCGCAGTTATGGGTCCTGCTGGTGCTGCTAACATCATCTTCCGTAAAGATCCTGATGTTGAAGCTAAGACTAAAGAGTACATCGACAACTTCGCTACTCCGTACCAAGCAGCAATGCGCGGCATGGTTGACATGGTTATCGAACCGAAAAATACTCGTCCCACCATCATCAACGCTCTGCAAATGCTGGAAAGCAAACGCGAAACCCGTCCGGCAAAACGCCACGGCAACATTCCTTTGTAATTCACAAGCAGTTGCTTAGTGCTTAAACAACCTATTTTAAGATAAGATGAGGTGAAATAAATGGGTCCTGTTACTACTAATCCTTGGTTGATTGCTTTAATCAATATGACCATCGTATTCGGCGTACTGATCGCTCTGGGCATATTGATGAACTTACTCCAAGTTATCGATCCGACTAAAAAAAAAGTTGCTAAACCGGCAGTAGCTCCTACACCGGCAGCAGCTCCCGCTGCAGCTCCGGTTGCAGCAGCTCAAGATGATAGCGAAATTATCGCTGTTATCGCTGCAGCAGTAGCAGCTTGCGGCGTTAGCGCAGACCAAGTCGCTTGCGTACGTCGTATTGATGCTAAATCTGCATGGACTGTAAGCAGTCGTGTTGAAGCTATTAGCGTTCGTAAAGAATGCTTCTAATGCATATAGTTTGCAATTTTAATTAAAAAACGAGATTTTAAGGAGGATTATATCCATGAAAAAGTATACTATCACCGTAAATGGTACCGCATACGAAGTTGAAGTTGAAGAAGCAGGCGTTGTTGCTTCCGCTCCGAAAGCTGCTCCGAAAGCTGCTCCGGCTCCGGCTGCTGCTCCGGCTCCGGCTCCGAAAGCTGCTGCTCCGGTTGCTGCTGGTGCAACCACCGTTTCCGCTCCTATGCCGGGCAAAGTTCTGTCCGTTAACGTAAAAGCTGGCGACGCTGTTAAATCCGGCGACGTTCTGCTGATTCTGGAAGCTATGAAAATGCAAAACGAAATCATGGCTCCGGCTGATGGCACTGTTTCCGACGTTCGCGTTTCCGCAGGTCAAACTGTTGCTACCGGCGACGTTATGATCGTTCTCTAATTCTTACTCGATAGTTCGCAATATCAGTAAGTCTTAAATACCCTTGATCTTTGGAGGGGGCTTTTCGCAGAGCCCCTTCCACAAATTGAAAATTGGGAGGATATTAAATGGAAGCATTTCTCGTTGCTTTGTCTTCCGTATGGGCAGATTCCGGTTTCTCTGCACTGACAGGCGGTCACGTAATCATGATCGTTGTAGGTCTGGTTCTGCTTTATATGGCTATTGGTAAAGGTTTTGAGCCTTTGCTGCTGTCCCCGATCGCATTCGGTTGTATTCTTGCTAACATTCCTAAAAACGGTTTCGAAGAACCTGGTGTTATGTCCGTTATCATGTACGGTATCCACCACGAAGTATTCCCTCCGTTGATCTTCTTGGGCGTAGGCGCTATGACCGACTTTGGTCCTCTGCTGGCTAACCCGAAAACCCTGCTCCTGGGCGCTGCTGCACAGGCTGGCGTATTCGTAGCTCTGCTGGGCGCTATGCTGCTTGGCTTCACCGTACAAGAAGCTGCTGCTATCGGCATCATCGGTGGTGCTGACGGCCCGACTTCCATCTACCTGGCTGCTAAAATGGCTCCTCAGCTGTTAGGTGCAATCGCAGTTGCTGCTTACTCCTACATGTCTCTGGTTCCGCTGATTCAGCCTCCTATCATGAAACTGTTCACCACTGAAGCAGATCGTAAAATCGTTATGCAACAGCTGCGTCCGGTTTCTCACTTTGAAAAGGTTGCTTTCCCGATCATGTGCACCATCGTTATTTCTCTGCTGTTACCTTCCGTAACTGCTCTGATTGGTATGCTGATGCTGGGTAACCTGTTCAAAGAAGCTGGCTGCCTGGATCGTCTGTCCGACACCGCACAAAATGCTCTGATGAACACCGTAACCATCATGCTGGCTACCGGTACTGGTCTGACCATGAGTGCTGATGCATTCCTGAACTATCAGACCATCCTGATCATCATCCTTGGTCTGGTTGCTTTCATCGGTGGTACTGCTGCCGGCGTTATCTTCGGTAAGCTGATGTGCATTGTAGACGGTGGCAAGACCAACCCGTTGATCGGTTCCGCCGGTGTATCCGCAGTTCCTATGGCTGCTCGTGTATCTCAAGTTGTTGGCCAAAAAGCAAATCCGTCCAACTTCCTGCTGATGCATGCTATGGGTCCTAACGTAGCAGGCGTTATCGGTACTGCAGTTGCTGCAGGTACTATGCTGGCTATGATTGGCCCTGTTGCTAAATAAGCAGTTATTGTGATAACTCTCCCTAAAAAAGTAAAGCCCGTCCGGTTTTTACCGGATGGGTTTTGCTTTTGTTTAGCTTTAAATAAACGTACAGTCATTAGGCTGTGCCTGTTTGAAAGCAAAAAAATAACCAGTTCGCAGCTGGTTATTTTTTATTGCCAAAACTAAATTCGCAGTCGTTTCAGCATTCTCCCAATCTCTCTAAAGACAAATTGAAAACTGAGAGGATATTAAATTGTTGCTTTGCAGTATTTATTTTAGCAAACTCAAAATGACAATCTGTTGCACAGGCAACAAAAACGATTAATGAACTTTTGAAATAGTATAGAAGTTAAAGTGAAACGATTATGTAAATAAAGTAACTGTTTGACGGAAAACAGTGTGGCCTGTGCAACAGAAGATAAAAAAATATAACTTTATACTTATTAAAGTAAGATAAGCATCTTGCTTATAGAACCTAGTTCCCCTTTAATTATCTTAGGAAGAGGTGATAAACAGTGGGTCCTGTAACAACAAATCCATGGCTGATTGCCATAATCAACATGACCATTGTCTTTGGAGTTCTAATCGGATTAGGCATGTTGATGAGTTTAATTCAGGTAGTCGATCCTACCAAAGCTAAATAAGATTTAGCTGAAAAAAGGTTTCAAAGCAGTGCTGCTGCTTTAAGCAGCTTCATAAGAAGAAATGACATTTTCTGATGTTCTGCTTGCTTCGCCAAGCAGACCACAGGTAGACTAGGGGAGGCTGTGGTGATACAGTTAAAATGAAAGTGTTGTAGCATTATTGTGGAGCTTATTTGCACTTATAACATCCCAATTAAGGGAAACAAGGAGGAAAAATTCACATGTTTGAGGCATTTTTTGTTGCTTTGTCTTCTGTATGGGCAGACTCCGGCTTCTCTGCACTGACAGGCGGTCATGTAATCATGATCTGCGTTGGTCTGCTTCTGCTTTATATGGCTATTGCTAAAGGTTTCGAGCCTTTGCTGTTGTCCCCGATCGCATTCGGTTGTATTCTGGCTAACATTCCTAAAAACGGTTTCGAAGAACCTGGTGTTATGTCCGTTATCATGTACGGTATCCACCACGAAGTATTCCCTCCGTTGATCTTCTTGGGCGTAGGCGCTATGACCGACTTTGGTCCTCTGCTGGCTAACCCGAAAACCCTGCTCCTGGGCGCTGCTGCACAGGCTGGCGTATTCGTAGCTCTGCTGGGCGCTATGCTGCTTGGCTTCACCGTACAAGAAGCTGCTGCTATCGGCATCATCGGTGGTGCTGACGGCCCGACTTCCATCTACCTGGCTGCTAAAATGGCTCCTCAGCTGTTAGGTGCAATCGCAGTTGCTGCTTACTCCTACATGTCTCTGGTTCCGCTGATTCAGCCTCCTATCATGAAACTGTTCACCACTGAAGCAGATCGTAAAATCGTTATGCAACAGCTGCGTCCGGTTTCTCACTTTGAAAAGGTTGCTTTCCCGATCATGTGCACCATCGTTATTTCTCTGCTGTTACCTTCCGTAACTGCTCTGATTGGTATGCTGATGCTGGGTAACCTGTTCAAAGAAGCTGGCTGCCTGGATCGTCTGTCCGACACCGCACAAAATGCTCTGATGAACACCGTAACCATCATGCTGGCTACCGGTACTGGTCTGACCATGAGTGCTGATGCATTCCTGAACTATCAGACCATCCTGATCATCATCCTTGGTCTGGTTGCTTTCATCGGTGGTACTGCTGCCGGCGTTATCTTCGGTAAGCTGATGTGCATTGTAGACGGTGGCAAGACCAACCCGTTGATCGGTTCCGCCGGTGTATCCGCAGTTCCTATGGCTGCTCGTGTATCTCAAGTTGTTGGCCAAAAAGCAAATCCGTCCAACTTCCTGCTGATGCATGCTATGGGTCCTAACGTAGCAGGCGTTATCGGTACTGCAGTTGCTGCAGGTACCATGCTGGCTATGATCGGTCCTGTTGGTAAATAATTTATACTGAAACTCCCCTGAGGACGCGCTGCAAGGCGCGTCCTCTTAATTTTTGCCTAGAAAGTGTTCTGGAATAATAAACTGTCACATTATGAACAAAAAAGATGGTGATTTTGTGTCCTCAATCAGTGGACATGCGCTGTGGGATTACATTTAATTCGAAAAGTAAAATTAGCACCAGCTGTTAAAAATAACTTATAGGAGGTACTAAAAAAATTGCGTGAATCGCAAACCCTTGATACAATGGGCTTTGGAGCAGAAAGCTGTAAATTATCAGAGCTGATTTTATAAAGAGAATTAAGATAATTTTCAGATAAAACACTTCTAACTGTTTCAAAAATCATTTACTTAAAGTTTAACTTAATTCCGGAAAAGCATATAAAAGTATAAAAATAAAACACCATGATAGCAGTGTACATAAAATACAATATATAAGTACGCAACAGAAAAACACTGTTTACGTTAATAATGTAAATTTTTCAATAAAATAACTTTTTATTTTACGCTTATAGTGTTATAATAGGTACATGGAAATGCAAGAAAATACATAAGCAAATTCCATAAGCTCTTTGAAAACTACATATTAATAGCTGATATAGAATGCCTCCCTCGGCATTGTATATAAATTAATTTTAAAAGGAGGAACATAAAATGTCCCCAGCAATCAAATGTCTTATTTTGTTGGCAGTAGTTGCATTATTCTTTGTAACCGAACTTATACCTCTCGCAGTTACTGCTACCGGCGCAGCTATCGCATGCGGCCTCTTAGGCTTGATTCCTGCAAAACAAGTATTCAGCGGTCTGTCTAACTCCACCGTTGTTCTGTTCGCAGGCATGTTCGTAGTTGGCGCTTCCATGTTCTACACCGGCCTTGCACAAGCAATCGGTAATACCGTAGTTAAAATGTGCGGCACAGGCGAAAACAGCCTGATGTTCGGTCTGATGATCGTTGGTACTGTAATGTCCGCAGT
>OGUL01002507.1_pt1 | contig 12251 bp, 11 predicted proteins | sample 1553651 | NCBI WGS metagenome assembly OGUL01 (sample SAMEA2580048, study PRJEB22360) | human gut metagenome | biome: human gut; feature: human-associated habitat; material: faeces | place: Denmark | collected 2008/2010
CACAAGGCGCCAAAAAACGGTTTTGGAGGGTTCGTTGTGAATGCAAGGATGGAACTGGAACGAAAAGTGAAAAAGGGATTAACAAAAACGGGACAGGTATGGTAAAATAAATGAGCAGAACATTTTTGCCGCAGGAGGTTTGAACATGACAAATCAGAAAAAGTACGTTGCCTATGTCTCTACCTATACAATGGGAGACAATCATGGTATTACGATTTATGATGTAGATGTAGAAAATGGAAGATTTACATTAAAGGATCGTGTCGAGATTACGAACTCATCCTATCTGACGATTTCGCACAACCGTAAATGGCTGTATTCCATTACAGACTTTGGTGTGGAATCCTATGAAATTTTAAAGGATGGACATTTAAAACCGATCAACATGGCGGGCATTAATGGCATGCGCGGCTGCTATCTTTCCACAGATTATGAAGATCGTTTCCTGTTCGTGGCAGGCTGGCATGACGGCAAGATCACAGCGCTGCGTTTGAAGGAGGACGGCAGTGTCGGAGAGATTACGGATGAGATTTTCCATCGTGGACTGGGCAGTATTGCAGAGCGAAATTTCCGTCCCCACGTCAGCTGTGTGAAGATGACGAGAGACAATCACTATCTGTGTGCAGCAGATCTTGGCATGGATCATGTCAAGGTATACCGCCTCGACCATCAGACCGGTAAGCTGACACTGGCAGATGTTATCCGCAGTGAAATGGAATCTGCACCCCGTCATATCAAATTCAGCAGGGACGGAAGGATTCTTTACATCGTTCATGAACTGAAAAATATCATAGATGTTTATACCTATGAAGAAAAAAAGGGCAATCCGTTCTTTGAAAAGATACAGACGATCTCCACAGTCAACGATTATCATGCGAGTAATTCCGCAGCGAGTGCGCTGAATCTTTCGGAGGATTTCCAGTATCTGATCAGCTCCAATGCGGGAGATAACAGCGTCGTAATGTACAAGATTGACCAGAAGACCGGACTTTTGACGAAACTGTTCTGTCTGCCTATCAGTGGAGAATATCCGAAGGATGCGATGCTGTTCCCGGATAATAGACATCTGGTTTCCTTAAATCACGAATCGAATACAATGACATTCTTTACAGTGCACCCGGATACCGGATTGATCGTTATGAACGGGCCGGAGATCAAGGTGGATCAGCCTAACTGCGTTATTTTCCACAGACTGGAAGAAGAATAGAATCAGAAAATTCCCCATCGGCAAAGGCCGGTGGGGAATTTTTATGGGTGCGCCTTGAAACGCGTGTTGATAGGAAAGAAAAATCATTGGCGTTGCAGCTGGTGCAGAGCTTCTGCCAAAGAAAACAAAAGTGCTTATTTCGTGTAGATTTTTTCAAGATGATCCATTCGTGCCCCCATATTGGACAGCATCAGATCCAGTATGGTCAGGGCTGTCATGCTTTCTACAACCACGACTGCGCGGGGAACGATGACAGGATCGTGGCGTCCCTTGATCTGCAGCGTACGTTCCATATGGTCACGGCCGATGGTTTGCTGTGGCTGAAAGATGGATGGAGTTGGCTTGATATGAGCGCGCAGAAGGACGGGAGAGCCGTCGCTGATGCCGCCTAAAATACCGCCGGCGTGGTTGGTTTTCTTGGAAACCTGTCCATCCTTTATGCAAAAGGCATCGTTGTTTTCGGAGCCTTTGCGGGAAGAAACCTCGATGCCGTCACCGATTTCAACAGCTTTGACTGCACCGATGGACATGATCGCTGAAGCAAGCCTTGCATCAAGCTTGTCAAAGACCGGATCGCCGATCCCGGCAGGAAGACCGGTCACACAGCATTCGATCACACCGCCGGAGGAATCCTGATTTTTGATACAGGTTTCGAGAAAAGCTTCTGCGTCGGCGGAAGCTTTTTTATCCGGCATACCAGTAGAGGTCTGAGTGATTGCTTCCCGGTCAAAGGTATCCGGATGAATGGAAACAGGACCGATTGAACGGGTATAGGCGCAGACATCGATACCGAGCCGGTTTAAGATCTTTATGGCGATTGCACCGGCGGCAACACGTACGGTCGTTTCTCTTCCGGAGGAACGACCGCCGCAGCGATAGTCACGAAAGCCGTATTTTTCATCAAAGGTGTAGTCTGCATGTCCGGGGCGGTAGTTCTGGGCGATTTCCGTATAATCGGAGGATCGCTGAGAGGTATTATAGACGAGCAGGGAAATCGGAGTTCCCGTTGTTTTTCCATCGAAAATGCCGGAGAGGATCTGAACCTCGTCAGCCTCCTTTCGTTGAGTGACATATTTGCCGGAGCCGGGCTTTCTCCTGTCGAGATAAGGCTGGATATCCGCCTCGCATAAGGGAAGACCTGCCGGACAGCCATCTATGACAGCGCCGATCGCCTTGCCATGGGATTCCCCCCATGTGGAAACGCGGAAAATGGTGCCAAAAACAGAACCGGACATGAAACACACTCCTTTCGATAAGGGAATTTTCCCTATAGTATAAAACATTTTTTTGACGGATACAAGGGAATCTGTTATACTAATTTTTATCTATGCATGGTGAAAACGATTTTCTAGAGAAACGGGGTATATCTGATTTATGAAAAAAACGAGACAGGCGAATCTGGAGCTTCTCAGGCTTCTCGCCATGGTATTTGTTGTGACGGCACACCTGATGAACCATGGAAATCTGATCGGAGCTGCGAAGAGGGGGACTGCTTCTTATTATCTGGTTTGGACGTTGTTTGGCGTTTCCTTTACCTGTATCAATCTGTATCTGTTGATCAGCAGCTACTTTCTGACGGAATCGAGATTCAGCCTTTGGAAGCTTGTAAAACTGGCGGTTCAGGTACTGTTTTATGCCTTGGGAATTACGGCGATTTATTGGATTTTTACAGATGTACCCCATGACTTGGAATATCTGGTCTATTCGATTTTACCGATCTCATCGGATTTTTACTGGTTTGTTTCCATGTATGTAGGAATGTATGTGCTGGCACCGGTGATGAATAAGCTGATCCTGGCACTGACGAAGCGTCAGCTTGCCTGTGCGTGTGCTCTGGCTCTGGCTTTGGTGTCTGTGTGGCCAAACATTTTTTATTTTTCTTCGGCCCTTAATACCGCCGGCGGTGTAAGTATATCGTGGTTTTTGACGATTTATCTGTGCGGAGCCTATATCCGTCTGTATTATCAGCCGGATGGGAAATTCCTGAAATGGTTTCTGCCTGCAGTTGGAACCTCCCTGCTGATTCCCCTCAGCCGGTTTGTGATCGAGGCACTGCTTTCCTCTCCCTTTGGCGCGATCAGCTTTCTGGACGATCTGATGTGGGGGTATAGTGTGTTTTATGTCTATAGCTCGATTCTGGTGACAGCTGCGTCGATTTTTTTGTTTCTTGCATTTTTGAATCTGAGGATTGCACCGGGAAGAGGCGCAGGCCTGATCAATCGGATTGCAGGTGCGTCCTTTGGCGTTTACCTGATCCATGATCACTACTATATCCGGGAGAGCCTCTGGACGAAAATCGACGGCGCTGCCTGGCTTGGACACTGGTATCTGCCCTTTGCCTGTATTGGGGTGATAGCAGCGATCTACCTGGTATGTACAGCGATCGAGCTGCTTCGGCAAAAACTGTTTGCACCCTTTGAAAAAAGTACGGCGATCGCAGGCTTTTTCCAAAAAGCGGATGATAAATTAAAGAAAATCTGGAATGGAGATTAAGATGAGTGAAAAGATGACCTACAAGGTATTGAAACAGGAGGGACGTGCAAAACGTGCGGTAATGGAAACTGTGCATGGTACGATCCAGACACCGGTTTTTATGAATGTCGGAACCGTTGCTGCGATCAAGGGTGCGGTTTCTACGGAGGATCTGGAAGGACTGGGCACACAGGTGGAGCTTTCCAACACCTATCATCTACATGTGCGTCCCGGTGATGAAAAGATCAAGGCGATGGGTGGACTGCATCGCTTTATGAGCTGGAATAAGCCGATTTTGACCGATTCCGGCGGATTTCAGGTGTTTTCACTGGCTGGTCTGCGGAAGATCAAAGAGGAGGGGGTACCCTTCCGCTGCCATATCGACGGGCATAAGATCTTCATGGGACCGGAAGAGAGTATGCGGATTCAGTCAAACCTCGCATCTACCATTGCAATGGCATTCGATGAGTGTGCGCCTGCAAAAGCGGAGAGAAGCTACGTGCAGCCTTCCGTAGACCGGACGACAAGATGGCTGGAACGCTGCAAAAAAGAGATGGCTCGCCTGAACAGCCTGGACGATACGATCAATAAGCAGCAGCTTTTGTTCGGCATTAACCAGGGTGCAATTTACTCGGATATCCGAGTAGAGCATGCCAAACGGATTACAGACCTGGATCTGGACGGTTATGCGGTCGGCGGTCTTGCAGTCGGTGAGACTCATGAGGAAATGTATCATATTCTGGAAGAGACAGTTCCCTACTTGCCCGTAGACAAACCGACCTATCTGATGGGAGTCGGTACACCTGCAAATATTTTGGAGGCAGTGGAACGCGGCGTGGACTTTTTTGACTGCGTATATCCCACCAGAAACGGACGTCATGGACATCTATATACAAACTTCGGCAAGATCAATCTGTTCAACGCGCAGTATGAGCTGGATATGCAGCCCATCGAGCCAGGGTGTCAATGTCCTGTCTGCAGACGGTATTCCAGAGCCTATATCCGTCACCTGTTAAAAGCAAAAGAGATGCTGGGCATGCGCCTGTGCGTCATGCACAACCTGTATTTCTATAATACAATGATGACAGAAATCCGGGATGCACTGGATAAGGGAGAATTTGCAGCATATAAGAAGCGAAAACTTGACGGCATGCAAAGAATTGTGTATGATGGAAAATAGGCTACGGTAAAGAGACCGGGCATGGAGAATCCTGCAGGGCAGGGTTTTACTTTATAAACCAGGAGGAATATAGAAAATGAGTATTTTACTGACAGCATCTGAGTCAGCAAGCGCAGGCAGCATGATTCCGCTTATTTTAATGTATGTGGTAGTTTTTGGTGTATTTTTCTACTTCGTACTGTATCGTCCGCAGAAGAAAGAGCAGAAGAAGACCAGCGCAATGCTTTCTACTCTGGAGATCGGTGATTGTGTTCTGACCACCAGCGGCTTCTACGGAATCGTCATCGACATCACAGACGATACCGTTATCGTCGAGTTCGGCAACAACAAAAACTGCCGTATTCCGATGCAGAAGAGCGCGATCGTACAGGTGGAAAAGGCTGACGCAGAAGCACCTGCAGATACAAAGAAGAAATAAGACGAATTTCAGAGACAGATAAAAGAACCGGAATATGCGCATGTGATAGGCTCACAGGACGTGTGTTCCGGTTTTTTCGTCACACAGCGATTTGTGACGCAGGCATCACAAAGTAGCTGGGATCGCAGAGCCAAACTGGACGTTTTCCACGCGACACCTTCGGCACAAAGCGCCTGCGGAATGGAGGATTTTATGAAAGTTGTTGATATGCACTGCGACACGATCGCAGCACTTTATGAAAACAAAGAAAAAGGGTGGACACTGCAGGACAACAGACTGCATATTCGTCTGGATAAGATGAAACAGGGGGATTACCTGCTTCAGAATTTTGCACTGTTCGTCTGTATAGAAAATTGTGAAGATCCATATCAGCAGGCGCTGACACTGGCGGACTGCTTTGATCGGCAGATGGCACTGTTTCCGGAGCAGATTGGTCAGGTCAGATGCTATAACGACATTTTGGAAAATCAGAAAAACGGGCGCATGAGCGCGCTTTTGACAATCGAAGAGGGTGCGGTGTGTCAGGGCAGCCTGGAAAAGCTGCGGGAATTTTATGACAGAGGTGTCCGGATGTTGACGCTGACCTGGAATTTTCCAAACGAGATCGGTTTTCCGAATTTTGCCATTTCCGGGGATGGCAAGCCGGATAGGACGGTTCCGAATACGAAGGATGGGCTGACAGAGTTCGGATTTTTATTTCTGGAAGAGATGGAGCGGCTCCGAATGATCGTGGATGTGACACATCTGTTCAGGCAGTCCCATCTGTCGGACGCGGGCTTTTATGACGTGGCGTCCCATGCGAAGCGTCCCTTTGTCGCAAGCCATTCCGATGCCCGCACAATCTGTCCGGCGGTGCGCAATTTGACGGACGACATGATCCGCCTGTTGGCAGAAAAAGGCGGTGTGACCGGACTGAACTTCTGTCCGTCCTTTTTAAATGCCCAAAAGGACTATCCGGGCACAGCTGCAGACGTGGCACGCCATGCGGCACATATCATAAAAGTCGGCGGAGAGGACTGCCTGGGACTGGGCAGCGATTTTGACGGAATTCGGACCCATGCAGAGCTCCCGGGCGCAGACGCAATGCCGGTTCTGGAGGATGCGCTTGCAAAGGCAGGGCTTACCGCCAGACAGCGTGATAAGGTCATGGGAGAAAATGTACTGCGCGTATACCGGGAGGTGTTGGGATAAGGCGCTGTATTCTGCTTGCAGATTTTCAGACGGAATGTTATACTGAGATCAATCTCACAAAAGAAAAATGCTGCAGAGATTGAGGATGGATTTTTTGAAATGAACATAAATGAAATTGCAAAGTTGGCAAATGTCTCCCGGGCCACCGTTTCCCGTTACTTTAACGATGGCTATGTCAGTGCAGAAAAACGGGAGCAGATCCGCAGGGTGATCGAGGAGACGGGTTATAAACCGTCTGCGCAGGCACAGATGCTGCGTACCAAAAAGACGAAGCAGATCGGTGTGATCATCCCGAAGATCAATTCCGAATCCATCAGCGGGATGGTCTCCGGGATCAGCAAGGAGTTAAAGCAGGCGGGCTTCTGGCTGCTTTTGGCAAACACGGAAAACCAGGAACGCGAGGAAGTGGAGTATTTAAAGCTCTTTTCCGAAAATCAGGTGGACGGGATTATCCTGATCGGGACGATTTTCACACCGGCGCACAAGCGTGCACTGCGCGCGCTGCAGGTTCCGGTCGTGGTGCTGGGACAGAAGCTGGAAGGCTACAGCTGCGTCTATCAGGATGATTATCTTGCAGCAAAGGAATCCGCGCGTATGATGTTAAAGGATGCGAAGCATCCGGCGTGTCTTGGTGTGACGAAGCGAGATCATGCAGCCGGGGAAGAACGTTTCCGTGGATTTTTGGATGTTCTGGAAGAAAAGGGAATAGACTGGGACAACAGCTTTTATGAGGAAAGTGCTTTTTCTGTTGAGGACGGCTATGAGGCAATGGGACGCTTATGGGAGCGGCATCCGGAGATTGATGCAGTATTTGGGGCAACAGATTCTGTAGCGCTCGGCGCGCTTGGCTGGCTGCAGGAGCATCAGATCCGGATTCCGCAGCAGGTTGCGATTTCCGGTGTGGGCGACACGGTTTCCGGACGGATCGTTGCGCCGAAGCTTTCCAGCGTGCACTTTTTTTACCAGACCAGCGGACAGGAGGCTGCGCGGCTTTTGCTGGAGCTGATGAGTGGAAATCCTGCCGGAAAAGAAATTAAAATGGGGTTTCGTACAGAAGCGCGCGGGACGACGCGCTGAACGTATGCAGGGACTTGTCGGTTTTACGAGGTGAGATCCGGGACACGTTGATCTTGCCTGGTTTAGAAAATTTTAAGAATTGTTTTGGAAAAGCTTCCACAGTTTCGGCGGGAGCTTTTTTTGTTGTGTCGGTATGCTTGTACTCAGAAAGAGAAAGCGAGGAATAGCAATGAACAAAACAAAAACAAAACAATCTGTAACACAGCAAAAATCAAACTGGAAGCCCTGGCAGATCGTACTGGTGATCCTTCTCGGATTATGTGCCCTGCCGGTGGTGGTTCCGGTAGGGTTCGGACTGCTTGCCGCTGCAGTCGGAATTGCAGTAGCACTGGGTGCCTGCGTGCTCGGTCTGTTGGCCTGCAGCGCAGCCTGCGGCATCGGAATGATCCTTGTGCTGGCAGCACTGCTTCTGGGCGGACTGTTTTTCATCGGGACAGGAATTGTTTCGATGTTTCATGCGGTTGGCAGCGGCTTTGCGATTCTGGGCAGCGGCTTTATGATGACAGGCTCAGCAATCCTGGGCACAGCATTGCTGAGCGGACTGGTGTGGCTGATCTGGAAAGGAATTTTATGGATCCGCAGCAAGGCTGGCGGAAAGAAAAAAGCCGGCATCGCAGAGCCGGAACCTGAGGCAGCGCCCGGCGAACAGATGACGGGCACATCTGCTGCTGAAACGGACAGCAACGGATTTCACCTGCTGGAGAAAAAGGAGGCGGACAGCGATGAAAAATAAAACATTGAAAAAGACGCTTCTGATTTCGATAGGTCTGTTGGCAGCAGGCGGCATCTGTATTGGCATTGGGATTGCGATGGGAGGAAGCCCGGTGTTTTATCTGGATAACGAAGGGATTCATTTGAAAGAGACAACAGCCTGCCCGGAGACGGTACAGGATTATGCCGGACAGAAGCAGCTGGCAGCATTTGAAAAAATTGAGGTGGATCTGAAATACGGAGAGTTTTCTTTGGAGGAAGGCGATTCTTATAGTGTTGAATATCTTCTGGCAGGCGATCGGGAAGAACCGGTGTGCCAGGTGGAGAATGGAAAACTCATAGTGAAAGAAGGCAATTCCGGGGAAACGCAGGAAGGTAATCGGTGGTATTTCCGGCTCTGGGGAGAAGAAGGAGAACGGCGGCAGGACGCTCCTTATGTGAAAATCACAGTGCCGAAGGGTGCCAGGCTGAAAGAGGTTTCGGTTGATGCGCCGTGGGATATCGATCTTGCAGGGAATCTTTTCGCAGAGAAGCTTTCTGTAAAGACGAGCTATGGTGAGATTAAAATGGAGGACTGGAACGGAATTGACCTGAGTATTTACGACGAAGACGGTGACATCAAGACCGGAAATCTGACCGGTGATAAGGTAGAAATCACCGGTTTGTATGGAGAGCTGAACATTGGCTGTATCGAAAGCGCACAGGCATCTTTGGAAGCGGAGAATGGTTCGGTAACTGTTTTTGCAGGAACGCAGGGCACGCTGGATGTAAAAAACAGTTACGGGGATACGAACATATACGGAATGCAGAAGGCGGATGCATATGGATATGATCTCCGCACAGAATATGGTAAAATTTATTTTTCGGGATATGAGATGATGGAAAATGAGAACGGAGACGCAGCAGAGTACAGAAAACAGGCACCCGGCAGTGCTGTCATCCGGGTATCCGCAGAAAACGGCGATATCAAAATCCGGGAGAATGTTGCGCAAAGCACTTTGGAAGAAACAGTTGCAGAAACAAAATCTGTAGACGAAGAGGAGTGATTTCAATTTCATAAAGACGTAGAGACAGCTCCGGCAATCTAAAAAAAGGATTGTCGGAGCTGCTTGTATAAGTTGCCTGAAAAGATGTATACTCTTTTTGGCGAAAACGTGAATTTACAAAATGTCGTGAAAACAGAGGGCGGGGGTTACCATGGATTACAGGAAAACAGCACAACAGATCTGTGACAACATAGGAGGCAGGAAAAATATCATCAGCGCTGAGCACTGTGCGACGCGGCTGCGTCTGGTCATCGGAGACAATGACAAGTGCAGCAAGGAAGCAATCGAAGCAATCGACGGTGTGAAGGGTGTCTTTTTCGCATCCGGACAGCTGCAGATTATTTTCGGGACGGGAACGGTCAACAAGGTTTACGACGAATTTATCCAGATTGCGGGCATCAGCGCATCTTCCAGGGAAGAAGTCCGACAGGCAGCAAGTATAAAGACGAGCTTTTGGAGGCGTGCAGTAAAGACACTGGGAGATGTATTTATTCCGATCATTCCGGCGATCGTAGCGAGCGGTCTGCTGGTGGGGATTCTGGAAGGACTTTGTGAGGTTTATCCTGCAATGGAGCAGTCCGGTACATATACGATCCTTCACCTGTTTTCGAATGCGGCATTTGTTTTTCTGCCGATCCTGATCGCGATCAGCGCGGCAAAGGTATTTGGCGGAAATCTGTATCTTGGTGCAGTTATCGGTATGATCATGATTCATCCGGATCTGATGAATGCATGGAGTGTTGTAGATGCAGAAAGTATTCCCAAATTGAATGCATGGTTTGGGTTATATCAGATCGAGCTTGTCGGCTATCAGGGACATGTCATTCCGGTTGTGATCGCAGTATGGTTTATGAGCATGCTGGAAAAGAAACTGCACAAGATCGTTCCGGAAATGATCGACCTGTTTGTGACACCGCTTGTGACGGTTCTTATAACTGGGTATTTGACCCTGACAATTTTTGGACCTGTTTTTTCCTGGGTGGAAAACGGTGTATTGGCAGGCGCTCAGTGGCTGATTACGCTTCCCTTCGGAATCGGTGCGGCACTGTGCGGCGCGGTCTATGCGCCGACGGTTGTAGCGGGTGTACATCATATGTATAGCGCGCTGGAAGCGGGACTGATTTCAAAAAGCGGATTAAATACGTGGATGCCAATTGCGACGGCAGCCAATGTCGGTCAGGGTGCAGCGGCGCTTGCTCTGGCATTAAAAACCAAAAACAGCAAGGTAAAGGCCCTTGCGCTGCCGTCTTCGCTGTCCGCATTTTTAGGCATCACCGAGCCTGCAATTTTCGGTGTCAATATCCGTTACATGAAACCGTTTGTGGCAGGAATGATCGGAGGGGCCTGCGGTGCACTGATTGCCGGATGGACAGGCATCGGAGCGACAGCTTATGGTGTAACCGGACTGTTCGGATATCTGATTACGACGGATGATACGCTGCAATATACCCTTGTGATTGCGGTGGCGTTTGTGGTCAGCTTCGTGATTTCATGGGTGCTGTATCATGATGAGAAAACGCCTGGCGAGAAAACCGCCGCACGAAAGCAGTAAGCCTATATCAGAAAAGAATGGAAAACACGAAATTCATTCCCTTAAGTTATAAAAGCTATATCAAACCGATATGGCTTTTTTCCTGTTTTTATTGAAAAATATACAGTGTTACGTTAAACTTAAAAAGAACAGCTCAATTACAATTGGGCGCAGTATTGGAGGAACAGCTCGATGAAATTACAGATTGCATGCATTCCGGGCGATGGAATCGGACCGGAAATTGTAGCACAGGCGAATAAAGTACTGGATCAGGTGGCAAAGAAATTCGGCCATGAAATAGAACGCAAGGAGATTTTGATGGGCGGTGCATCGATTGATGTGCACGGCGTACCGCTGACAGATGAGGCGATTGCGACAGCGAAGGCGGCAGATGCGGTTCTGATGGGTTCGATCGGCGGAGATACCAATACCTCCCCCTGGTACAAGCTCCCTCCGGAAAAGCGTCCGGAAGCAGGTCTGTTGAAGATCCGCAAAGCACTCAACTTATTTGCAAATTTAAGACCGGCTTATTTGTATCCGCAGCTTGCAGGCGCGTGCCCGTTAAAAGAAGAAATTAGCCAGGCAGGCTTTGACATGCTGATTATGAGAGAGCTGACCGGCGGTCTGTATTTTGGCGAGCGTCATACGACGACAGAAAACGGCGTGCGCAAGGCCGTCGATACCCTGACCTACACCGAAGAGGAAATCCGCCGAATCGCGATCAAGGCGTTTGATGTAGCGCGCAAGAGAAAAGGCAAAGTGACGAGCGTGGACAAGGCAAACGTGCTGGATTCCTCAAGACTCTGGAGAAAAGTGGTCGAGGAAGTAGCAAAGGACTATCCGGAAGTCACCTATGAGCATATGTTAGTTGACAACTGCGCGATGCAGTTAGTAAAAGATCCAAAACAGTTTGATGTCATTTTAACGGAAAACATGTTCGGAGATATCTTATCCGATGAGGCAAGCATGGTGACAGGTTCCATCGGAATGTTGTCAAGCGCCAGCTTAAACGACACGAAGTTCGGACTCTATGAGCCGAGCGGCGGTTCTGCACCGGATATTGCAGGAAAAGGTATCGCAAACCCGATCGCAACAATCTTAAGTGCAGCAATGATGCTCCGCTATACCTTTGACCTTGATAAAGAGGCAGAGGCCATCGAGGCAGCCGTAAAACAGGTATTAAAAGACGGTTATCGTACGATTGATATCATGCCGCAGGAAGAAGATAAAAAGAAAAATGTCACACAGGTCGGTACCGCACAGATGGGTGATCTGATCTGCGAACGTATTTAATATAGAGAATAGAGTTTGGAGCCAAATCCTCTGCTCCTGCAGAGGCAGTCGCATTTTGCTCCGCAAAACAAGGAGTAAAATCCTCTGCTCACCAGAGGGTTCGCATTTTGCTCCGCAAAACAAGG
>OGUL01002512.1_pt1 | contig 12226 bp, 8 predicted proteins | sample 1553651 | NCBI WGS metagenome assembly OGUL01 (sample SAMEA2580048, study PRJEB22360) | human gut metagenome | biome: human gut; feature: human-associated habitat; material: faeces | place: Denmark | collected 2008/2010
AAACGTTTCTTATCTTTCTTCTCCTCGAAATATTCCGCTTTACCCGTCAAGCAATTGCTTGTGACCATAACGAACCGATCCTTGGACTTGAAATAGGTATCGTAATCCAACGGATAATACAAATCCGGATAGACATAAAACAAGAAATTCAGATCGATATATCCCCTCCCCCGTAAGAAATGACGAAGACCTATGTAATTATATTTCTTCAATAGGTCGATATTGCTAAAACGAGAGCGTCCCCGCTGGCGGGAAGCATACGAGATTCCGTTACTCGCGCCCGCCGATACTCCGATCGTATAAGGAAACCAAATATCATGATCCATAAAATAATCCAATACTCCCACCGTAAATATGGCACGCATTCCGCCACCTTCCAACACCAAACCTGTCTGACTATCTATTTCCATATATATACCTCTGAATTAAAAAAGCCATTGCTGGGTTCCCACCAAGCAATGGCCACAAAAATATAATAAATCAGCGATAAATAATAGTTCCTTTTTAGAATTTACTTGGTCACTTCGTTCACTAAGGGACGGCCTTCCTCGAAATCCTTGATGTTCCGCAAGGTAGTCTCGGCGATATTATGCAGAGCCTCTTTCGTGAAAAACGCCTGATGGGAAGTAACGATCACATTGTTGAACGAGAGCAGACGGGCCAAGACATCATCATCGATAATCTTATCCGATTTATCCTCGTAGAAATAGTCTCCCTCCTCCTCGTAGACATCCAATCCAGCGGCGGACACTTTCTTGGTCTTCAATCCCTCGATCAAGGCGTTGGTATGGATCAGTAACCCGCGTCCCGTATTGATAATCATTACGCCGTCTTTCATCTTGGCGATCGAATCATCGTTGATCAGATAACGGGTCTGGTCGGTCAACGGGCAATGCAAGGAAATGATATCGGACTCTTTGTATAACTCGTCTAAAGAGACATAGGTGATCCCTTCCTCCTTGGCGAATTTCTCATCCGGATACAGGTCGTTTGCCAATACACGCATCCCCAATCCTTTTAAGATATGAATCAATATCTTGGCGATCTTTCCGGTACCGATAATACCGGCGGTCTTGCCATGCATATCAAATCCCATCAAGCCATTCAAGGAGAAGTTGCCATCTCTCGTACGCCAGTATGCCCGGTGTATCTTACGGTTTAACGATAACATCAAGGCCAACGTATATTCAGCGACCGCATAGGGTGAGTAGGCCGGTACGCGTACGACCGGTAATTTCCCCCTGGCGGCATTCAAATCCACATTATTAAAACCGGCGCAACGAAGCGCCAACAGTTTCACGCCATTGGCAACCAAAGCGTTTATTACATCGGCATCGGCCGTGTCGTTCACGAAAATACATACAGCGTCTACCCCTTGGGTTAAGACGACATTATTGATATTCAAATGTCCTTTATAGTAACGAATATCGAACTCATACCGCTCATTGATCTTATCGAAAGAAGCGATGTCGTAGGGTTTAGCACCAAAAAACGCAATCTTATACGCCATATAACTTTAGTTTTTTAATATAACTAAATTAAGCCCTTGATTGTTTATCGAAAAAGAAATCCATTCGTTTAATTATAGTACTTTTGTCCGCTGGGTAACAATATAGATGAGCATGAATCAATCCCATAAAAGATCTTTTATAGCAGTTCTTATTTTTATTGGCTTTCTCTTGTTTATGGCATTTTGGGGCATCGACCTGATCTTAGGGGCGTATGCGGGACATAAATTGAGTAAACTTGCCGAAAGGCATCATCTTGACATACGCTATGATAAGATCCGGTTGATGGGGCTGAGTACCGTACGTATGGAGGGATTGACCGTTATCCCGATTGATGCTGATACGTTGATACATGCGGACAGGCTTCAAGCGAAACTGGAGCTTGGCAGATTATTGCTACTTACCCCTTCCATAGAGAGTGTACAAGCGGATAATTTGCATATTCATTTTATTAAGAAGGGAGAGAGAGCTAATTTTGATTTCCTTTATAAACCATCGAATCACCTAGGTGAGCCAGAGGAAACAGCTGTAGATGATAAGGAACGGGATTATGCGCGCAAGGCTGAACGCTCCCTTAGTCTCCTTTTCAATTTATTGCCCGGAAATGCCTTGGTACATGATTTATGTGTTTCTTATAGTAATAAAGGAGATGAACTAATACTAGAGATACCCGAACTCAATCTTACTAACAATCAATTCTCTACGCATATAAACAGCACGGAGAACGGAGTTCGTAGCGAATGGATTTGCGAAGGCTCTCTCTCTGATAAGGAGCGACTCGTGAAAGCCCGTCTCTACGCCGACGAGCATACGAAGATTCCTCTTCCTTTTCTGGAATATCGTTGGGGGGCATCGGTACGTTTCGACACCTTGGCCTTCGAGCTTAAGGGACCTAAAATAGAAGAAGACATACAATCCTTACTCGGAAGCGCCTATGTGAGCGGGCTTACCATCCACCAAGAGCGTATATCTCCGGACACGGTCTTACTGGATAAAGGCTCTATACACTTCCGGACAAACATCGGTAAGAACTATATCGAATTAGATAGCGTCAGTGATATCCGGTTTAATCATCTGGATTTCCATCCTTATCTGAAGATCGTTAAAGATACCAGTTGGCAAATCACGGCCTCTGTGAATAAAAGGGATTTCCCTGCGGATCAACTGTTCTCCTCCCTGCCTAAAGGCTTATTCTACAATCTGGAAGGTCTGAGAACAGAAGGTACCCTCTCCTATCATTTTCGATTGGATCTGGATTTCGGACAGGTAGACAGCTTGATCTTGGAATCTACTTTGAAAGCGAAGGACTTCCAGATCCTTGCCTATGGGAATACGGATTTGCGGAAGATGAATGAGCCATTTGAATATACTGTCTATGAGCAAGGCGAGCCGGTACGCTCTTTCGAGATCGGTCCGGCGAATCCCTCTTTCCGCCCGTTCAACGCCGTATCCCGTTATCTTCCTTTAGCGATCATGCAGAGTGAGGATGCCGGCTTCTTTTATCACAACGGTTTTATTCCAAGCGCTATCCGGGAATCGTTGATACAGGATATCAAGGAACGACGTTTCGCCCGTGGCGGCAGTACGCTCAGCATGCAATTGGTGAAGAATGTATTCTTGAGCCGTAATAAGACGATCGCCCGCAAACTGGAGGAAATGTTAATCGTATGGCTGATCGAGAGCGATCATCTGACCTCTAAAGAGCGGATGTTTGAGGTTTATCTGAACATCGCCGAATGGGGTCCCATGATTTATGGAGCCGCCGAGGCCTCACGTTATTATTTCGCGAAGGAACCTTCCCAATTAAACCTTGCCGAGTGCATTTTTATGGCCAGTATTATCCCCAAGCCCAAACAGGTTCGCTATTGCTTCGACGGGTTGCGGTTGAAGCCGTATTATGAGGATTTTTACAGGATAATACTGGATCGCTTGGTAGATCGCGGACTTATATCTTCGGAAGAGGCGGTAGGGGTAACGCCGGAGTCTGTCGAAATAACAGGTCCGGCTAAAGAATATCTGACGGCTACCCAAAGTCGATCTCCACGCTCGTCCCAACCCCTAGATCAGAAATAATATTCACCTTCGCCCCATAGGTGCTCAATATGCGTAGCGAGAGGCTTAGCCCGACACCATGCCCGGCGTATTCCCGGGTATTGCTCGCCCTGTAAAAGGGTTGGAAGATTCGTTTCAATTCCTCGGGAGGAATGCCGATACCTCGGTCGGATATGGTCAAGACACTGCCTCGAAGCCGCATCTCTACCGGTTTATCGTCCGAATACTTACAGGCGTTGCTCAAGATATTCTTGATCGCTATCTTCAATAAATAGGGATTGGCACTGATCATATAAGAGAAATTATCCGGGGAGAACGAGATCCGGGCCGAGGAGAACTGCATCAAGAAGTCCGCTAGGAAGATCGTCTCCATCGCGCTTTTCTGGATCTCCTTATCCCCGTGCGACAGGAACAGCAGGTGTTTGATCAATTGTATGATACGGCTCGTCTCCGTGGCGATACGTCTTAATGCCGCTTGGTATTCCTCCGGGGAGCGCTCTTTCAGCAGGCTGATCTCGCATTCGCCTTGAATGGCTGTCAGTGGATTGTTCAACTCATGCGAGGCGTTGCTGATAAACGCTTTCTCACTTTGGTAAGCAGCGTCGATCCGGTCTACCATCCGGGTCGCATATAGTCTGCCGACAAAATAGATCAATACCGAGCTAACCAATATCAATCCCAGCAACAGCCAGCCGATCCGATGCTGGATATCCATCCCATACTGATTCCCGGAAAGGACAATCACGATGAAATTCCCCTCGTTGTCGGGATAATACAAAGCCGCTCCCATTTGCGTATCGTGCTTGAAGTGAACGATATCCTCTTGGTATAGAGATCTCACCTGCGTGGCGTCCAGATAACGGGACAGCACTTGCCGGGTCTCCAAGCTATCGGCGTTCAGCAATATCTCGGTAGCGACGGGAAGGGTTTCCTCGTAACGCTGTTGGATACGGGCATAGCTCTCGTCGTCGGTCTCGTCCTTCTCCCAATGCTTCTGTGCCGTGGCATAGGCTTTTTCCGTCAGGTAAGAATAGTACAGGCGAGAGATATAGCTCGTGGAAACCAAATAGAAGACAAGCGTCACGACGGCTATCACGCCTATGGTAATGGCCGAGTAAAAGAGAGCGATCTTGTTTCCTGTCTTCATGCTTCCATCATATAGCCCACACCCACCACGGTATGGATTAGCTTAGGTTCGAAGTCTTTGTCTATCTTCGTGCGCAAATAATTCACGTAAACATCGACCACGTTCGTATTGGTATCGAAATCCTTGTCCCAGACATTCTTTAGCAAGTTCATCCGGCTCAAGGCCGTTCCTTGGTTCTGTATGAAATATTCCAAGAGCCTATATTCCTTTACGGTCAAATCGATGACCTGCCCATTCCGTATAGCCCGATGGCTTGGAGGATCTAAGACCAGATCTCCGCACCGGAGAGCCATATGGACGGATTCGTTTCCCGATCGACGTAATAACGCCTTTATGCGGGCCTCGAGCTCTTGGAAGCTGAAAGGTTTTACCAGATAATCATCCGCCCCGGCATCCAGCCCGCTAACGATATCCTCGGTGGTTCCCAAGGCGGTCAGCATAATCACGGGGGCATGGTAACCGAACCGTTGCCGGTACTGTTTGCAAAGTTGCAGGCCATTCATCTTCGGCATTATAATATCCAGAATCAGTAATTGGAAATCGTTCTTCTGTGTCAGTTCCCAACCAGCGGCACCGTCATAAGCGACATATACCTCATGCCCGAACTCCCGCAAGCCTCTTTCTATAAAAGAGGCGATGTTTATCTCGTCTTCTACTAATAATATCTTCGCCATTGTATCGTATGTATTAATAAGAATGTCCATCATTAGTAATGCGTACTTAGGGTGATGCTAATCGTATCACAGAGGTGAAACGTTCTTTTCACGGTTGTGATACGATCGTTTCACCTCTGTGATATGATCTTTTCACGACCGTGAAAAGATCAGTAAGTATAATCCTTTCGCATAATAACTCCAGTCGCCCTCCCTAATAGTTCCGGACTTTCTTGCTACAAATATAGCAATTACAACCTACGTTGCACTAATTTACCGTTCTTATCATAGAGCATTCGTCGATAAAAAGCCTCCACCATCAACGGAAAGACAAAGAGGGTGAAGAACGTGGCCCCTATTAATCCGCCAATGATCACGATCGCCAAGGGACGCTGGCTTTCCGATCCGATACCGTGGCTCAAGGCGGCCGGAAGCAGGCCGATAGCGGCCATGGAGGCGGTCATTAATACGGAACGTACCCTTGATTTCACGCTCATCTTGATCGAATCTTCCAGAGGATGCCTCTCCCGCAGGTTATTCTTGATGTCCGATATCATGATCACGCCATTCTGTATACAGATACCGAAGAGGGCGATAAAGCCGATACCCGCTGAGATCGAGAAGTTGAAATTCGTGATTAATAGGGCCAAGATACCTCCGACGGCGGCGTAAGGCACGTTCAATAAGACCAGTCCGGCATCCCGGGCGTTGCCGAAAAGGACGAATAGGATCACGAAGATGATCGCTATACTTACGGGGACAACTTGGGCCAAGCGTTTGGTAGCCCGTTGTTGGTTCTCGAAATCTCCAGTCCATTTCAAGGTATAGCCTTCGGGGAGCTTTACCTGCCTCTCCACTTTCCGCTGGGCTTCAGCCACGGCGCTACCCATGTCGCGGCCCCGGACCGAGAATTTCACGGCGCAGAAACGAGCGTGGTTATCCCGGTAGATAATCAACGGGCCGGTAATCGTATGGATATCCGCCAGCTCGCGGATAGGAATCATGGAACCATCCTTTGCCGGAACCAGTATCTTGCCTATCTCATTCTCGCTACGGCGGAAAGCGGATTCGTAGCGGACCATGATATTGAACTTACGCTCGTCCTCATAAAGCAGGGAGGCGCTCTTACCTCCTATCGCCATCTCGATAATGGATTGCACGTCCTCCTTGGCCACGCCGTAGCGGGCTAAACGAGACTCGTTCAACTCGATCCGCAGCTCCGGCTGGCCGATATTCCGGATAACGCCCAGATCCTCGATACCGTCTACGGTCTCCAAGACCTTGAAAACCTCTACCGCCTTCTTCTCCGACTCGTACAGGTTCTTACCGAAGACCTTCACGGCGATGGAACCCTTCACGCCGCTGGCCGCTTCCTCTACATTGTCCGAGATAGGCTGCGAGAAGTTAAAATCCACGCCCGGATAGATCGCCAGATCCTCTTGCATCTTCTCGATCAGACCCGCTTTCGAGCGTTCGCTTTCCCACTCTTTCTCGGGATATATATCCACATGAAACTCGATGTTGTAGAAACCTGTCGCGTCCGTGCCATCGTTCGGCCGGCCAGTTTGCGATAAGACCTGACGAACCTCCGGATAAGCCGCCAGCTTCCGGCGCATCTGGTTGGCCAACGTAACGGATTCATCCAAAGATATACTTTGCGGTAAGGTCGCACGGATATAAATAGAGCCCTCGTTCAGTTGCGGGAGAAACTCGCTGCCCAACAAGGTGAAGCACCAGATACCTACGGCGGCTACCAGCGTGGCGAACGTGATCGTCCGCTTCTTACGGGCGTGGCACCAGTCGAAAATACCGATCGACTTCCGATTGATCCACGCGAGGAACGGATTATGTTTCTCACGCACCTCTTTCTTTAATAGCATGGAAGATAGGACGGGTACCAATGTCAACGTAAAGATCAACGCTCCCAACAAGGCGAACCCCAAGGTATAAGCGAGCGGGCTGAACATCTTTCCTTCCACCTTCTGGAAAGAGAAGATCGGGACCAAGGCGGTGATGATAATCAGCTTAGAGAAGAAAACCGCTTTCGCACGGTCCTTCGCCGTATGACGGATAATACCCATCTTACTCATCAAATTGAAAGCGGGCATGCCTACTTCACGGGCTTTCCGGTCCAATGCCACGAAAAGCCCCTCCACCATCACGACGGCGCCATCGATAATAATACCGAAGTCGATCGCTCCCATAGATAAGAGGTTGGCGCTCATCCCCATCGCCCGGAGACAAATAAAGGCGAAGAGGAGTGCCAACGGGATAATGATCGACACGATCACCGTCGTACGCCAATCCGCCATGAAGATTAATACGATGAAAGTTACCAGCAGAATACCTTCCGCCAGATTATGTGTTACGGTCTTGACCGCCAGATCTACCAGATTCTCACGATCGTAGAACGATACGATTCGCACGTCTTCCGGCAAGGCGTTTTGTTGGATATCCTTGATCTTATCCTTCAAGGCGGCGATTACCTCGCCGGGGTTCTCCCCTTTTCGCATGACAACGATGCCTTGTACGACATCATCTTCCTCCATGCGGCCCACTTGCCCTAGGCGGGGAAGACTGGATTCGTGTACGGTAGCCAAGTGCTTGACAAGGATTGGCGTGCCATTGATATTCTTTACGACGATATTCTCGATCTCTTTTACATCGTTAATCAAGCCAATACCCCGCACGACATAGGCTTGCGAGCTTTTCGTGATCACGTCGCCGCCTACGTTGATATTACTTTTTGCGATAGCGTCATAAAGTTCCAAGGTCGTTACCCCGTAACTGATCAGTTGATTCGGGTTGACGCTAACCTCGAAAGTTTTTACCTCTCCTCCGAAGCTGACGATATCCGCTACACCGGGTACGGCCCGCAACTTCCGCTCGATCACCCAATCCTGCAAGGTCTTCAATTCCCGGACGGAACGCTTATCGCTACGTAATGTATAGCGGAAGATCTCGCCGGTCGGGCCGTATAAGGGCTGCACTTCCGGCGTGACCTCTTCCGGCAGGTCGGCGTCGTTCAAGAGATTATAAACTTGCTGGCGGGCGAAGAAATCATCCACCTTATCTTCGAACATCACGTTGATGACGGAAAGACCGAAAAGGGTCGTGCTCCGGATATCCGTCTTTTTCTGTACCGGGTTCATGGCGATCTCGATCGGGATCGTGATAAACTTCTCGATCTCCTCGGCGCTCCTGCCCGGCCATTGGGTGATAATCGTCACCTTCGTATTCGTCACATCCGGAAATGCGTCGATCGGCGTATGGATAAAGCTGGTGATACCGGCGATTACGGCGATCGTGGTACAGAAGAAGATAAAGAATTTGTTCCGGAGGGAGAACGTTATGATATTATCTATGAATGTATGCATATCGTCTGGTTACTTTAATTCGTTATACACCAAAAGAGCGTTCCGATCTACGATCCGATCCCCATCCTTCAAGCCGGATCGCAGGTAACAGAACTTCTCGGTTTGCTTATACACCGAGATCTCACGCATTTGCAAATATCCCTCCTTCGAGACATAGACAACGTATTCTTTACCATCCTCGAAAATCACGGCATGGGCGTTTACGCAAGGCATACTTTCTCCTTTTACCGCGCTCTGTACATATACGTTCGTAAACATTCCGGGTTTAAGCATATACTTCTCGTTCCTTAATTTGACTCTTACGCTCATGGTTTTACTTTCTCGGTCTAGCATATGATAGATCTTATCGATCGTTCCCGTAAACTCCATATCCTTATAGGCCAAAGTGGTAATACGAACGGTAGCCCCCTCTTTTACCTTGCTGATATCTCCCTCATAGACATCGGCCATCACCCAGACATCGTCGAGACCGGAAATGGTAAACATCTCCTCCCCTTGATCGGAACGGATCTGCATATCCCGGTTTATATTCTTATCGATGATAAAGCCGGAGACCGGCGCTTTCACCACATAGGTAGATGGGTCTGTTATGTTATAAATAGAATACATTTCTTGGATACGTTTGGTCTCGGCATCGGCATCGGCTTGCTGGGCTTGCAGGAAGTCCCGGTCGGAAGCCATACCGCTCCGGGCCATATCTTGGGTAGCCTCCAAGTTACGGTTAGCGATAGCCAGTTGATGCTCGGCCTCCTTTCGCTGCTTGTCGATATCAGCGATCTCGCCGCTCCGGATCACCGCTAGGACATCTCCTTTCCCTACGTAATCGCCAACTTCCGCATGAACGGAGGTGACATTTCCACCAAATATCGGATACACATGGGCCACTCGCTCTGGATTGAAACTGACACGGCCATTGAGCAATAACTCGTTGGTTAATGGTGTGTCACGAACCGTATCCAGTGTTATAATCTCCTGTAAACTGTCATTTAATAGTAAAGGTTCCCGGGTATCGACCGAGGTGGTCGCCTGTTTCCCGCAGGAACATACCAAGGGTACTAAAAGAATGCATGTGATTAGATGCTTATTCATATCGTTTGATTTGCTTTTAATAGTTGAATACATGGCTACCCGTTACGGTATTTACCTCCTCCAAGGCCAGTAACACTTCTTTTTGAGTTTGGTAAAGTTGCAAGCAGGTTGTTTTGTAGGTTTCATAATAATCGATAAACTCAAGGAGACTGATATTCCGTTTTTGGAAATTCAAGTTCACGCCTTCGATAATCAAGGCGAAATCCTTCTCCAATCCATAGTTCGAGGAACGATAAAGCTGAATCGCCTTTTCCAATCGGGCATAGCTGGTGAATAATTCATTCTCGGCCTGGCGGCGTGCGTATTCTTCCTTATGGGCCTTTTGAGCGACGGATATTTTCGCCGCCCGGATATTTCCTTGATTCCGGTTAAATATAGGGAGAGAGACGCTCAATCCGATCGCCCAATAATCATTGATAAAGTTACCGGCCTTATCATACGTACCCTTTACGCTCACTTCCGGGAAAGCGAGGGAACGTTGTAATCTCACGTCCGCCTCCGAAGCCTTGATGCTTACTTGCGCCAACTTAAGATCCGGACGTTCGTATAATAAAGAGGTCAATTCAGAGAAAGGGACGGAGTCCATATCGATCTGGTTCAACACAGACTCATCGAATATCGGCTCGAAGGTATCATTGCCGGATAATCCTAATAAAAGCCGCATGTCTCCTTGAAGGGAGATAACTTGGTTAGCGATATCATTCCGCTCCTGTCGCAAAGAGAGCAATAGGGCCTCGATACGGGACTTCTCTAATAAAGAAACATTCCCTTTCTCATTCTGCTCCTTGAGAACCTCCAGCAGATGAGCCAAAGAATCGATCTCACGATCGTAAATGGATTGGGATTTCCGGGTGAAATAAAGCGTTACGAATTTCTCCTTCAACTCGCTCCGGAGGGTTCTTAATACTTCCTCGAATTGGTAAAGGGCCATTTCCTTATGGATCTTCTCCAAACGGACACGTTTGTTTCGCTGTCCGGCGATATAGATCAACTGTTCCACCTCTACGATCGTTTCCCCTTGTTTCCCGAAATCAAAGTAATGTCCGTTCAACCGGTTATAAACATTTTGCTCCAAAGAGACCACGGGATTCTCGAAAAGTTTGGCCTGTACCACCTGAGCCTCGGCTATATCGATATTATACCGTTCGGCTATCACTTCCAGATTGTGTTCAGAGAAACGTTGCTCGGACTCTTTCAAGGAGAGGGAGACAACAGAGGCTTTCGCCCCAGAGAAAAGAAGAGATAAAAAAAGTAAAAGAGTGACTCGTCTGTCCATTTGCGTTAAATTTTACGCAAAGGTAGAAGTCACTCTTTTATCGCTTATGAATATTTAGTTAGAATACTCTTAGGCCAAATTAGAAATTTATTAGAGAGATTTAAAGTATAATATCGTTTTCTTTAATCCTTCCTCCAAACAAACCGTAGGTTCCCACCCATCTAATTTCTCTTTGGCCAACGTAATATCGGGCTTACGTTGCTTGGGATCGTCTCCCGGCAACGGGCGGTATACGATCTTAGAGGAGGAGTTTGTCAAACGGATCACGATCTTGGCCAACTCGTTCATCGAGAACTCTCCCGGATTTCCGATATTTACCGGACCGATAAAATCATCCGAGGTATTCATCATACGAATCATCCCCTCGATCAAATCGTCTACATATTGGAAACTACGAGTTTGGTTTCCATCCCCATAAATCGTAATGTCCTTATTTTGTAATGCCTGTATAATGAAATTAGAGACGACACGGCCATCGTTCGTACTCATATTAGGCCCATACGTATTAAAGATGCGGATGATTTTAATGCGAACCTTGTTTTGGCGATGGTAATCCATAAATAAGGTCTCGGCGCAACGCTTGCCCTCGTCATAACAAGAGCGAGGCCCTATCAGGTTGACATTTCCCCAATAGCTTTCCGGCTGCGGGTGTATCATGGGATCTCCATACACCTCACTGGTAGATGCTTGTAATATCTTAGCGTTCACCCGTTTTGCCAGACCTAACATATTGACCGCTCCTAACACGGATGTCTTGATCGTCTGTATCGGATCTATTTGATAATAAACTGGAGATGCGGGACATGCCAAATTATAAATCTCATCGACCTCGGCTTGGAACGGTATAGAAACATCATGCCTGATCAACTCGAAATGTGGATTTTTCAGCAGAGGAATCACATTCTCCTTACTTCCCGTAAAATAGTTATCCAGACAAATTACTTCATTTCCTTCTTCTAAAAGACGGGCACATAAATGAGAACCGATAAAGCCGGCGCCCCCGGTGATAAGTATTTGCTTCATTATATTAAATTTATTTCGTGAATTTCACCCTATAAGGTGGATCCGGACGTAAATAATCTATATCCAGATAAGGAATCTTAGGATAGATCAAGTCCAGATAG
>OGUL01002515.1_pt1 | contig 12202 bp, 10 predicted proteins | sample 1553651 | NCBI WGS metagenome assembly OGUL01 (sample SAMEA2580048, study PRJEB22360) | human gut metagenome | biome: human gut; feature: human-associated habitat; material: faeces | place: Denmark | collected 2008/2010
TTATTCGCTTCTGGAAGGAATCCAAGCTTTTGCATACTCTGCCCAAGCCCCTTTCCAAACAGGCCACCGGAACCAATCGCATATAATCCCTGTATGGTCTGATGTCCCTTTTCAGAAGCTGCTGGATCAAGCCACACTGTAATACGCTCCATACGATATCCCTGTGTGAGAAGAAGTCCTCCCGCTCCAGCCACTCCAATAAGACCAATAACAACGAAAGGCACCAACAGAGGTGTAGCCACAAAAATCATAATAAAAGAGATTGCAAGAAGAATAATACAGGTACTCAGATTCTCAATACCGACAATTACGATAATCGGTATTGCAAAAAGAAATGGAATAACCATCTTCTTCCATTGTCGCATTTCTCTTGATTTACTGCTGATATAAGCTGCCAGAAAAAGGATGATTCCAATTTTGGCAAGCTCAGAAGGCTGTAAACTAAATGGCCCAATCGAAATCCATCTCTGAGAACCATGGCTCGCTGCTCCAATCGCAAAAGTAAGAAGAAGCAATCCGATGACTCCGCCATAAATCACCCAGGCAAACCACCATTTTTTCTGCCAGATATGATAATCTCTCGTAGCAATAAATAACATGCCACAGATTCCCATAGCAGCAAAAAGTGCCTGCTTTTTCACCCAGTATGTCGTATCATTATACAGGAGACTTGCCTTATAGGAACTGGTGGAATATAAAATTACAAGACCAAATCCTACCAGGAAAAGCACCAGGAATAATATAGAATAATCCATGGCCTGTGGCCGTCTTTTTGGTTTCTTCCAGGATTTCTTCTGCACAGCATTCACCCCTTAAACTTTCGGACGATTTCTTTAAATACCTTGCCTCGAACTTCATAATTTTTGAACATGCCCCAGCTTGCACATGCCGGTGAAAGTAAAACAGCATCTCCCGGTCTTGCCTTCTCTTTTGCAATGTTCATTGCTTCCTCAAAAGTATCTGCAAAAATGACGTTATGGAAACCGTGATTCTTTGCCGTGTCTGCAATTGCCTGTGCCGTTGCACCCATAACAATAAGATAACGTACTTTACCATGGAATGCATCGATCCACTCATCATAAGTAGACTTCTTATCATATCCGCCGCCTAGTAAAATCGTAGGCTTTGTCATAGCTGAGATTCCCTTGATTGCCGCATCCGGGTTCGTTCCCTTAGAATCGTTATAATAATCTACACCATCTACCGTATCCACATATTCAATACGGTGCTCTACAGCAGTAAACTTCATAACAGCATCCCTGATTTGTTCTACAGGTACTCCCATATAATATGTTATGCCGATAGCTGCCAGAATATTTTCATGATTATGAGAACCGAGTAATTTTATCTCAGAAGTTGTACATACAGGAAGCTCCTTTCCATCTTCTTTGATGATAAAAGTATCTCCTCTTAATACAATTCCCTCATCAAGTTCTTCTAAACGACTGAACATGACAGGTCTCGCTGTTGCTTTTTTAGCCATCTCTCTCGTGATTGGATCATCATAATTTAATACGATAACCTGCTCTTTATTCTGCTTTTTAGAAATGGAGAACTTAGTATCTGCATATACTTCCATCGTACCATGTCGATCTAAATGGTCTGGAGTTACATTTAATACTGCACTTACTTCTGGCTGGAAATCAATCGTTGTCTCTAACTGGAAACTGCTGATTTCTGCTGCGATCACAGAATCTTCTGTTGTATCTAATGCGACGGAAGTAAATGGAATTCCGATGTTACCTACTACAAATACAGACTTATAGTATTCGCGTAAAATACTTCCCACTAATGCAGTAGTTGTTGTCTTTCCATTTGTTCCTGTAATAGCGGCAATCTTACCCTTTGCAAAATGCGCTGCAAGTTCAATCTCGCCCCACACTGGCTTCTTTCTGTCATAGAAAGCTTTTGCTACCGGTTTATGAATTGAAATTCCAGGGCTTAAAATCAGCATATCGTATTTATCTGCTAATTCCTCTTTAAATTCTCCTAACTCAAAAGAAATTTCCATTCCTTCTGGAAGCTTTGCAGCTACTGCCTCCTTATCAAGTTCTTCATTCCCATCATATATTGCTGCTGCAATTCCTGCTTTTCCTAATAAAGCTGCTGCACCAATTCCACTGATTCCGGCTCCGGCAATCAGTATCTTTTCACTCTTTAAATCCATGTTAACCTCCAAGTTTCGTATCTTTAAATAAAAACTCCACAAATGTGGTTGATCTTTATATTTTAGTGTTTATATTTTATAATATTTCTCTTTAATTCTATAAGTATCTTTTTATAGCTCTAAACCATGTGATATACCGCAAATTGAGGCGTGCAGATTGCAGAAATGATTTTTCAAACACTCTCTAGTAAGCAAGCATACCAATCAGACATAAAACAGCCGTTACAATAGAAAAGATAGAAACTACCTTTGTCTCCGGCCATCCTGATAACTCAAAATGGTGGTGAATTGGTGCCATTTTGAAAATACGCTTCTTTGTCTTTTTATAGTATGTTACCTGAATGATAACAGAAAGTACCTCAATGAAGTAGATAAATGCAACGATTGGTATAAACAGAGGAATCTTTAACATATATGCTGCAGATACGACAAATCCACCTAATGCGAGAGAACCTGTATCTCCCATAAATACCTTGGCTGGATGTGTGTTAAAGCATAAGAATCCAAGTAAGGCACCAATTACCGCACAAATTACAGGATGGATTCCCGCGTTTGTTCCAACAGCGATCACTGTTAAAAATACTGCAATTAATGTGGTTACGCTTGCTGCGAGACCATCCAGACCATCTGTAAAGTTCGCACCATTAACTGTTCCAAGTACAACAACAAATAAAATTGGAATATATAAGATTCCAAGATGCCATTCCTTTCCTCCAGAAAATGGAATAATTACATCTGTTCCAAGTCCGGAATGATTCACCATGTAAAAGGCAAATACGGCTGTAATAACAATCTGTCCAAGCATCTTCTGTGCTGGTGTCAATCCAAGATTCCGCTTCATAACAACCTTGATATAGTCATCAAGAAAACCAATTAATCCAAATCCCAGTGTGACGAAAAGAATTGGGATAATCTTTTTGTAATCAGGAATATAGAACGCACTTCCGACTAAGATTCCCACTAAGAATAAGATTCCACCCATTGTTGGTGTTCCTGACTTTTTCAGATGAGATTCCGGTCCCTCTTCTCTGATAAACTGGCCAAATTTCAGCTTATGTAAGAAACTGATCAGCCCCGGCCCTAATATTAATGTAATAAAAAATGCAACTAATGCTGGTATTGCAATTGAATGATCCATAATCTAACCTCCATTTTATCTCTTTGTAATTTAAGACATTCTTACACAGTATAATCCTCTTTTCACAGATTATCAAGATATGGCAGGACATTTTGAAAAATTTCTGCCATAACCGGTGCTGCGATCACACCCCCATAGTAAGTTCCCTGCGGCTCGTCAATCAGTACAAGACCTAAAATTTGGGGATGATTCGCCGGTGCAAATCCAAGAAAAGAGGAAATATATTTGCCACTTCTTCTTGGAAGCTTCTCACTTGTTGCCGTCTTTCCTCCTACCCGGTATCCTTCCACCTGTCCGTTCTTTCCTGTTCCTTCTGCCACCACTGCTTCTAATACTTCCCTTAATGTCTGCGATGTTTCCTTTGAAACAGCTCCTGCCTTTTCTTTATATTCATACTCTGTAATCTCTTTTGTTACAGGATTTTTCTTCTCTAAAGCAAAATGCGGTGTTACAAGCCTTCCACCATTAATTCCTGCGCTGACTGCCCGCATAAGCTGTAGTGGTGTAATCTGTATCGACTGCCCAAAAGACATTGTAGCCAGTTCTACTGCACCAATCTTATCAAGCTTATGCATAATGGAATTTGCCTCTCCTGGAAGATCCACTCCTGTTCTTTCGTAAAGTCCAAGCTTGTGGTAATAGCGAAGCATATCTTTTGCCCCGACCCTTGCCCCAATTTCCATGAAAACCGGGTTGCAGGAGTTCATAACTCCTTGCTTAAAAGTTTCTGAGCCATGTCCCTGTGTTTTATGACAGCGTATCTTTCTATCTTCTACGATTTTAAATCCCGGACAGAAAAAAGAATCCTGCAACGTTACTTTTCTTTCTTCTAAAGCGGCCGTTGCCGTGATAATCTTAAATGTAGAGCCCGGTTCATAGGAGTCACTGATCACCGGATTTCTCCACATATCATTTAGCTTATCATTCTGATTTTTTCCTTCGGCCTCATATGCTTTTGTCAAAACAAACGGCTCATTTAAATCATATTCTGGAAGGCTTACCAAAGCATAAATCTCTCCATTTTGCGGATTCATTAAAATAACAGAAACCCGTTTTGCTTTCTTAACCTTAAGAACTTTCTCGGCTGCCTGCTGTACATAACATTGCACATTATAGTCAGCAGAAAGATACAGATCATTGCCATTTACCGGCTCCACCCGGGTTTCTGCCGCATTTTCAATCTCGATTCCCTGATAATCTGTAAGGGTCAAAATCTTTCCATCTGTTCCCTTCAGCACATCATCATAACGGGATTCTATTCCTAAAATTCCCTGATTATCTGCACCGGCAAACCCTAATACTTTTGATGCCAATGTTCCAAACGGATAGTATCTTTTATAATCTTCATCTACCTTTACTCCGTCAAGACCAGCTTCTCTTATCTCATCTGCCACACTCTTTTGCACATTACTCTTTATTTTTTCTCTCGAAGATACCTTTTCTACCTTCTTTTTTACTTCCTCTTCCGAAAGAGCAAGCTTTTGCGACAGTAGTTTTATTACCTTTTGTGGTTCTTTTATCTGATAATAGATCACAGAAACGGAACAAACTGCCTGATTGTCTGCCAGCACAATACCATTTCTGTCATAGATTTTCCCTCTGGCAGCCTTGATTGTCCGCTCCCTCTGTTCAATATTTAATGCTTTTTTGCTTAGTTCTTCGGAACGAAAAATCATAAGATAGCACAGTCTTCCTGCAAGCAGAGTAAATCCTAAAATAAATGCTCCAAATACAAGGGTATACTTCTCTTTTTGAAATGTATGAACCTTTATCGCTCTCACCCTGCAAAATGTTTTAATAGAAGTATACGCAGAAATTCTGGTCTTATTACTAACATGCCATCATGATTTTTCAAACACGCTCTAAATTCGCTGTTACTGATTCGCTGCGTCTTTCGTATTCTTTTTACTTTTTGTCGTGCTGCTGCTTGTGTTCTTTTTATTTTTTGTCGTATTGCTGCTGGCTTCTGTTGTAGCACTGGTCGTATCGTCCTTCTGTTCAGTGCTGGCATTATCTGTATTAGATGTATCTGTTGTTTCCGGCTTTATGCCCAGCACATCCACGATTTCTTCCATGCAGGCTTTTTCTAACTCTACTGCCAGTCCGGCATTTGCCTGGAATGAAACATTTGGCTCATCAATCGTTACATAGATTAAGAGCTGCGGGCTTTCTACTGGGGTAAATCCAATAAAGGAAATATAATAATCCTTTTTATTTCTTGGAATTTTTTCGGCAGTACCCGTTTTACCACCAATACTATAGCCTTCAATCTGTGCCTTTGTTCCTGTTCCAGACTCCACTGTCTGCTGCATATAAGAACGGATCGTCGCTGAAGTTTCTTCGGAAATGGTCTTTCTTAACACTTCTTTCCCGATATCTTTTACTACAGCCCCATTATCACTCTGAATCTGCTTTACAATATGCGGACGATAATAATTGCCGCCATTAATAAGAGAACAAAATCCTGCTGCCATCTGCATCATCGTACAGTTAAAGTTCTGACCAAAAGCATTCGTTGCTAAAGTTACACTATTGGAATAATTCGATGCATTGTATACAAGACTCTTTGTATCTGTCTCACCTGGAAGGTCTATTCCAGTACTTCGTCCAAATCCGAAAATATTCTGATATTTATAAAAAGTATCTGCTCCTTCTTTAAATCCAATGTTCATCATTGCTACATTACAAGATTTTGCCACCGCATCTTTTAATGTAATGTTTCCATGGACATGGGAACATCCGATGTTACGCTTTCCTACCATAAGAGAACCTGTACAAAAATAATTCTCATTGCCAGTAAGTGCCCCACTCTCAAGTCCTGTTGCCACGGTAAATGGCTTATAGGTAGATCCCGGTTCATTTGTATCACTTATAATGGAGTTTCTCCATAATTCATTAAACGCATCATAGATTGTTTTCTGGTCATCTGTTTTCTTTTTTGTGCTATCTTTGGAATCTTCAGAAGCATCTTCACTATTCGTAGTTTCCTCAGCCTGTTTCTGCTTTGTGTAAGCTTTCATCTTATCAATCTCACTTTGAGAATAAAGAGATAAAAGACTTTTCTCATCCATCGGCTTATTCAGATTATATGGATAAGAACTTGTCATTCCGAGAATTTCTCCATTCTGCGGATTCATGACAAGAATATTCGTAACCTTACTTCCAATCTTATCATCAAAATCTTTTAACTTCTGCTCAATAATCTTCTGAATCTGCATATCAATCGTGCTGACAACAGAATTTCCATTCTTAGGTTCTTTTACAGACTGCTCCTGGTCAAGCTCCTCATTAAAATAATAGTATGCACGACCGTTCACTCCGTTTAACTGACTATTATAATATTGTTCGATTCCCCAGTTACCAACATTACCTGAAGATGTATACCCAAGAACACGGCAAGCAAGAGAATTATACGGATAAACCCTCTTATAATCTTCCTCAAAAGAAACTCCCTTTACCATCTTGGCACTTTCTCTTGATGCATTTCATGTATAAAAACATCAGCCGTCTCTTCAGAAAGCCTAGTTATAAATTCTGGGATTGAGTAATTTTCTCCTCTATAAGTCAATTGTTCTCCATAATACTTGCTAATATAATTATAAAGACTATTATGCAAACATTGATTTTTATTCTTTTTATATACTTCATAATAAGAGTATGGATTATCCTCAATCGTCTTCTTTAATTTACTCTTACTAAATCCAAAATACTCATGAAGCGCATTAATGGTCGCTTCTTCATATTTTTTATCTTGAAGCAAAATATTCTGCGGTTCCAGTATGAGTGTATAAATCTTCTCATTGGTAGCCAGGATATTTCCATTCCTGTCATAAATCTTGCCTCTCTCAAACGGCAGAATTGTACTGTCATGTTTTTGCTGACTTAGAACTGCTGTCTCATATTCTTTTCCCTTTGTTGCTGTCACATAGCATAATTTCACCACCAAAATCAAAAAGAGGAAGATGATACCTCCAAATACCAATATCAGCTTCCCTTTCATTGGGGTGGTAAGTCGTCTGTCTGCTTTTTTCTTCTTCGCCACTTTACTACCACCTGTTCTTTATCTGCTTTAATCTACACTTTCATATTGCCGGAAATAATCGTCAGAATCCCTCTGATACAAAAGGACATCGGAATCTTTCGGATAAATCATATGTAACTTCTTCTCGGCATAATCTTTAATCTGATCCAAATTAATTGATTTATCAATTTCAGCCTGAATCGCACTCTGTTTACTTTCTAAACTTGTCTTTTCAGTTTTAAGGTCAGAAATCTGTTTCTCCATCACATTAAGCTGTGCATTCGCATGAAGATAAAACATTGCTGCTGCAGAACATATGATTACCGCAATCAATGCTACCAGCGTATACTTCCAGTCAAATGCAAGAAACTTCGCCGCATTCTTCTGAATAGCTGCCGCTGCTTCTGAATCTGCTGCTTTATTCCCCGTTCTTCTTTGTTCGGGTCTTCTCACATTCTTCTTTGCAGGAACTGCCTTTGCTGTCTGCTTCCCTGCCGTATCTGTTTCTAACTTTCTGACGTTGCTTCCATAAATGTATTCATAACGTTCTGATGTATTACGAAGTGCCATATTCTACCTCCAACACGATAAAATGTCTCTATCCTTCTGTGATTCTCCTCTCAAAAACACGAAGCTTTGCACTCTTAGACCGACTGTTCTCCTCAAGCTCTTCCTTACCAGGCACAATTGGTTTCCTTGTGATAACCTTTCCCTTTGATACTCTGCCACATACACAAACCGGAAATTCCGGCGGGCAAATACACGGCCTCTCACTGGTACGGAAAATATTCTTTACGATTCTGTCTTCTAAAGAATGGAATGTAATAATCGCGATTCTTCCCTCATCATTAAGAAGATCAATCATGTCCTCTAAATTATTCTTCAGCACATCAAGCTCATGATTTAACTCAATACGGATTGCCTGAAAAGTCTTCTTCGCAGGATGTCCTCCTGTAGCGCGCACCTTTTTAGGGATGGCTGCCTTGATAACCTCAATCAGCTGACCTGTTGTCTCAATCGGAGCCTTCTGTCTTGCCTGGACAATATGCTTTGCGATATTCTTTGCAAACTTGTCCTCCCCGTAATTACGGATAATATGATACAGCTCCATCTCGCTATAATCATTCACGATATCTTTCGCAGTCTTTGTCTGTCTCTGATCCATACGCATATCAAGAGGTACATCTTCCCGGTAAGTAAAGCCTCTCTCAGCATTATCAAGCTGATAAGAGGATACTCCTAAATCAAGCAGGATTCCATCTACCTTGGGGATTCCCAAATCTCTCAGTACTTCCTTCATCTGTGCATAATTGCTTCTTACAATCGTTACTTTATCCTTATACGGTTTCAGACGCTTTGTCGCAGCTTCGATTGCTTCGCCATCCTGATCGATACCAATAAGCCTTCCGTCCTCTCCTAATCGTTTTACGATTTCAGAAGAATGACCTGCACCTCCTAAAGTGCCATCTACATAAATTCCGTTCGGTTTAATTGCCAGAGACTCAATTACTTCCTCCAGCATAATCGATTTATGAACAAATTCCATTTTTACCTCCGTGTTCCATTTAAATTTTATTTTATATCAATAAGCCATCTAATGCAATATAAACCTGCTGTTATTTTCAATGTTTTATCTGCAAATTTCCAGAGCGTGTTTTTCAAACACGCTCTAAAGAAAAAGAACGATTGTCCACAAAAAACAACCGTTCCCCTTTTTCTGTTATTTCATCCTATAACAAATCTTTTTATTATAGAATTATTGTTCTTTTATTATAAAATTTTTCTCTGGTTTGACTCTAAACCATTACGAACTCACCTGTTACTGATTTGTTGCTCGCCACCTGCAGATGTGGAGTCATCTCACATCTGATATACATTATCTCATAAAATCCGTATAAACCGGCAATACAATCTCCGGCTTATCGTACATTACGATTTCCCCATCATGCATCCAGATAATCTGATCACATAAATCCTCTAAAGTAGACATACTGTGCGATACGATAACTACAGTACGGTCTCTCTTAGAAATGAGCTCTTTCATCTTGTTGTAGCTCTTCTTCTTAAACTTCTGGTCACCTACACTAAGTACCTCATCAATGAGCATAATCTCTGTCTCAAGAATTGCTGTGATAGAGAATGCAAGCTTAGAATACATACCACTAGAATATGTCTTTACCGGCATATCAATGAAGTTACCGATTCCGGCAAATTCAATAATCTCCGGCATCTTCTCAATAATAAACTCTCTTGAGAATCCAAGGAGCATACCAGATAAAATGATATTCTCTCTTCCGGAAAGTTCATTCTTAAATCCTACACCGATAGAAAGTAATGAAATCGTATGTCCATGAAGATCAATCTCTCCACTATCCGCAGAGAAAATTCCTGCGATTGCACGAAGCATCGTAGACTTTCCACTTCCGTTCTTTCCGGTAATTCCAAGAATCTGCCCTTCCGGAACCTCAAAAGAAACATTCCTTACTGCGTGGAAAACTTCCTGTTCTACCTTTTTTAATTTGAAAAAGTTCTGTTTAATCGAGCCTGTTTTTAAACTTTTATAATCAATGCAGACATTCCTTACACTGATTGCACTGTTTTTATTCTCTTCCATTAAATCACCTTTACATAGCTGTTTTCGTTCTTATAAATCTTACGAACTCCTAATGCAGCAACAATAATACCTATGATAAACCATATGATAAGCCACTTTACATCTGGTGCCTGCCCGTATAAAATACACTTTCTGAGACTGCTCAAAACAAGAGCCATCGGATTCCCTTTCATAAGAATCCCTGTGTACTGTGCCGGAAGTCTCTTCTCAATATTATAGAAAATACCTGTCATATAGAATACCATACGAAGAACAATGTTCGTTACGTTCGCTAAATCCTGAATAAATACACCATAATGCATCAAATGAGTCATACATGCAAATGTAACAACAAAGAGTACAATAAATGATGGGATAACATATAAAATATTCAGCGTGATCGGTATTCTAAAGTAAATAATCATAATGACGATAATACCAAAAGAAAACAACATCTTATATCCATTAAAAAACATCTTAGATATGAGCAAAATAAATTTTGGTATATATACCTTAGTTACAATAGACTTATTATTCTTTAAAAGCTTTACACTCTGTGTCAGACATCGGTTAAAAAAATCCCAGGCAGTAATACCGATAAAAATAAATGCCGGGAAATACTGTTCTCTTGCTTCAAACACAACACCAAAAATAAATGCATAAATCAGCATGAAACAGAATGGCTCTAATACCCACCATATCCAGTTCAGATAAGAGTTGGCAACTTCTGACTTCAGCTCTGACTTTGCAGAATAAATGGCGTAGCGATAGTGACTTGTTAAATCTCTCCAAAATCGCTTCATAACATCCTCCAGCCAATTTGGAACTATCCAAAATCATTGTAGTCTCGCAACATATATATTGCCAATGCATTCTGAATAGTTACTATATTTTTTGTAAAAACCTATGGAATTATAGCATAAACAGGCGACTTTAGCAAGCCTTACCCTTTTTATGCCTGATGCGCCCTAAAATCATGCCCAAAAGTCCTCCGACAAAAATACAGATACATACTACCTGGGTCACAGCAATTCCTGTGTGTCCAATGATAAGCTGGTCAACCCGGAGTCCCTCAATAAAGAATCGGCCTGCCCCATATCCCATCAGATAAATACACAATAACTCTCCATCAAACTTCTTATGTTTTCGATACAGGAAAATGCACAATAATATGAGAAGATTCCACAATCCCTCATAAAGGAATGTCGGGTGCACCTGAATATACGAAAGCTTCTCTCCATTTACTGTCAACGTCACAAGATGATCAAGAATTCCTGATGTCTTTAGTTCAGATACTCTTCCATACTGTTCAAAATACTTTAATGGAATCTGCATGGCAAGCGGACCATTCGTATAGCCTCCAAAAGCTTCTCTGTTAAAGAAGTTCCCCCATCGTCCCATAATCTGACCCAGCAGAAGTCCCATTGTCATTGTATCAAGCATTAAAAGTGCACTCTGCTTTCTTACCTTTGCAAAAATTAACAGAACGATAATTGCCATTATCACACCTCCGACAATGCCAAGCCCTCCATGTCTTAAATTAAAAATCTCGGGGATGTTATCCTTATATGCATCCCATGAAAATACAACGTAGTAAATTCTTGCACCAATAATCGCCGGAATCATCATCCACAGCAGATAATCCATATAAATCTCTGGATTCTGCCCAGTTCGCTTTGCCTCCTGCTGTGCAACCACCAGCCCTGCTAAAAAACCGCAGGCAATGATAATCCCGTAAAACATAATCTGAAAGTTTCCGATGGAAATATATCTTCCTACATGGGAAAGGACAATTCCTAAATGCGGAAACCGAATGTCTGTATACTGCATAAAGTCCTCCTGTTTGATAATGTCTTTTTATTATATCCCTCGGAGGGAGAAATTTCAATCTAATTAAATGAAGGTTGAAAAACAGACGCTCATGAAGCAAGCCTATCCCCTATATTTGCGACTTTAGTCGCGGCGGTTTAAATGCTCGCTCTACTCGCTCGCATCTAAACCTTGCTCCGAGGCCACAAATATAGGGGATAGGCTTGCTTCACGAGCTGTCTTTGGCTGAATTTGGTTTGGATTAATATTTTGTATGATCGGTCTTATGTAGATTCATTTAAAACGAAAAAGAATTAATTTACTTGAATCAAATAAGAGTTATAGAAATTTTATAACTTTTCCGTGTTACCTCTAATTAAAAAATCTCGCTTTACTGCAGGTATATCAAAGCAAATAGAAGCTATCATCTTCTGTCCTCAAATCTCCTCCCACTGTTTCATTCATCTTACTGCC
>OGUL01002524.1_pt1 | contig 12171 bp, 8 predicted proteins | sample 1553651 | NCBI WGS metagenome assembly OGUL01 (sample SAMEA2580048, study PRJEB22360) | human gut metagenome | biome: human gut; feature: human-associated habitat; material: faeces | place: Denmark | collected 2008/2010
CGGCCTGCGCCTGTTTCCGCTTATAATTCCTTAGAAGCCTTTCTGCTTCATTATTCGTGGCAGGCACCCTGAGATCGTGCAGGAACAGCAAATGGTTCTGCATATATTTTTCCATTCTCAGGAACAGGTTATACCCGTCTTTGTAATAAGCATTTGCCGGAATGTCCTCATATTCTTTCCGGGCCGTTTCGAGTATCTTCAGATACCGTTCTTCAAATCCGGAGATCTTTTCCGGGTCTAAGTTACAAGACAGCAGGGTCTCATTCCGGAAGTGGATCATTTCCTGTATCAGACCATGCATTTCTTTATTCCATGCACGGCCCGGTTCATTATCCATGCTGTCTTTGAGGTACCGTAGTACATGGGCAAGACATTCCTGATGGTCTGTCCCATAACTATAAAAAGTGATATCATGGTCATGGACAAGGATACCCTGGTAATCCTCCGCAACAGTACCCTTTACTCCTTCATGCCCTTTTTTCGCACGGGCAAAGTACAGGGCTTTTCCGTCTGGTGTCGCACATATATATACATAACAGCCTTTTCCGTTTTCCCTGGCGTTCGTACAGTCTGTATGCATGACCGGAGAAAACAGCATGTCTGCATAAGCAGCCCTGCGTTCAGGCTCGGTTTTTAAGGCAAACTCCCTGCTGAGTCTGCTGATCATACCTTTGGAAATGTTCAGCTTTCCACCTGTCAGGTCCGACAGGAACTTTCTGCTTTTATCAATAGAGGCACAACAGTCATTATTTAACAGGAACAGGAATGCCCGGATGCTGCCGTCATAATTCACATCATTGATAACCCCGTCTGGAAATGCAGCATGTACACGTTCCCCTGTTTTGGCATTATAATAGACATCCGCATGATATTCTGTCACATCCAGCACCATACGGATACTTACAAGCTGTTTTATGATCGTTTTGGCAGTCTTTTTAAAATCCGGGTCTTCAAGGACTGCTTCCGGTGGCGGCAGAAAGACCGTGGGAACTGTTGGTTCCTGTTTTTTACGGCAGTGACCCTTATGCCCGGGCTGGGCTCCGGGTTTTCTACCTGTTTTTTCCCTGCTGTTTGCAACCTTTTTAGGGCGCAGTAATTTCGAGGATGGTATGGAAGAGTTCTCATGATCACGGTTAAGCTGGGCCCTCAGTTTCTGGTTTTTTCCTTTTTCCTCTTCCAGTGCAGATTCTGCCGCGTACCTCAGATGGAGCTGCCCCAGATATTTTTCATGCATCTGCTCATAGGCAATAGCAGTTTTTTCACAAAGCTTCTGCAGTCTCCGGATCTCTCCCTGCTTTCTTTCCACAACTTTTTTATGTTCTTTTTCCATGTCCCCGTAAACCTGAAACCAATGTTCCCTGTTCTGACGGAGCTGGCGGACAGCATTTTCAAGTTCCGTTTTGAGTTTTCGGACTTCACGTTCCATTTCCCTGCATCTTTTTTCACATTCTTCCTGCATGCGGACATAAGCAGCACCAGATTCAAGTTCCCTGATCCTTGCTTTCAAAGCTCTGTTTTCATATTGAAGATGCATATCATACTCAAAATTGACTCTCATCTGGCCTTCTCCTGTGCGCACTGTATTATCTGGTCTGGTCTTTTCTCATCTGCCGGATGATCTCTTCCTGTGTCTGGCAGAGTTCTTCCTGGACTCGGTATGCTTTTGTCAGTGTTGCAATATGTTCTTCTAAGTAATGGTTTCTTTCTTTTAATATCTGGATCATATCGTCCTGGCTTTTTACAAGCTGGTTCTGCTTTTGGAATGTATCATCAAACATACTGCACTGCTGTTCTAATTTCCGGCATCTGTATTTTAATGCCTGGATCTCTTTTTCGTATTGGTTCATTATCTTACTCCTGAAATCGTTGAAATCTATACACACATTATAAGGGAAAAGCCGCAAAAAAGCGAATCCGAGTGAATGTGGATAAAGTGAAAATGACGGATAAAAAACAGTACATATTTTGTGGATAAAAAGGATCTCCATATGACTGAAACAGGAAAAGTATTCCTGCGCTATCTGTATAAGCGTTTCGGGTGGAAGGTTATCCACCATAGAAAAAAGCTCTTTCGCATTATCCACAAAAGAGCTTTTGAGACATCAATGAAAAAATTAAAATTCGTCATTTTTACTAATGCCCCCTGCAAGGGTCTGAACAGTAACCGATTGCCCTATATCTGTAAAGAAATATTTTCTGTAAATATTGCACAGTAACAGATTCTGTGCTATCATTCTAAAAAGCTTAAGGGGTAAAGTAGTGTATATTTTACCCCTGGCATAACTATTATTTTATTTACAGGTATAATATATGCAAAGAAAAGATAAAGGCTTTACCCTGGTTGAACTTGTAGTCGTGGTCGCAACCCTGGCAATAAAACAAATGAATATGTCGCAATTTCAGATCACCTCACCAACAAGGACTTTCATAATATTCTTAGCAAAGGTCAACCGTACGATACTTTGCAGGACGCTTACGATGCATATGAAAAGTTACTTACTGAAGGTAAATATGCGCAATATAAGGATACTCTGCCGGAATTATAAAAAATTCCCTGTTCAGACCAGAAATAAAATATTTCCGGCCGGGCAGGGAATTTCTTTCTTTACTGATTATCATACCGCATCCTTATACACTCTCTGGATATGCATTGCCAGATATCCTGTCTCTGTTTCATCCAGCTTATGTCCAATACATCCTTCCAGGTTTTTACAGATGTCAGTGGCAACCTTATAGGCCTGGGGATACTGATCCAACATATATTCATTCATGTCCAGATTCAGCTTCTCTCCTGTAGATGCACGCGCTACCATATACTTCATATGGTTCATCAGACGATTATAGGACAGTGACAGTACATCGATTGGCTTACCTGTTGCTTTCTCGATCATATCTATACACTCTCTCACTGCTCTCGCAGTCTGCATGGCAACAGATACCTTCTCGTCACCAATTGCAGAATGAATATGCAATGCCACATATCCAACCTCATGATCATCAATCTCTATCTGAAGTCTTTCTCTCAGAATTGTTTTCAGTGTTTCCGCAACTTTAAATTCACTGTAGAAAAGAACCTTGATATCCTCTGTCAGCGGATTGCTGATCTGCTCATTTCTGCGGATTCTGGCGACTGCAAAAGAAATATGGTCAGCAAGTGGAAAAAGAATTCCTCTGTCTATGGAATCTCCAAACACTTTCTGTGACTCTGTCAGAATTGCATCTGCAATCTCCAGATACTCCGGCTCTATTCCCTTTACCAGTTCCTTCGCAGATCCACGCTCTGTCTCCTGTTCCAGACGATATGTAGTGCATCCCTCCGGCTTATCAAAACGCTGGCTGACCTTTTTTCCAAAGCCAACACCCTTGCCAAGAATCACATACTCCTTATTTTCATCCATATCAATGGCTATAACACCATTATTATTTAATACCTTGCTAACTCTGTACATCTCTGTCGTAATCCCCTCTATAAAAATTTATTGCCATTATAATAATTTTCCCTTTGGTCATAAGACTGCTATAGTTTACCATATTTTGAATAAGAATCCTACCCGTCACACAAATTTGTTACATTTTTGATTTCCAGATCCCCCCTGCAAAAAGGGTAAAAAAACAGTCAGATAATCAAGATGTCATCTCTTTTGATCATCCAACTGTTTTTTGATAACAATATTATTCCAGTGTCTCCACCGCAAACAACGGTTCACCGGCCTTGATCTCACCGTTTGCCAGAAGTCTGATCCTCTGGTTGTCTTCCGGTTCAGTATCAAGGATAGGGGAAGTGATAGACGGAGCATTAGCAGTTAAGAACTCCAAATCCAGTTTCATCATCGGATCACCTTTTTTCACTTTCTGACCCTCTGTTACCAGGATTTCGAAGCCTTTTCCTTCCAGTTTTACAGTGTCGATTCCCATATGAAGAAGCATAGGGATACCGGAATCTGTCTGGAAACCTATAGCATGTTTTGTATCAAAAATAAACTCAACTTCACCGTCTGCAGGTGCATATACAGTACCTTCTGTTGGTGTCACCACTGCACCGTCACCCATCATTTTTCCTGCAAATCCTTCATCCGGTGCAGTAGAAAGATCTGCTGCGATTCCGTCTACAGGGCTGTAAATGATTGCTGTTTTTCTGATCTTTTCTTCTTTTACAGGTGACAAGGTCTGTGCTGTACCTGCATTTTTGTCCTCAACCTCTGCACTGTTCTGTCCATCTGCATTTCCTGCTGCAGCATTTTCCTGTACCTGTACATTATCCGGTGTCTCATCTGCGAATTCGTTGGGAGCAGTCTCCAGATATTCTTCCAGCTTCGCCTTGATAACAGTTACATGAGGTCCATAGATAACCTGTACGCCCTGTCCTTTTTTTACGATTCCTCTGGAATCTGTCTGTTTCAGAAGTTCATCACGAACTTTCTCAGGCTCTGCAACTGTGATACGAAGTCTGGTCGCACAACAGTCAACATCTACGATATTTTTCTTTCCGCCAAGGCCTCTGGTGATCAGTTCACTTACCGGATCACCGGAGGTTGCTGCAGCTGCACCGGCTGTCTTTCCGGCTTCTTTTCTTGCATTTACATCAGCTTTTGTATAAAGCTTTGTCTCTGTATCATCATCTTCACGTCCAGGAGTCTTGAAATTAAATTTCCTGATCATAAATGTAAAGATCACATAATACAGGATAAAGTAAATAATACCAACCGGAATGATCCTCAGCCAGCTTGTTTTTGCATTTCCCTGCAGGATACCAAAGAGGAACAGGTCAAGGAAACCTCCTGAGAAAGTAAGTCCTACTGCAATATTCAGCATATGTGCGATCATATAAGCCGCACCTGCCAGGATCACCTGAACTACGAACAATGCCGGAGCTACAAACAGGAATGAGAATTCCAGCGGTTCAGTGATACCAGTAAACATACATGCCAGCGCTGCGGAAAGAAGAAGTCCGCCTGCCGCTTTTTTCTTCTCAGGTTTTGCACAGCGATACATAGCCAGCGCTGCTCCCGGAAGACCAAAAATCATAAAGATAAACTCACCAGAGAAATATCTGGTTGCATCCGCACTGAAATGTGCTATATTTGCAGAATCAGCAAGCTGCGCAAAGAAGATATTCTGTCCGCCCTGCACCACCTGTCCTGCAACTTCCATAGTTCCGCCCACTGCGGTCTGCCAGAATGGCATATAAAATACATGATGCAGCCCAAAGGGAATCAGTGCTCGTTTAATAATACCAAAAATCAGAGTTCCCAGATATCCACTGCCTGTTACCAGACCGCCCAGAGCATAAATACCGTTCTGAACTACCGGCCATACAAAATACATCAGGATTCCCACAAACATATATACGATCGTGGAAATGATCGGTATAAATCTTGAACCGCCAAAGAATGACAGCGCATTCGGAAGCACAATTTTATGGAAACGGTTATGAAGTGCCGCAACACCAAGACCTACGATAATACCGCCGAATACACCCATCTGCAGAGACTGGATCCCGCATACAGAAGTAATGGTTCCTTCCAGTACATCTGCTGCTATCTGACCGTCTGCTGTGATTTCATTGTTGATAAGAAGCATGGCACTGACAGCCACATTCATAACGAAATATGCAATCAGCGCAGAAAGAGCAGCAACCTCTTTCTCTTTCTTTGCCATACCAATGGCAACACCAACAGCAAAGATCAACGGCAGGTTGTCAAATACAGCACTTCCGACCTTGTTCATAATGATCAGAAGAGAATTAAGTAATGTTCCGCTTCCCAGGATCTTCTGCAATCCATAGGTAGCGATGGTTGTTTCATTTGTAAAGGAACTGCCGATACCAAGCAGCAAACCTGCAACAGGGAGAATTGCGATCGGAAGCATAAAGGATCTTCCCACACGCTGCAAAACTCCAAAAATCTTGTCTTTCATGTTCTTTTGTCTCCTTTTCCTTATTCGTGCGAATAAACCGCCTTGTTTCCGGGAGATTAAAACCTTCTGACATATGATTATTCCGCGTTTTACCACATAAAATACATCAAAAAAAGGCACTAACCCCCATAAACATTAAAAAATAACATTTATGACCGGTTAATGCCTGCCTGTCCAGTAACACACCAAATCTGTGCTATACTATAAAGGATTATTTATTCCCTGTCAAGATACTCAGGAAAATTTTTTACAAAATATTTTTGCATTTCATGAATCGATCTCTGTAATGACCATTTATTATTTTTCAAGGCCGCAACATTCTCTGCATCCTTCCGATCTGATAGAAATTTATTGATTTCCCACTGCCGCAGGCTGCACGTTCAACTTGATCGCTCTGTCTTCCCATTTTAATCCATTCAGATCTACAGAAATGTACACCCATTCATCGCTGAGTTTAGGCTCTTTTCAGGGGGATTTTATCTGTTTCTCTCTTCCAGATATTCCAGACATTCATTCACATCTTTAATACCAAGTTCCTTGCGTACTTTATCCTGAATTTCCACCAGACATTCCAAAAGAAGAGGATTAAACATTCCGCATTCTCCATTCAGGATCATTTCCATTGCCTTCTCATGAGAATATGCTTTCTTATATACCCGGTCACTTACCAGGGCATCATACACATCTGCCAGTGATACCACCTGGGCAGATATAGGGATTTCTTCTCCCTTCAGGCCATCCGGATATCCTTTTCCATCATAACGTTCATGATGCCAGCGGCATATTTCATAGGCATATTTCATCATCTCTTCATCATGATACATTTCCAGCCTGTCAAGCATCCGGGCACCTATGATCGTGTGCTGCTTCATGGCTTCAAATTCTTCCTTTGTAAGCTTTCCGGGTTTATTCAGGATTTTTTCATCAATTCCAATCTTACCGATATCATGAAGTGCGGACGCTGTGGCGATTATATGCTGCTGAGACCAGGAAAGATCGTAATTCTCTGATTTTCGCGTCAGTTTCTCCAGCAAAAGCTGAGTCAGAATATTAATATGCAATACATGAAGCCCGCTTTCACCATTTCGGAACTCTACAATCTGACTGAGAATCCCGGTCATCATACGGTTGTTTTTCTCTTTTTCATAAATCTGATCTGTTACCAAATGGATCAGACGCCTTTGCTTGGCATAAAGCTTGATCATATTGATAACCCGCTGATATACCACCTTAGCATCAAATGGTCTGCTTATATAATCCGAAGCCCCCAGTTCGTAGGCACGGCGGATATAACTCTCTGATCCTTCACTGGAAATCATGATCACCGGTATATCCTCGATCCATTTATCTCTGTTCATATAGGCGAGTACTTCAAATCCATCCATTTTTGGCATAATAATATCTAACAGGACCAATGAGATTTCAGTTCCATACTGCTCTAACATCTTCAGAGCCTCTTCCCCGTCACAGGCCTCCAGTATCCGGTATTCTTTTCCCAGAATTTCCTTAAGTATCTCACGGTTCATTTCAGAATCATCAACAACCAGAAGCTGAGGCAGGTTCCTTTTTTCCATCTTGCCTGTATTTTGCTTCTGCTCCCACCGGGTCACTACTATATTTTTATGTCCCTTGGCCATATACATAAGTCTGTCTGCTTTGGTGATTGCTTCCTCCAATCTGCCATGGGTAAACATAGCTCCACCAATGCTCACTGAAAGCTTCAGACGATTAAAACCCGGAATATGCGTCGCATGGATCTTCTCCTGGATCATACGGAGCTTCTGTGAAAAGACTTCCTTCTCAATTCCGGGCAGGATCAGCAGAAATTCATCTCCTCCATAGCGCACCAGAATATCCGTACGACGGATATAATGCCGAATTACATTCACTACGGTTGTCAGTACCAGGTCTCCTCCATCATGACCATAAGTGTCATTGAACAATTTGAAATCATCCAGATCGATAACTGCAACTCCGGCATTCAAAGACATATTTTTGACTTTTTCCTCAAAATATCTGCGATTATACGCCCCTGTCAGCACATCCTTATACAGCTTTTCACTATATACCGTCAGCTTTTCCGTCAGTTTTTCATATCCTTCCTCATCTGTCAGCGTGTTCTCGTCCAGCTTTTTCAGCATTTCCATTACATAAGGCTCACTGTCAATCTCCAGATACCTTGCAAATACCTGATACATATCAGAATCAAGAAATTCAATTTTGGATGTCTGTTTCTTCTCCTCCAGTGCTTTAAGGGAAATACAATTCTCACATCTTTTATCTTTATTCCAGAAAGCATAACACTGGCAAAGATTTTCTCTTCCTGCAAGCTTACTTTCCATTCCGGCAGCCTGCAGATCACTCCCTTTCAGGAGGCGGACTACATCAAAAATCTCCCGAAGCACCTCCATTTTATTCTCTGCTTCCTGCATCGTCATTTGTTTCCACTCAATCATTATTTCCAGCCTCTCACGAACAACAGCTTTTTTCTGCAATATAAACTTGTATTATTATACCACTTACTCATCATGCAGTACAACAATAATATTTTTTCCTAATTTCTTAATTTCATAAAGGGAGCGCCTCAAAAACAGTCCTTGAGGCGTGCGGCCCCGCCAGACCCTGTTCAGTATTAATACCAGTCCCGGCAGAGGGTTCTCCCCTAACTGCCTCTATCAGTTAACTCATGCCAGGTTTTACTATTCCAATTTGTTCTAAAACATGTTATACTCAAAAAGCTGTCGAACCTCCAGCAGAAAAGAGGTGGACTCCATGGAAGAAATTCTCACCACATTTCTTGTCTCCGTTGTAGCAGGCGTAGTTAGCTACTACATATGCAAACGGCTGGACGGTAGACGATAGGCAGCAACAGCCTAAACGGAATAACTCACCGTAACGAGCAAGAAAGCCCCCAGAGCTGCAACTCTGAGGGCTTTCACTTTGCCACTTGGAATCTCACCACATTCCTTAGCTGTTATTATCATATGCCAGAACAGGCAAAATGTCAACTAAATAATTACTATCATGTGAAGCTTCTGTAACAGTCGCTACTGTTTAGAATCAATTGTATCTTAATAATCCGGATATCTAAGTTTGCAGATGCCTTTTTGCTGGACGATGTGTTTTTATTTTTCTATTTGAGTCTTGTCAGACGGGCGAGAGCGCATACACTGTGGAGCAATTCCATGCTGCGGCTGATTTTCAGTCGGATTGGAAACGGCGTGCTGCACCTTTATGACAACGGGCACATTCTGGTCAGGAGTCTGCTTCCGTTTTTACTGTTACTTGCGGGCAACCTGATTCTGGGCGGCTGCGGTGTTGTAGGGATTCTGATTGCGGCTGTAATCGATATCATTGCGATTCTGATGCTGTACAGCTCGAAAAAGGATCAGCAGCAGATTGTGGATACTGCGGTTCGATTGGGGCACGGCGATCTGGATCTGAAGGTCGATCTTTCCGACATGCACGGAGAAAACCGGGAGCTGGCAGAAGCGGTCAACGGCATCGGAGACGGCATCAAGACGGCGGTTGAAAAGAGCATGAAGGACGAACGGTTAAAAGCCGATCTGATTACGAATGTTTCTCATGATATCAAAACGCCGCTGACGTCGATTATCAACTTTGTGAACCTGTTAAAGCGCGAGCAGATCGACAATGAGCGCGCGAAAGGCTATATTCAGGTGTTGGATGCGAAGTCCCAGCGCTTGAAGCAGCTGACGGACGATCTGGTGGAAGCGTCCAAGATCACGTCCGGCAATATTTCTTTGCAGATGGAGCGATTGGACTTTAAGGAACTCGTCAAGCAGACCTGCGGGGAGTTCGATGACAAATTAAAGGAAAAATGCCTGGAAATGATCGTCAGTTTGCCGCCGGAGCCGGTTTATATCGAAGCCGATCCGAGAAGAATCTGGCGCGTGGTGGAGAATTTGTTTTCCAATGTTTGCAAGTATGCGCTGGAAGGCACGCGGGTCTATCTGGAAATCCGCAGAGTCAGACAGGATGATAGGGAAATCGCGGTATTTACAATGAAAAATATTTCCGCGCAGGCGTTGAACATCCGTGCCGAGGAGCTGACGGAACGGTTTATCCGCGGCGATATTTCCAGAAGTACGGAGGGCAGCGGACTGGGACTGTCGATTGCGCAGAACCTGACGACGCTGCAGAAGGGAACGTTTGAAATCTATCTGGACGGCGACCTGTTCAAGGTGCAGATCGGATTTTCCTGTCTGGACGCACCGCAGCCGGAGATAGAAATACAGATGAGGTAAGCCTTACAGGATGAATACAGAAAACGTATGGAAATCCGGTTTGCAGGCGGCGAAGCTTTTGAGCGGCAGCCGCCTGCAGATCGTATTTTTATTAAAAAAAGAGCCGATGTCCGAAAAACAGTTAGCGGGATATATGGACGAAGACGAGCAGGGCGTGGGGACAGAGCTTTGTGTGCTGCAGGCTGTCGGGCTGGTGTCCGCAGAAAAAGAGGGCACGGCGGCAATCGTTGTGTCCGCAGACGGAAAGCCGGGAGGAATGGAAGACTTGTCGGATACCGATGTATTCGGGATGCTTCAGGAGAGAGCCCATCGGACAGACGATGTTAGTTTCCATTTGACAGAGCTTGGCGAGGAGTTGCTGCCGCTGTGCAGGGAACTGGAACGTTTTGGACGTTTGTATGAGGCTGCGAAAGACCTGGTCCCGGAGCTTATGGGTGGGAACGATATCCCCTGGGCAGAATCTGACGGGACTGCAGCAGGCAGCACAGATGCAGGTTCCCCACAAAATACGGAAGACGATTTTAACAATCTGCCTGCGAAAAAAGCTTCTGCAAAGGACAGGCACGGTTTTTATCAGGCGGACAATGCGTTTGTTTTTTTCAATCCGCACTGTGAATTTGAGGACTGGTATTTTTATGGCGAAACCGCAGGGGAGATGACAGAGCTGTACCTGATTACGGATCCGGAATATCAGCTGTTTTTGGCGGCATTGAAAAACGCCGGTTCTGCGCCAAAAGATCAGGCGATGTTAAAGCTTCACTTTTCACAAAAAACAGCTGATTTAAACTGGGAAGAGGAGATTGCCTATCAGTTGGCGGAGGACACGCTGATCGGGATTGCAGTTCCGATGGAGTGAAGGGAAAGAGACGGCAGTTCATGCTCTGGAAGCGGAGAAGGTTTCATGCAGAGTTGACGTGCTATGTCAAATTGTCCAGAAGAATGTTAAGAGACCTGGAAAGATGCCGAATTTTGATTGAATTTATTGTGCAAAGTATCAATTATGCTTCCTCGAAAAATGCATTATAATGTCAAAAGAGAATATGAGAGGAGGGAACGAAAATGGCACCGCATATATTGGCAGTTCTGATTTTCGTAGTGATGTTTGTCCTGATTGTCATGGACAAAATCGAGCGGCAGTATGTGTCCCTTGGCTGTGGACTTTTGATGATCGTACTGGTGTTTGGACTGGGCATGCACAGTAAGGATGCGATTGTGGAAACGCTGAATGTGAAAAGCATCTTTCGGGCAAGCTTCTGGTACACGGCAGCGGAAGGAGAGGCATCTTCATCCGGAATTAACTGGTCTACCATCATTTTCATTTTAGGTATGATGATCATGGTAGAGGGAATGGGAAAGGCAGGATTTTTCCGCTGGCTCTGTCTGGAGATCGCAAAGCTGGTAAAATATCGCACGATTCCGGTATTTATCACGTTTATGCTGATGTCTTTTGTACTGGCGATGTTCATCGACAGTATTACGGTCATCCTGTTTTTGGCGGCAGTTACGCTGGAGCTGGCGCAGACGCTCAAGTGTAATCCGGTTCCGATTATTCTGTCGGAAATTTTCTGTGCGAACCTTGGCGGTTCGGCAACGATGTGTGGAGACCCGCCCAACATTATCATCGGCACATCCCTGGGATATACCTTCGGTGAATTTATTTCCAACACCGGCTTTATCGCTCTGATATCGCTTGTTGTCATCGTGATTTATTTTTACTTATGCTTCCATAAGGAGCTGGCCGGACAGGGTGCAGCGGTTCAGATTACTTCTTATCCCGATCCGAAGGAAGCGATTACAGATAAAGGTGAGTTTGCAAAGAGCTGTGTCATTTTCCTGCTGGCAGTTGTCCTTTTGGTAACCCATGCGCAGACGGGGCTGACCGTTGCGTTTATCGGTACGTTTATTGCGATTTTGACACTTGTGACACAGTATAAGGATGCAAAAGAGCTGCTTTCCAAAGTAGACTATAAGACGCTTTTATTCTTTA
>OGUL01002525.1_pt1 | contig 12160 bp, 8 predicted proteins | sample 1553651 | NCBI WGS metagenome assembly OGUL01 (sample SAMEA2580048, study PRJEB22360) | human gut metagenome | biome: human gut; feature: human-associated habitat; material: faeces | place: Denmark | collected 2008/2010
ACCTTGGGGTGAAAAATGCGATATCGCACTGCCTTCTGCCACTCAGAACGAATTGAACGGCGACCACGCCCGTCAGTTGGTAGCAAATGGCTGTATAGCTGTATCTGAGGGAGCAAACATGCCTTCTACTCCGGAAGCTATCAAAGTATTCCAGGACGCTAAGATTCTGTACGCTCCGGGTAAAGCAGCTAATGCGGGTGGTGTATCAGTATCAGGTCTTGAAATGACTCAGAACTCCATCAAGTTGAGCTGGAGCGCTGAAGAAGTAGACGAAAAGCTGAAGAGCATCATGAAGAATATCCACGAAGCTTGCGTTCAGTATGGTACAGAAGCTGACGGATACGTAAACTATGTGAAGGGTGCTAACGTAGCCGGATTCATGAAGGTTGCTAAAGCAATGATGGCACAAGGTATCGTATAATCAGCAAAAGATATATAAGCTATAGTTTATTTAAAAGCTCCCGTCTTCCGTGAAGGAAGTGCGGGAGTTTTTTTATGCAATAAAAAGATGTACGACACCCGGGTGTCAGCACAATAATCTTTGTAGAAAAATAAATAGCAGACAATACACACACAATTCATAGTTATTCTCTATCTTTAGATAGAAATTATCTGTTTGACAAGCGAGCAAAAGAAGCCTATCTTTGTTATATATTATAAACCCCGGATGAAAGAATAAAAGGAAACAGTCTGCTTATACTTGTATCCGACTAAAAAATCTATTTATGGAAAAGAAAAAACTTACTGCAGCGAACGGGCGTCCCATCGCCGACAATCAGAATTCGCAAACTGCAGGTCAACGCGGACCTGTAATGTTACAAGACCCCTGGCTTATTGAAAAGCTTGCCCATTTTGATCGTGAAGTTATTCCGGAAAGACGTATGCACGCTAAAGGTTCGGGAGCTTACGGTACTTTTACCGTTACTCATGACATTACCCAATATACCCGTGCAGCAATTTTCAGTAAAGTCGGAAAGCAAACAGAATGTTTTGTCCGCTTCTCTACTGTAGCCGGAGAGCGTGGAGCTGCTGATGCAGAACGTGACATCCGAGGTTTCGCCATGAAATTTTATACGGAAGAAGGTAACTGGGATTTGGTGGGCAACAACACTCCTGTATTCTTCTTACGTGATCCGCTTAAGTTTCCGGATCTGAACCATGCCATCAAACGGGATCCGAAAACGAATATGCGTAGCCCGAACAGCAACTGGGATTTTTGGACACTTTTGCCGGAAGCTCTGCATCAGGTTACCATTACTATGAGTCCTCGCGGTATTCCTTATTCATATCGCCACATGCACGGTTTCGGCAGTCACACCTATAGTTTTATCAATGCAGAAAATCAACGTATCTGGGTTAAATTCCATCTTCGTACTTTGCAAGGCATCAAGAACCTAACAGATCAGGAAGCAGAAGCAATTGTTGCCAAAGACCGTGAATCTCATCAACGCGACCTTTTCGAGAGTATCGAGAAAGGGGATTATCCAAAATGGCTATTCCAAATTCAGTTAATGACGGAGGAAGAAGCGGACAACTACCGCATCAACCCGTTTGACCTGACTAAAGTGTGGCCTCACAAAGATTTCCCCCTACAAGATGTCGGCATCCTTGAACTGAACCGTAACCCTGAAAATTATTTTGCTGAAGTGGAACAAGCTGCTTTCAACCCGATGAATATTGTAGACGGTATTGGTCTGTCTCCCGACAAAATGTTACAAGGTCGTTTATTCTCTTATGGCGACGCACAGCGTTATCGTCTAGGAGTGAATGCAGAACAAATTCCGGTCAACAAACCTCGTTGTCCTTTCCACGCCTATCATCGTGACGGTGCTATGCGCGTAGATGGTAATTACGGTGCTACCAAAGGATATGAACCGAACAGTTACGGCGAATGGCAGGATTCTCCTGACATGAAAGAACCGCCACTCAAAGTTACCGGTGAAGTTTACAACTACAACGAACGGGAATATGACGATGATTATTATAGCCAACCGGGTGACTTATTCCGATTGATGCCGGCTGAAGAACAACAATTATTGTTCGAAAACACAGCTCGTGCCATGGGAGACTCCGAATTGTTTATCAAACAACGTCATGTGCGCAACTGTTATAAGGCTGATCCTGCATACGGAACAGGTGTTGCCAAAGCGCTGGGTATTGATTTGCAAGAGGCTTTAAAAGAGTAAAGAAAAAGATATTTTACTGATAAAGAGACTGTCTTATATTTTTAAGACAGTCTCTTTTGTATAGTATTGCCGTCAATCTCGAATTTTCTTTTAACATTCTTCTGAAATAGCCATTCAACTCTTTTAACTATCTTTGCCCCCTGTATAACCCCTTAATATTTATAACAGACTGATGAAACTAAAAAAATTATTCGCCGGAATGATACTATGTCTGGCAGTTGCTTCCTGTATTCAAGATGAAGCTCTAAATGTTGAAGCAGCTATAGACGGATGCAGCGGAAACGATATTCAACAATGTTTGATTGATCCAAACGAATTCACTGTTCAGCTATATGTATCAAGAGCTGCCGATCCGTCTAAAATAAACATCAATTTTGACCTTCCTACCGGAGCTTCCATAACGCCTGTTAAACAGCTAGCCGAAGACGGAGTTAATACTTATAATTTCAAAGACGAAAATAACCCTAGAGAATTTAAGGTTACATCAGAAGATAGTGGCTTTTCTGCGACCTATACAATCAGACTTTGGCAAACAGAAATGCCTTTCACATACAACTTCGAGACGCTAAGTTCAGACAATCCTTATCATAAGTTTACTGAAGAGAATCCTTCCGCAGGAGCTATCATTCGTAGATTGGAATTAGCCAGCGGAAATCCTGGATTCGAACTGACTAAAATGGCAAAAACACCAGAAGACTATCCCACAGTACAAGTAAATGGAGGAGTTGATGGAGGTAAATGTGTAAAATTAGAGACTAAGGATACTGGCAGTTTTGGAAGCATGGTAAATATGCATATTGCAGCTGGAAATCTTTTCATTGGCTCATTTGAAGTAGGGCAAGCATTAAGCGATGCAATGAAAGCCACCCATTTCGGATTTCCATTCTTCTACTATCCACTTGAACTGAAAGGATCGTATAAATACAAAGCAGGTCCTATTTTCTCATCAAAAGGAGTACCAGTAGAAGGGAAAAAGGATAAATGTGATATTTATGGAGTATTGTACGAAACAGATGCTAATGTACAATTTCTCGATGGTTCAACCTCACTCAATTCACCAAATATTGTAGCTTTAGCACGGAATCTTGAAAAGCTTCCTGAAACAGACAGTTGGACAGAGTTCAGCTTCAAATTCGAGCCAAAGAACGGCAAATCTATTGATTCCGATAAATTAGAAAAAGGTATCTACAAGCTTGCCATTGTATTCTCATCCAGTGTAGACGGCGCGAAGTTCGAGGGAGCTGTAGGTAGCACCCTTTATGTAGACAAAGTTACAATTGTTCAGACTTCTGACCCGAGTGAATATCCCGTAAATCAATAATAAACCTAATCAATTGATAAGATAATGAAGAAAACAATATATAATAAAGTAGCAGGGATTGTATTCCTCGCAATACTTTTTTCACATGTGGCATATGCCCAAAACGAACGTAACAAAGCTCTTATCTACTCATATTTACATGGATGGGAGTACAGTATCAAAGCTGGATTGAGCATTGGAGGTACTTCTCCTCTACCCTTACCTAAAGAAATACGTAGCATTGATAGCTACGCTCCCAATATAGCTATCGCTATTGAGGGAAATGCTACAAAGTGGTTCGGTAATGACAAGAAATGGGGAATGACCGCAGGTATACGTCTTGAGAATAAAACTATGACTACTGAAGCTACCGTAAAAAATTACGGAATGAAGATCATCAACACTAATGGTGGCGAACTACAAGGTCTTTGGACTGGTGGTGTAAAAACAAAAGTGAAAAATTCATATCTCACCATCCCCGTATTGGCTAATTATAAGATAAGTGATCGTTGGAAAGTATCACTTGGCCCTTATGTTTCTTATATGACTGAAGGTAATTTCTCCGGACATGTATATGAAGGGCATTTACGTACGCCTGATGAAACAGGTCAGCGTGTCGACTTTAACGGTGAAAGTATTGCAACTTATGATTTCTCTGACAACCTACGCAAATTTCAATGGGGAGCCCAATTAGGCGGTGAATGGAAAGCTTTCAAGCACCTTAATGTTTATGCAGATCTGACATGGGGATTAAACGATATCTTTAAGAAAGACTTTGATACAATAACGTTTGCAATGTATCCTATTTATCTGAATATTGGTTTTGGATATGCGTTCTAAATAAACGAGATATAAAAAAATAGAATAAAAGAAGTGGCGAAGAACCTACAACACTGGTTCTTCGCCACTTCTTTTATTCGCATCAGTTAGATACTTTAGAATTATCTCCCACTTTTATTCACCTTATTGATACTTTCAAAAACGCATATTTCTCCTATATGCTAACTGAATATAAACAAACTCTTATTCTTCTTTATAATGAATAATGCAAATCAGTAGTTGAATTAGAGTAAAACGTATCGGTTATGAGGAAATTATAAATAGTGGTTTGTTTTCAAATACTGATAGATAAAAAAAATAGCAGGAACAATTATATTCCTGCTTATTTTTATTTATCACTGACGAAAGAAATTCTAAAAAGACACTTTCAAATCATCAATATACAATGTACTACCCGGTGCACCAGAGAACTTATCTCCGTCTTTACTTGAAGAACACACAATAGCTAGTTTATATTTTTTTGAAGCATCCCAAGAGATACCTTTTTTCCATTCAAACGATACATTAAATGGAGTCCATTCTGCTTTCTCGCCAGTATCCTTTACAGAAGCAATCGCCACAATTTTATCATTATCTGGATCCAACAAATTTGTTCCATCTAAATAATCAGCCATATAATCCGAAACTTCATACAATACCGCATTCATAGCTGGGGCATCAGTTTTTGACTCATCTAACTCTGCTTTATTAGCTTTACTCGGGTCTGAACATACATAATATTTTTCTCCGGCTGTATATTTATAAACTCCAGAGAATGCTTTCGGCTCTTTATTGCAAGGCTGTCCGAAACGTGTGCTCTTTAAGGTATTAGAAATTTCCGTAATAAATACCCCATTAAACAAAGAACCGGAAGTAACATACGGAACCATACCCAAAATTGAACCACTTGAATTAAGAGTTGTCAATTTAGCTGCTTTACCTGAATAGCCATTTGCTTCTTCGTGTACGGCATAAGGTTTCGTTTTATCATATTTAGTTAAAGAGCTCCAAGTTTTCAAATATTCAACTCCCGGATTTGAAGTTGTCCATCCGCCAATCGGTTCATAATACTTCATATCTTCATCATCAGTATTATTTTTCAATTCCCATTGATCCAAATCAGTTGCAAAATTCAAAATACCACAAGATATAATATATTCTTCTCCAGTTATCTTGCCTTCGCTGTAATCTTTCTCTGAAACAATATTTATTCTTTGCGTCTTAGAACAATCAATAACACCTCCGTTATAAAGTTCACCATTATAAAACACCTTTGCACCATCTGAAACAACTAACTTCGGCACAATTTTCAATTGTTCTGCCTGTGCATCCGGTTTTGCATAAAGAATAATCCAGTTGCCTCCCATTGAAGAAGTAACAATAGAAGGTTTATAAGCAAGTACATCTTCATTAATGGTTACACTCAATAGTTCTTTCTCTGTCTTTAATACACCAGAAACAAATGTATAATTTACATTATATGTCTCTGACTTTATATTAATTTTCAAGGTCATTTCTTTGTCGCTGCTGATAGAACCTGAAATTGTATATTCTACCGCCTCCCTTTTATTAGCAACTGCAGCTATGGATCCTTTATACTCTCCGATACTGAAAGAACCGTCTGCTTGTTTTTCGATGGTCACTTCTTCTGTTTTCAATGAGCGATATTTATAAGAAGAAATAACCGACCCAAATTCAGGTTTTACAGGGAAAGACACATTAAATGATGAAATACTAATTTTATTATAACCTTTGGCCACCATAGTGATCCCTTTAGAAGGTTCAGTCAATTCAAATCCTTCACCTGTGTAATCACAAGTAAAACCATTCTCCGTACGTGGATACCAACCTGCAAATACTGTTGAATAATCAGCATCATCCGCTTCCGTACTAATACGGGTACCCGTAACTTTCACTTCAATATTCATTGTAGTAGACGGATCTTCCGGCATATGTTGAACTACATTTATTGTCATATTGACTTTCTCTGCAACCACATTTCCCGATACGGTAATGTCCAATGTACCCAAATCTGCATGTTGTATTGTGGCCTTAGTTTCCTGCAATACTACTTGAGAAGCATCACCTTCCAAAACAACGCCACCAACTACAATATCCCCTACAGTAAAAGGAGTACCAGCTATATCTATCGCAAAATTACGCAAAGACACCATTACTTTGTTCTCGTCTTCCGATTTAACATATATTCTTTGAGAAATTGGGGCACTTTCTGTCAAATCCACTCCTTCTAAGAAGACTTTCAACTGACTATTATAAGTTCCTACCACGAAACTATTAAGTCCGAGCCCTTCTCCTCCATTGTTACCATTTTTATCATCATCACTACAAGATGTAAACAATGTCGCTGTACACAATACAGCAAACAAGTAATAAAATAAATTCTTTCTCATTTTCTAAATTCTACTTTTAATTAATAAAAGCAAATACGTGATATTCCCATCACACAGATGCCTGAATTTTACAGGCGCAAAGTAACTATTATTTTCAGATACCCACAAGGTCTATATTTCTTGTTTCTGTTCCATTTTTAAAGAAATACATCTAAAATAGATAAATTCCCGCTGATTATTAAAAAGAAATATTCTGTTCTTAATAATCAGCGGGAATCTACAGTTCAAATCTCACACATTGATATATCAATACAACCTACTTACAGGCTGTTCATTAATGACACTCAAAGTCCTGTTGTTTTATTGTTTCACACCAGTATATTGAACATTTACATCCATTAACTTTGTTCCAGCCATACTTACCTCTACAACAATCGGCAAATTCAAATTCTTACCATCCACCGTTGCAGCAGTTATGTCAATTGCACAATCGACAGACATCGACGCAGCACCTATTGGAACTTCTATTCCCTTCAATTCCGTCGCACCACTGAAAGTAGATTTACCGTCTTTCTGGGTCAACGCACATTTCGTCACTTTTAAATCACCCAAGCTTACAGGTATAGAAGTCCCACCTATAGATACATTCAAAACAAAATCTTTGATAACTACATCCACTGCGTCATCTCCATTCTTTACCAGAGATAAAGATTTGGGCTCATTGGCTACTTCCTGCCCTTCCAACTTAACAACTAAATTACCATTATACGTACCAGCTACCTTTTCAGAGGCAACAGTAGTATCATCGTCATCATCGTCACTACAAGACATTAAAAAACTCATTGAGCCAATTAACATTGCAAACAAATAAAATGAAATTCTTTTCATAACATTCTCTTTTAATTAAAAAAAACTTCTCACTTCTAAAGAAGATAAAACAATATCTTCCATGTTTTTTCTCAAAACATAGGTGCAAAGTAACTATTATTTTCAGATATTTGCAAGGTCTATTTTTCTTGTTTCTGTTCTATTTTTAAAGAAATATACCCAAAAGGACTTATAACATACCATTTTACAAATTAAAATGATGATTTGAAAAAGGAAAGAGAGTTTATATCTCTGAACCCATTTATCTTCGTTATATGCTATAAAGCCAATCAGTTATCATAATCGTATTCCAGACTAAACTCATCCACATAAAGCACACTACCGGACGCTCCGGTAAAGAAATCACCGTATTTGCTTGCAGAACATACCAGGACGATATAGGTTGGTTTTCTGTTCGTAGCCCTATATTCCAGTTTCAAGTCAAATTCCTTATACACGGCAACAGAAGTTCCCGATGTAAATTCAGCATAAGCAATCACATGCTTATCATTTTTATCAAACAATTTCCGGTTAGAAGGTTTGGTGCGTATTTCAATCGGACTATCCCAATCACCAATGGCAATATAGATCGAGCAGGTATCTGTCTTTCCTTTTAAATAATTATATTCAATGGAAGAGTTATCAATCACTCCGGGCTGGTACTTATAATATCCTTTCAAATGAGTAGGATAAGCAGAGAACGATTGCCCAAAGTTCAAGATACCATTTGTTCCGTCGGTTGCCACATATTTACCGACAAAGAGGTTACCGGCAGCTAATTTCCCGGCAGAACCCACTCCCACAAACTTAGACTCAAGTTTCGCAGCCCTACCGGTTGTTTTACCCGACCATATATCTTCGGTAGGAACAGAGTTGCTGTCACCTAAGGTTGTAGCTCCTTGATTTCCAGTATCCCAGAAAGGAGCTTCATTACTTCCCCACGGGTTCCAGACTTTACCACTCTGATTCCAATTATCAAATGTACCACCTGTTAAAGGAATCTCAGCAGTCGTTCTAAAAGTAATCTCTTCACCACGATCTTCTGTTCCATCCACCAAAGCACGACATACATATTCCGTGTCCGCTTTCAAATGCGGAACACAAACATAGAAGTTTACTCCATTCTGTACAACGATATCCTGATCTACCCTTGTCCATTCTTCTGATGAAGCTTCACGTATTTCAAAGCCGTTCACGACATCCTCCTGTCCTTCTCCATAAAGCCATGCTACATTAGTCCAGCCATCCGCCGAATTAGTAAAGACAACCTTATCCGTGATGAATGCGTACAAACTCCACTCTTCGGTTTTTCCTTTAAATGTCACATTTACTTTCTGCTCTTGTGTAAAGTCCTTCAAAGTGGTAAAGTCAGGCGAAACGGTAGAACTGATCGGCCCCAGCTTCAAATCTTTCACGGTTATTTTGTTGAGCATCGTATTTTTATTGACATAAACGATAGCTTGTCGAGCTTTTTCGTCAATCACGGCTCCTCCGACCTGATTCTTGACGCTAAATACTCGTTCGACGGTCTGGTTGGCTATAATCTTCCAGCGATAATCCTGATACAAAGACAATACCACTTCTTTAGGAGAAGACAAATCAATCGTTGTATTCACCTTCAAATCCGTATTAGCCTCTTCTGAATAATCGAAACGGGTGACAATCACTTTCTTCAAATCTACAGAATCGAGCAAGTCTACTGTCACCGTACGTTCTTCATTATTAATGACTGCACTACCAATCTGTCCATTCACCTCAAAGCCGGTAATAGACAATCTGACAACAGGATACGGCAAATCATTCTTGACGCATGATGAAAAAGCAAATGCAATGCAAATGCATATAATTAAGGATAAAAGTCTATTTCTGCCTTTACTTTTCATGATTACATACTTATAGTTAATCCTAAATTAATATCAAACAAATTTATTTTAAAGTTGGCTCCACCGTTCGTACGGGAACCTTTCTCACCAAGATTATTCACCTGACTTTCCTTACGGTATTTCAAGCCTATCACTCCCACACTACATTCCACACTCACATTTTGCATAATAAAGACAGCCACTCCGGGATTAATCCCCAACTGTGCCTCAAATATATTCGTTTTGGTATTCTTCAAACTCTCGCCCGAACCTCTTGTAAACTCCGAATGTCCGAATCCCAAACGCAGATTGGTTTCATTGAACAATCCGAAACGTTTTCCCGGATCCAACCCGATATAGGAGCTATGGAAAAAGGTGCAATTATACAACTCTTCTTTCAACTTCAATTCCTTGAGAGTGAAATTCACGTCATCATCAATCTTAAAACTAACATTGCCTAAATGACCGTCCGTATGCTTATAACCGAGCTTTACACCCACTACCTGATTATCTTTGAAAAAATAACCGATAAAAGGAGCCACATTAATGGTACGTGCTTCAAAATCAAAATCATCGAGATAAGTAAACAATAATTTGGAGTCCTCACTGTTATAATCCCAAAACGAAAAATCCGTACCAAATATCCATTTTCCTTTAGGCATAAAGCGATAATTCACAATGCCACGATCAAACCGCCCTACCCTTTTGATTCTCAATAAATCAATGCCTCGCTTGGTCTCTAACGTATCACTTTTCCAATCGAACTCTCTTTTAACTGTTTCAACCGTGTGAACCGGAAGTGCAGCTGTTATTTTACTATCCTGTTTACGCTCCGACAATACAAGGTCACAAATCGTTCCTTCTAACTTCAAAGGAGTATTGACAACATCAGAAGCCAATTTTATATCCGTTGAAGAAACTGGCGGAACAGCTACTGCTTCTCTCTTAGACGCAACCTTCTGCCTTTTATCTGCCTGCTTTTTATCTACAAACTTCCCCACTGGTCTTTCTTCAGGCTTCTTCACAACCTTTTCCACAGAATTCTCTGCTGGAGACACGTTTTCCTCCACTTCTCCAATTATCTGGCGGGCAGAGTCCACAGCAGCTTCAGGTACCTGATAAGTATCCTCTACTGATGACAATACCTCCTGTTTGTCTTCCTGTCCCTCACTTTTTATTCCATAAAAGAATACCAAGCCGGCACATACAACCAGAAGCAGGAACAGTAATATGTATTTTTTTCTATGTCTCATAAAATCATAAGCAAATCGTCAATCCCAAACTAATATTGAAAGGATTCACCCTAAAGTTAGATCCACCCGTCATCCGTTTTCCCGTCTCTCCCAGATTATTTTTCTGTTTTTCCTGCCTGTAACGAATGCCGGCTATTCCGAGCGAACATTCAATACTTACATTTTGCATAATAAAAACAGCCAATCCCGGATTTATTCCCAATTGCACCTCAAATATATCTGTTTGAGTATTAACCAAATTTTCGTCTACACCACGGTCGAATTTAGACTTTCCAAAATTGAATGTCAAGGCAGTCTCATTGAACAATCCAAATCGTTTACCGGCATCCAAACCTACATAAGAGCGATGGAAGAACGACACGTTATACAAATTTTGTTCCAACTTTAAATCTTTCAAAGAGAAATCGACATCATCATCGATTTTCAACGTGATATTATTCAAGGCTCCTCGCATATTCCGGTATCCGAACTTCAATCCCAACACCATATTATCACGGACAGCATAGCCTCCATATACAGAAAAATTCAGATTACGCCCATCACAATCAAAATTATCAAAATAGGCAAACAGCAGTTTATTATCCGCACTATTATAATCCCAGTATGACATTGTGAAACCAGAGATCCACTTCCCTTTAGGAATGAAACGATAGTTCATGATTCCACGATCATAACGTCCGATACGTTTGATTCGCAGGAAGTCCAAGCTCCCTTTTACTGGTAGCGTATCCTTCTGAAAAACGGGGACAGAATCTTCTACCTCCAACGATTGACAAACCGTTTCTGTCTTTCCCCACAAAGAGAAAAAGAATACAGACACCAGTACTGTTACCAATAACCGTTTATACATTCGTCCTGTTTTTTAAAGGTAAAAAGCTATTCCCAGTCCTATACTGAAAAGATTAATTTTAAAATTGGCACTCATCGACGAACGGTTGCTTTCGTAAATCCGGTCCGTCACCTGATGGGTTCGGCTGACATTCAGTCCCAACACCCCAATGCTTACTTCCACTGCCGTATAATTATTGATAAAGGCAACCAAACCCGGACTCAAACCAACACTTGCATCCAAAGAAGTCTGATATACTCCTGTCAGGTCATCCCCTTTACCGTTCACCACTTTTGAAACAGAACCTCCCAATTCTAACTGCACTTCATTGAATAATGCAAAACGCTTGCTAGTACCTAAATTGATGTAATTTCTCAAGACAGCAATTCCCGAATAAGAGTTCTTCAATTCATACAGGTTACTAATATCAAAGTTGGTATCTTCATCAATATTTACACTGATATTATTTAGCTTGGTATACGTCCGGCTATACATAAAACGTCCACCTGCAGCTACATTATCCTTAAAAGCATAACACAATACCGGACTCACTTTAAAAGCATACCCTTCCCCACTCAAATTCTCTATCACCAGAAACTGATAGTTATCATTTGAGTATTGAGAATAAGAAACTGAACTACCCACAATCCATTGTCCCTTAGGAATGAAAGTTCTCATTTCTATATTCCGTTT
>OGUL01002527.1_pt1 | contig 12152 bp, 12 predicted proteins | sample 1553651 | NCBI WGS metagenome assembly OGUL01 (sample SAMEA2580048, study PRJEB22360) | human gut metagenome | biome: human gut; feature: human-associated habitat; material: faeces | place: Denmark | collected 2008/2010
TACCGGGAATACAAAAACGCCCCCTTTTAACAGCATTCCGAATTTCCTTTGCGGGCTCCGCCCGTTCTATTCAACAAACCATCCAATATGTCTCAACAAACCGCAATCTCCCCTACCCGCGCCCAGGATTTTCCCGAGTGGTACCAGCAAGTCATCAAGGCCGCCGACATGGCGGAAAATTCCGAGGTGCGCGGCTGCATGGTCATCAAGCCATGGGGTTACGCCATCTGGGAACTCATTCAGAAAGACCTGGACCAGCGCTTCAAGGACACCGGCCACACGAACGCCTATTTCCCCCTCCTGATTCCGATCTCCTATCTGGAAAAGGAAGCGGAGCATGCCGAAGGCTTCGCCACGGAATGCGCCGTAGTCACCCACCACAGGCTGGAAGCGCAGAAGGATGAAACCACCGGCAAGACACGCATGATTCCCACCGGGGAGCTTACGGAACCCTTCGTCATCCGGCCCACTTCGGAAACCGTCATCGGTGCGGCTTTCGCCCGCTGGACCTCCAGCTACCGCGATCTGCCCCTCAAGGTCAATCAGTGGTGCAATGTGATGCGCTGGGAAATGAGGCCCCGAATCTTCCTGCGCACGGCCGAATTCCTGTGGCAGGAAGGGCATACGGCCCATGAAACCCGGGAGGAAGCCATTGAGGAAACCCTCACCATGCACAAGGTTTATGAGGAATTCCAGCGGGACGTGCTCGCCATCCCCACCATTCCCGGGGAAAAGACGGAGGCGGAACGCTTCCCCGGCGCGGAGCAGACCTACACGGTGGAAGCCATGGTTCAGGACCGCAAGGCCATCCAGGCCGGGACCTCCCACTTCCTGGGGCAGAACTTCTCCAAATCCCAAAACATCTGCTTCGCCGGACGGGACAACACCCAGCAATTCGCATGGACAAGCTCCTGGGGCGTTTCCACCCGTATGATCGGTGCTATCATCATGGTGCACGGCGACGACAGCGGCCTTATTCTCCCGCCGTCTGCCCGCCCCGCGTCGCTCCCCAGCAAATCGTTATTATTCCCGTCACGCCCAAGGAAGAAAGCCGCCAGGCCGTTCTGGACCACTGCGAGGAGCTGGCGCGCACCCTCCGCGCCAAAACCTTCCACGGCCAGCCGCTGCGCGTGCTGGTGGACAAACGCGATCTGGGCGGCGGCGCCAAGAAATGGGAATGGGTGAAAAAAGGCGTGCCCGTGCGCCTGGAAATAGGCCCCCGGGACCTGGAAAAAGGCTCCGTCTGCCTTCAGCGGCGTGACCGGCCCGCCAACGAAAAATCCTTCGTCCCGGAAACGGAACTGATCGATACCGCTGCGGATATCCTCCAAAGCATCCAGGACGCCCTGCTTCAGCGGGCCATTTCCTTCCGGGACTCCCATATCCGCCCTGCCTCCACGCTGCGGGAATTGGAAGAAAACTTCTCCGGTGAGGGAGACGCAGACTGGCTCCAGGTGCCGTGGGACGGGTCGCCGGAAGAAGAAGAAGCACTGGCTAAGCGGCTGCGCATCTCCATCCGCTGCATCCCGCTCGGCGAACTGGGCCAGGGCGAACCGGCTCCCTGCATCCTCACCGGACGCATGACGACACGCCGCGTTCTGTGGGCCAGAAGCTACTGAGCCCTCTGATTGTCCCTTTCAACGGGATTGTTCCAAGGCAGGCCCAAACGGGCCTTTACGGAACAATCCCGTTTTTATGCGCCCCCCACCGTTTTCCCAAAAACGGCATCAACAAGGAACGGAACAACATGTATCGCAGACCAGAACACTTTCTTCTGCTGCGTCCCCATGCCGGCGGCGACATCCGTATTCCGGGGAAACAGGATTTTTTCTCTAAAAAAATCTTGCCAAGACCGGAAAACCTTATATACTCCTCGGCACACGGACGCTGTAAGGCTCCAATCATTTAAAGCGGATGTAGCTCAGGGGTAGAGCGCAACCTTGCCAAGGTTGATGTCGTGGGTTCGAATCCCATCATCCGCTCCATTTTTTAAGAATTCCGGCCGGTTTGATGCGGGAATAATGAGTTTGCCTGAACAGTGATATTTCCGTTTAATCGTTTGAAGGTGCGGAAGGAGGATATGGCGGTTCGTTTATTTTTGCGGAGGTGAAACAAGAGCCAGCCGGATATCTTGTTTGCAGCGGGGCCTTGTGCGCTGCCAGCTTTTGTTGATCTCCTCCGGAAGGAGAGGAATTATTGCGGAAGCCCGCTTTCCTGGATGACGGGAGTTTCCCCTGGAAGGACTTTTCTTTTTAAAAACAGCGCTGTCAAATATTTACGGACCGGTTCATCATAAAGTTTCAGGCAGAGCCAGGCCAGCAGAATGCTTCCAATGACGACGGCCAGGGCTCCGGGAAGTGAGTCCAGGAAGGAAAGCTTTTCGTTTTTCACCCACGCATAGTACAAGTAGATGAACGGGTAATGCACCATGTACAGGGGGTAGGAGATGTTGCCCAGGAAACGGCATATTTTATCCGTATGGGGATTTGTAATTTTGCCGGAAGCGCCAAAGAGGAGGATGAGCGGGAAAAATACCGCGAAGCACGCTGTTTCATAGAGGCTGTTCATCCAGAAAGCATTTTGTCCTCCCAGCCGGGGAACGGCCAGCAGAATGGCAAGACTGCATAACCAGAAAGAATTTTTGACGTTGAACGGTTTGAACAGCCGGAACAGGAGCAGCCCGGCTGAGAAGGAGTACAACAGGCGCAGGGAGCCGCCCGTCCATTCCGTGCCGGTCATGGAGAATCCGGAGCATATGTCCCCGTTGGGGCCCCAGAAGCTGAAGGAGGCAAGGCCGCATCCGGCCGCGACAACCAGTATTGCCAGGGAACGTGTGGAGAGTTTCCGGATGAAGAGGGCATAAAGAAGGTTACCGATGTATTCAAAGAACAGGGACCAGCTCGGGCCGTTGAGCGGGTACATTTCTCCCAGACCCCGGATTTCCATGCCGGGAGGAGACGGAATGAGCAGAATGTTGACGAAGGTGGCGGCGAACAGAGAGATGACAGCCACCTGCGATACGTCCCATACGGGGCAGCCCTGGAAATAGAAGATGAGCGCGCCGATGAGCGCCCCTATCGCCACCATGGGCTGCAGGCGTATAAGGCGGCGTTTGATGAATTCCCTGGTCGTCATCGTTTTCCAGCGGTTATCATAGGCATAGCCGATGACAAAGCCGGAAAGCATGAAGAAAAAATCGACGGCCAGGTAGCCGTGGTTGATGATTTGGTCCACATGGCTGGTGGCGTAGGCTTCAAAGATGTGGAACCATACGACGACAATGGCGGCTACGCCGCGCAACCCGTCAAGAATGTGGTAGTGGTGTTTTTCACTGCCTGGGGGAATGGGAGAATGCTGCGTTTTCAACATGAGAGAAGCTGTTGTTCGATACTGTTTTTGTTTTAATGTGAAAAACCGGCTGCTCATTTTCCGCCTTTCCAGTAGATGCAGGTTCTCCGGAGGCGCAGTTGTTGAGCTGCCTAAGCAAGTACCCTTCTTCCCGGCAGATTCTTTCAACAGGTGTTTCCTGTTTTATCCGCCGGCAGGGCGATGAGCGGAACGAACGGCGGTTTTCCGGGGGGGGGGGAAGAATCGCTTATGGCTCGGAAGATGCAGGCAACCGGGAAACCCGTCAGGATGGAACGAATGCTCAGCCTTTGCGGTAGTTTACAAGGGTTTCCATATATATTCCGGAGATACTGCCGCCGTCCATGGGGGTTATGTCCTTGAATGCGGGGTTGATGGGCTGCAGCACGTATTCCGTTTTTCCTGTTTCCGCATTTGTCCTGCGAATCAGTTTTTTCAGCGTAACGCCGCGTCCGTCGTTGTATTCCACGATGGTTCCCGGTTTGGGGATAGACGGGGCGGTATGGCGCCGCATAATCACCAGGGAGCCGTCCGGGATGAGGGGTTCCATGGATTTCCCTTCTACGCGAACCACGTATTCGTTTTTACCCAGGGGCCTTTCCATGTAAATGGTAGACGGGACAGTGTCGCTTTCCGCAAGAGAGCCTGCGGCGATGTTGCCGATTATTTGCGTACTGTATTCACGCCTGGCGTGTCCAGCATGGGACGGAAATTGTCTGACCAGGGGAACCAGGGGGGAGTGTGTTGGCCGCAGCTGGCGTTCCTCCGCCGCTTCGTCCGCCAAATCCGTCAGCCACTGGCGGAGGGGGACGCCTTTTTCAGAGGCGGCCCGTTCATATTTCCTCATGCGCTCTTCCGTGATTTCCAGCACGAGGCGATTGGTCTGGACAGGTTCGTCTTCCGGTTGAACCGTTTTGTATTGAGACATCAGGGATTGGATTTTCAACATGGCGCTGGCGGGGAAGGGGCCGGAGGGGGAGAGCCAGTTATTCACCGTACCTTTTTCCGTACCGCATTCCATGGCAAGCCAGTCACGGTTTTTCCCAATGGCCTTCAACCAGTGTTTCACATCCCCTTTTGTCGGTGTCATGGCTTGATGATACACGATTTTCGTGAATTGTCGATAGAAAGAAATAAATTGAATTCGTTAAAACATATTGACGCATTAACGAAAATCGTTAAAAAGGCGCTATGAAGTACATGCCTTTAGACCTTTCCGTAATGCAGCCGGAGCCATTTCCGCATCCCGTGATGATGAGGTCCGACCTGTATCCCAGAAGACAGCCCTCCCGGGAAGAAAAGTGGGGCATTTGCCCAGGTTCCGTCTGCGGCGCGCTGCGGGCGCTGGTTCGTCGATGCAGGGAAGAGGCGAAGCGGCGGAAGCTGGCAATGAACATTCTTTCCGTCGCCGGAGCCTGCGTTTTCGGCCTGATGGCTGTCGGCGTGTTCTGGCTGGCTGTTGAGATGGATAATTCCGCTTTGCAGGCTTCCAAGTCTTCCTGTTCCATAAAACCGTAAACCGGCCCTTGCCCAAGGAGTTCGGAACGCTTTTTCCTGCGGAGCTTGCTTTCGGAAATGAACGGCCGCGTTTGAGGCCTCCCGGTTTGTTTTTTCCGGTTGAAACGCCTGCGGACGCATGAAAGGTTCCGGCAGGAATGGGCGCCGGATTTCCAGAGGGGCTTTTTTTATCCGCAGAGCAAGTTGAACGGGAGAGACGGGGAAGGGCTGGAGCTTGGATAATTGCATTATTTGCCGGCTGCATCACCCGGGTTCCGGAAATTCCGTCCTCCAATGCCGTTCCTGTGCGGGAATAGCGGTTGGTCATGCGGGCGGGCAGTATGGTGTCCGTTTGCGAAGAGGATGAAGCTGCGGTTCCGGATTTCTGTCCGGAGGGAACCGTATGAGATGGAGCAGGGAAGCCTTTCCTCCACGTGGTCGTTTCCCGTTTATCTGGCGCGGTTTGATTTCATTCTGGCGTGGCCGCCGGGACCGGCTGTTGAAGTAGCTTCCTGAGGCGCAAGCGGGCGCAGGACTGTATGGAAATACCCTGTGGTGTCTGTCGTGCCGGGATGCGAGGCGGGGATGATGCGACCTGGGTCCGGGGCGCCCATCATTCCGGGCGTTATGGCGCTGGTCGGGAGACTGGAGACGGAAGATGCCGCCTGAAACGGCGGCCTTCCGCTTCTGGATTCTTTCCGTGTAAAAGATGCGCCTTTTAGATGCGCCTTTTGCGGAGAAAGTGAAAAATGAAGAGGTTTTTCTCGATTTTGCATGTTGAGAAATAATTTTATGACAGTTAATATGTATTTATTATAAATGAATTAAAAATAATGAAACAGAAAGTGCTAAAATTTTTTTGCATTATAGTTACTATAAGGAATAGCCTGAATGAAGAAAGAAGAGGGCATGGTACGCGGCCGGCGTCTTTTCCCTTCTTTTTCCGGAAGCCGGCCGTCGCCGTTTAAAAGGCACATCATGAAAAACAACAGACTTTTTATCAAATCATCGCCATGACCAAGAGAATGATTAAAAATGCTTCCTACGAAGGGGAACGCCCCCTGTTCGCTTCCCGCCATCTTAGGCTGGAAGACGTCATTATTTATCCGGGGGAATCCGCCCTGAAGGAATGTTCCGACATTGAAGCCGTACGGTGCGAGTTCCGGGGGAAGTACCCTTTCTGGCACAATGACGGGCTGCTGGTGGAACATTGCCTGTTCAGGGAAGGCGCCCGGGCCGCCATCTGGTATTCCCGGAATCTGCACATGAAGGATACCCGCGTGGAAGCGCCCAAGATGTTCCGTGATATGGACGGGATGGTTCTGGAGAACGTCGTTTTGACGGATGCCCTGGAATGCTGCTGGCACTGCCGGAATGCGAAGCTTCGCGGCGTTCAGGCGGAGCATGGGGATTACCTGTTCATGCACGGGGAGAATATAGATGTTGACGGCTTCCGCCTGAACGGAAATTACTCTTTCCAATATTGCAGGAATGTGGTGATACGGAATGCGGAAATCCATTCCAAGGACGCTTTCTGGAATACGGAGGACGTGACGGTGTACGATTCCGTGGTGGATGGGGAGTATCTGGGCTGGCATTCCAGGAACCTTCGTCTGGTGAATTGCCGCATTTCCGGCACGCAGGCGTTGTGCTACGCGGAAAACCTGGTTTTGGAGAATTGCACGCTCGGAGAGGATGCGGATCTCTGCTTTGAGTATTCCTCCGTGCATGCGGAAATCAAGGGGCGTGTGCACAGCGTCAAAAATCCGCGCAGCGGCCGCATTGTTGCGGAAGAGTACGGGGATATTATTCTGGACGAGCATTGCAAGGCTCCAGCCAATTGCTCCATTGAAACGGAAAAAAAACAATCCGGAGAAGCCGCATGAAGTACGATTTTGACACTGTTGTTCCGCGCCGCGGCACGAATTCCTACAAGTGGGATTCCATGCCCCGGGAGGATATTCTGCCCATGTGGGTGGCAGACATGGATTTCCGTACGGCTCCGGCGGTGACGGAAGCCATTCGGAAAAGGGCCGAACACGGCATTTTCGGGTATACGCGGGTTCCGGATTCCTATTATGAGGCGGTCGTGAACTGGTTTGAACGCCGCCACGGCTGGAAGATTAATCCGGAATGGATGATTTATACCACGGGGGTGGTTCCCGCGCTGTCTGCCGTCATACGGGCCCTGACGGTTCCCGGAGACAAGGTGCTGGTGCAGACGCCTGTGTATAATTGCTTTTTTTCCTCCATCCGCAATAACGGATGCGTTGCGGAAACCTGCCCTCTGAAATATGAGAACGGCAGATATACGCTGGATGCGGAGGATCTGGAACGGAAAGCGTCCGATCCCGCCGTCAAGCTGATGCTCCTGTGCAATCCCCATAATCCCGCCGGACGCGTCTGGACAAGGGAAGAATTGGAGGAGATGGCCGCCATTTGCCGGAGAAACGGCGTTTTCGTAGTGGCTGACGAGATTCATTGCGAACTGACGTATCCGGGCCATCCCTATACGCCGTTCGCTTCCCTCTCCGAGGACGCCCTGCGCCATTCCGTCACCTGTATTTCCCCCAGCAAGGCGTTTAATCTGGCGGGCATTCAGATAGCCAATATCGTCGCGGCGGATGAAGAAGTCCGGAAGAAGATTGACAAGGCCATCAACATCAATGAGGTGTGTGACGTCAATTCCTTTGCCGTGGATGCCCTGGAAGCGGCTTATAACGGCGGGGAGGAATGGCTGGAGGAACTGAAGCTCTACCTTTACGGGAATTACGAGATTGTCCGCGATATGCTGGCCGAACGTCTGCCGCAGCTCCGTGTGGTGCCGCTGGAGGGGACCTACCTGGTCTGGATAGATTGTTCCGCTCTGGGGCTTCCCTCCGCAGAGATTGTCCGCCTGCTGGAAGAGGAGGGGCGGGTGCTCGTCAACGGCGGGGAAATGTATGGGGAAACGGAGGGGCGCTTCATTCGCCTGAACATCGCCTGTCCCCGGAAGCTGCTGCTTGAGGGGCTGGAAAGAATCAGCCATACGCTCTGCGGCCGCATTTCCGGAACACGAACGTGCCCGGCGTCCCCTGCAGGTTCTTAACAGGTAGAACGGTTTTAATAACAAGTAATCAAGTTGCCATGGAAAATAAGATGACGAGAAGAACATGGCTCCAGTCTTCCACCGCAGCCCTGGCATGCCTGGCTTTGCCGGAGTATGCCCTGGGCGCGATTGCGGAGAAGGGTGGAGCTTCCAGGGTCTGGATGACGAAAGAAATTTCTCCGGAGGCTCTCGTGAGGATTTACGAGGCTCTGGGGCGTCCGGCCGGGGGAAAGGTAGCTGTCAAGATCAGCACCGGGGAGCCGGGAGGCCGCAATTTTCTGAGTCCGGCCTTAATCAAAGACCTGGTGCGCCGGGTGAACGGCACCATCGTGGAATGCAATACGGCTTACGGAGGCAAACGCTCCCGGACGGAGGACCATTTGCAGGCTGCGAAGGATCACGGTTTTTCCGATATTGCGCGGGTGGATATCATGGATGCGGAAGGGGAGTTCACTATCCCGGTGAGGGACAGGAAGCACCTGGAATACGATATCGTGGGGGATCATTTAAAGAATTATGATTTCATGGTCAATCTGGCCCATTTCAAAGGGCATGCCATGGGCGGCTTCGGCGGTGTGATCAAGAACCAGTCCATCGGTGTTGCCTCGGCAGCCGGGAAGGCGTACATCCATTCCGCCGGAAAGACGCGGGATGTTTCCTCCGTGTGGAACAATCTGGCCAGTCAGGATGATTTCCTGGAGTCCATGGCGGCTTCCGCGCAGGCGGTGGCGGATTACTTCGGGGACAGAATTTTGTACATCAATGTGATGAATAATCTGTCCATTGACTGTGATTGCGATTCCCACCCCCATGCGCCGGAAATGAAGGACATCGGTATTCTGGCCTCCCTTGATCCGGTTGCTCTTGACCAGGCCTGCCTGGATCTCGTTTACGCCGTCAGGCCGTCCGAAGGGAATGACAACAGGCCCCTGGTGGAGCGTATTGAAAGCCGCCATGGGCGGCATACGGTAGAGTATGCCGAGAAGATAGGTCTTGGCAGCAGGAAGTATGAACTGAAAGAGCTGAAACCGCAGCAGGCCGTTTAGTCGGTCATTTCCTTTTTAGTATCAAAAACAATAGAAAAAACTGTGATGGAAAAAGTGATGTTGAACAATGGCGTTACGATGCCTGTCCTGGGATTTGGCGTTTTTCAGATTCCGGACGCTAAGGAGTGCGAACGCTGCGTGCTGGATGCGATTGAGGTCGGCTACCGTTCTATTGATACCGCGCAGATTTACGGCAATGAGGAAGCCGTAGGCCGCGCAGCGGAGAAGAGCGGGGTTCCGCGGGAAGAGTTGTTTCTTACCACGAAGGTGTGGATTTCCAACGGCGGGTATGAGAAGGCGAAGGCGTCCATTGACGAATCCCTGCGCAAGCTGCGCACGGATTATCTGGATCTGCTGCTCATCCACCAGCCTTTCAACGATTACTACGGCACTTACCGGGCCATGGAAGAAGCGAACCGGGCCGGAAAGGTACGCGCCATTGGCGTGAGCAATTTTTATCCGGACCGTTTTGTGGACCTGGCGGAGTTCTGCGAGATCAGACCCGCCGTCAATCAGGTGGAAACGCATGTGTTCCACCAGCAGGAAAAAGTCCGGGAGGTGATGGAAAAGTACGGTACCAGAATGGAATCCTGGGGGCCTTTTGCGGAAGGTCGCAATGGGTTTTTCTCCAACCCCGTGTTGAAGGGCATTGGAGAGAAATACGGCAAGACCCCGGCGCAAACAGCCCTGAGGTTCCTGATTCAGCGTGGAATTATCGCCATTCCGAAGACGACCCACCGGGAAAGGATGGAGGAGAATTTCAACGTCTTTGATTTTGCCCTTTCCCTGGAGGATATGGGCGCTATCGCCAGGCTGGACCGCGGAGAGAGCCTTTTCCTGTGCCACCGGGATCCGGAATCGATCCTGTACCTGATCAATTACGGGAAGCAGTAATTCGCATGAAGTTCCAGAAAGATGATACGTTACTCATTTAAAATATTTTGTGTGGCTTTTTCCGCCTGCTTTTGCTGTGCGGGGAGCCTGTTGGCAGAAGATAATAACCCCCATACGGACAAGATGATGAACGAGAAGCTGAATTTAACGCAGGAATGGGACAAAGTGTTTCCTAAAAGCGACAAGGTAACCCACCGCAAGGTAAGTTTCCGCAACCGTTATGGCATTATGCTGGCTGCGGATTTGTATATGCCCCGGAATGTTAACGAGAAATTGCCGGCTATTGCCGTTTCCGGCCCTTTCGGAGCTGTAAAGGAACAATCTGCGGGCCTTTATGCCCAGACGATGGCCGAACGAGGTTTTTTGACGATCGCGTTTGATCCCTCGTATACGGGAGAAAGCGGAGGATTTCCCCGCTATGTCGCGTCTCCGGATATCAATACGGAGGATTTCTGCGCCGCCGTCGATTACCTTTCCACCCGCGATGACATGGATTCGGAACGTATTGGAATCATTGGCATTTGCGGCTGGGGCGGCATGGCGGTCAATGCGGCGGCTATCGACACCCGCATCAAGGCAACGGTAACCTCCACGATGTACGATATGAGCCGCGTGAACGCGAACGGCTATTTCGACGCGATGGATGCCGACGCCCGTTATGAGCTTCGCAAACAACTGAATGCCCAGCGAACGGCTGATGCGAAGAGCGGTTCTTATGCCCTCGCGGGGGGCGTGCCTGATCCTCTGTCTGCGGATGCCCCCGGATTTGTGAAGGATTATTACGATTATTATAAGACGCCCCGCGGCTATCACAGGCGTTCGCTCAATTCAAATGGCGGATGGAATGTCACTTCGGCGCTTTCCTTCATCAATATGCCCCTGCTGGCGTACAGCAGTGAAATCCGGAGCGCCGTGCTCATGATTCACGGGGAAAAAGCCCATTCGCGCTATTTCAGCGAAGACGCCTTCAGGAAGTTGAAGGGGGACAACAAGGAGCTGATGATTATTCCCGGTGCAAGCCATGTGGATCTTTATGACAATCAAGCCGGTGTCATTCCTTTCGACAGAATCGGACAGTTCTTTCTGGAGCATCTGAAATAAGGGGGCCCGCTGCTGAATTTGGGAAAGAAAGACGGAACGTAATGAAACGCAAGGATTTTTTGAAGATAACGTCCGGTTTTGCCTTATCCCTGGTTTCCCGGGGATGGGCCGGGGAGGGTTCTTCTTTGCTGCCTGATGGTCCGGGGTCTTCTTCCGGGGTGCCGAAGAAGGGTTTTCTTGGGGAATCCCGGCGCCTTGGAGGCCTGGAAGTGTCCCCCATCGGGCTGGGTTGCCTGCCGATGGTGGGTTATTACGGCGGCAAGTATGATAAACAGGAGATGATTGCCCTGATACGCCGGGCTTTTGACAAAGGAGTTACTTTTTTTGATACGGCGGAAGTGTACGGGCCTTATACCAGTGAGGAATGGGTGGGGGAGGCTCTCGCCCCTGTCCGCAACCAGGTCAGAATAGGAACCAAATTCGGTTTTGGCGTGGAGGAAGGCCGTCCTTCTTCCCTGAACAGCAGGCCCGACCATATCCGACGTGCGGTGGAAGGTTCCCTCAGGCGTTTGCGTACCGACCACATTGACCTGCTTTACCAGCACCGTGTGGACCCGGATGTTCCGATGGAGGAGGTGGCAGGTACGGTGAAGGAATTGATGCAGGAGGGAAAAGTGCTGCATTTCGGCCTGTCCGAAGCCGGCGCCCGTTCCATCAGGAAGGCCCATGCCGTGTGTCCGGTGAGCGCCGTCCAGAGCGAATACGCTATCTGGTGGAGGGAACCGGAGACGAAGATTTTTCCCACGTTGGAAGAGTTGGGCATCGGTTTTGTTCCGTATTGTCCGCTGGGGCGCGCCTTTCTGGCAGGAAGGACAGCCGTTTTCAAAAGCGGGCCCGCCGCGCCACTTTGCCCCGGTTTACTCCGGAAGCCCTCAGATTCAACATGCCGCTGGCTGTTCTTGTCCGGGAATGGGCGGAACGCAGGGGCATGACTCCGGCCCAGTTTGCCCTGTCCTGGATGCTTTCCCGGAAACCGTGGATTGCGCCTGTTCCCGGAACAACCAATCCAGCCCATCTGGATGATTTTCTGGGAGGGGCTTCCGTTCGCCTGTCCGAACCGGAACTCAAGGAATTCGACCTTGCCTGTTCCAGAATTCCCCTGATGGGGCACCGGGCGGATCCGTTTACGGAGAGCCAGATTGACAAGTAGTTTTGCCGGC
>OGUL01002531.1_pt1 | contig 12136 bp, 6 predicted proteins | sample 1553651 | NCBI WGS metagenome assembly OGUL01 (sample SAMEA2580048, study PRJEB22360) | human gut metagenome | biome: human gut; feature: human-associated habitat; material: faeces | place: Denmark | collected 2008/2010
GTTTGTCGCCAGTCCATTATTGAACAATGATACTCCTTATGCGGACGGTGAAGCGGCTGTTCAGAAATTATCTTGGTATGGAGATTATAAGAAAGAACGTTGGGAAGCGGCTTTAAATGCCGGTTTGGAATTCCTGAGACTGAACAAGGAAAATGGTAGTTATCATGAAGTGGTGAATACAGGGAATCCTCGCGAAGACTATATAAATGGCTATTGGACAAGAGGTAGCAGAGAGATTATTATGTCTTCTCATCGTTTTGCTGTTTATGATATGAGTACGAAACCTTTAGATCGCGGACATAATGACTGTGATATAGCTACCAGAGCCAGTTATGCGGATATGTTTGAGTGGAAAGACGGTTCTGCTTTTGACTGGAAGAATGAGACTCATGCAGCTCATCCCTTCTTTGACGAGAACATGAAGCCTACTCGTGACATTCGTCTTTATGAGACTCTGATTATAAATCAGGATAAGTTCAAGAATCAGACTAATGGTGCGGAATGTTATCAGGGAGGAAGGCAGAGTATGGAAAACAGCAGTTATAATAAATCTTCTAAGTACGGTTATAGTGTCCGTAAGTTTGTGAGAGACAAAGCGGAAGAAGTGAAGAACAAGCCATACCAATGTCCTTTGATTCGAATGCCGGAAGTTTATTTGAGTATTGCCGAAGCAATGAATCAACTGGGAGTGGCCGGAGTAAAGGATGAATTCGGACGCGATGCTTATGATTATATAAATATCGTTCGTCATCGTGCAGGAATGCCGGAAGTCCGTAAAGTAGAAGGGCAGGAGTTGGTTGATATACTGTTACATGAGCGTGTTGTAGAGTTTGGGGCGGAAGAAATGAGATACTTTGATTTGATTCGTTGGAAACGTAGTGATTTACTTTCTACTCCTTTGGAAATGCTGGTTATTAAGATGGAAGGAAGAGATACAGCCGGTAAACCGATATTTAGTTACCAGCGGTCTGTGACAAACGAGAAATATTCTTGGAAAGATTATTGGTATCTGATTGCATTTTCACAAGCTGAAATAAACAAGAAGTACGGATTGATTCAAAATCCGGGATGGTAATGGAAGATTGGTTAATCCTTAAACAACATAAGAAAAATGAATAAGTTATTATATATTGTTGGTATGGCATTTTTATTGTCCACCACGGCGAACGGGCAGCAGAATGCGACTGATAGCTTGGTAGCTATCGGGTATAATGATGCAGATACAAAAGTGATTGATTTGGGATTTGTCAAGAAAGATCGAGGAAATCTAACACAAGCGGTTTCTACCGTTTCTTCCGAGGTATTGGCAAATAAAACCGCCACATCCTTACAAAATTCTTTATATGGATTGCTACCGGGGTTGTATGCTAAACAAAATGTAGGATGGCATTCGGAGGCGACATTGAACATACGTGGACAGGGTGGTCTAGGTGAAGGTACTCCCTTGATTATAGTCGATGGTTTTCCTCGTTCATTGAACACTATTACTTTGGAAGAAGTGGAATCCGTGTCTGTATTGAAAGATGGCGCTGCAACTGCTTTGTACGGAGCACGTGGAGCTAATGGGGTGATTCTGGTGAACACCAAACGGGGAACCTATAACTCTTTTGATGTAGATATTAATTATAAACATGGCTTTACACTACCTGTTAATAAACCAAAGATGGCGGATGCATATACTTACGCTCGTGCTGTGAATGAAGCTTTGCATTATGACGGATTGGCACCTCAATATTCCGAGAGTGATTTATTGGCTTTTAAGAATCAGACTAATCCTGAACTTTATCCTAATGTGAACTGGGTAGATGAAGGAACACGAAATGTCGGCGAAAGCAATCAGTTAAGCTTGTTGGTGCGGGGAGGAGGAAATAAATTGCGCTATATGGGGCTGTTCGATTATAAAAATGATTTTGGTTTGCTGAATGAGCAATATACCGAGTATTCTGACCGTTATAAATCTCAAATTCGCAGTTATGATATGCGTTTGCGAATGAATATTGATGTCGACTTGACTTCAAGTACACAGATGCAGTTTGGTATTGTCGGTGTACTGAATGAAACAAAACGACCGGATGCCAGTGTCAGTACGATTTTTGAAAATCTGTATAAAGTACCGTCAGCAGCTTTTCCTGTCAAGACTTCGAACAATGTTTGGGGAAGTAACCTGTTATATAAGATGAATCCGTTGGCAGTTATTGCTGATCAGGGATATTATCAGACTAATTGGAGAAAACTGGAGGCCAACATGCGTATTACACAGGATTTATCGATGCTGCTTAAAGGCTTGAAAGCGGAAGCGGCTATTGCTTATGATAATACCGCTACTTTTTGGGAGAATGGTTCTAAAACTTATCGTTATGAGGTGACTTCCTATTCGGATGAAACCGGTAGGACTAGTATGATGTATGGAGATAATTCGGCACTGGAGATTAGTAGTGGAGGACGTTCCAATAGTGTATTGGAGCAGACCATTCGTAGTAATTGGGAACTGAAGCTAGGTTATGACCGTATGTGGAACGGACATCAATTGAGCGTAGCAGCTCTCTATCGTCAGGAAATGGAAGAATCGTTGGGTGTTAATGTGTCTTGGTATCGTCATTCTATCATGGGAGTTGCAAGTTATAATTTCCGGAATAAATATTTGGTAGATGTTGTTGCTAATAATTATGGAACCAGTGTTTTACTGAAAGGAGATAAATATCGTTTCTATCCCGCTGTGTCGGCAGCTTGGGTTTTATCCAATGAAACTTTTTTAAAAGAACAGTCTATAGTCGATTTTATGAAGTTACGCTTTTCTTACGGACGTTCGGCCGTGGATAATCTGGCTTATGGTTTGGGTAAACATTTTTGGAGCGGAAAAGGGCAATACTTCTTTGGCGACAGTAATACAAAAATGGACGGTTATATGGAACGAAAACTACCGATGCGAACGTTGGAATTGGAAACCGCAGATAAATATAATGTCGGATTGGATTTGCTGTTATTTAAAAATCTAAGTTTTACGGCTGATATGTACTATGACAGACGTACGAATATTCTGGTTTCGAACAAGAAAGTATCTAGTATGATTGGGATTGAGGTCCCTCAACAAAATGTGGGTAAAGTGGAAAGCAGAGGATTGGAACTAAGTCTTGGCTGGAAGGATGAAATCCGCAGTTTCCGTTATTACGCTAATGCCAATGTTGCTTTTCTGGATAGTAAGGTGATAGAAAACGGTGAAGCTTATCAGCCCTATGATTATTTATATGCAAAGGGGCATAAGGTCGGGCAGGCTTTTGGTCTCGAAGCTATCGGTTACTTCAACGACGATGAAGATATCCGTAACAGTCCGACACAGACATTTTCCACAGTGCGTCCGGGGGATGTGAAATACAAGGACCAGAATAATGATAATCGGATCGATGCTTATGATGAAGTGGCAATTGGTAAATCAACCATTGTTCCTGAAATGGTATACGGGTTGAATCTGGGATTTGAATATAAGGGATTTGGAGTGGATGCTACATTCCAGGGGATAAGTGGTATCAGCACTATGTTGACAACACCTCATGTTTATCGTCCGCTTCGTAATAATAACAACATTTCTACTTGGTACTTGTCAGACAGAATCCGTTGGACGGAGAGTACAAAGGATATTGCCAACGTTCCCCGTCTGTCTACATTGGATAATGCGAATAACTATCGCAATAGCACTCAATGGTTGGAAAACGGTTCATTCTTAAAACTGCGAAATCTGAATATCTATTATACTTTCCCGCAGAAATGGACGGAAAGACTGCAAATGGATAAGCTTCAGATTTATGTGCGTGCACAAGATTTATTCTCTCTGGATCATATCAAATACCTGAATTGCGAATCCCTTTCATTAGGTTATTTTGATACGATGGGTGTTTCTTTGGGACTGAATATAAATTTTTAAAAAGAAAGTACGATGAAAATAAAAAAATATATCGCGATAGTGTGTGCTTCTTTTTTGGTGGTCGGATGTAGTCTGGACTTTGATGAAACCAATGGCGATACGAAAGAGATAGCTTATTCTTACTACGACAATTTGGCTAAGCTTGTAACTTACGTTTATAGTTTTTTGCCAACGGATTTGGATCGTAATAGTGGTGCGATGATGGAATCGGCTACGGATAATGCAATGTATAGTTGGAATCAGAATACAATTTATAATATTTGTAATAATGTTTGGAGTCCTATTATGACGATTGATACCGGTTGGGATTATTTTAATGCAATTCGGAGTGCCAACTCTTTTCTGGAGAATTTCGATATAGAAGTTTTGAAAGAGTTTGAGTTTAATGACGACTATGATGTGATAATGGACAAGGCTAAAATATTTCCTTATGAGATACGTTTTCTGCGTGCTTTCTATTTCTTTGAACTCGCCAAGCGATACGGGAATATTCCGATGTTGATCCGGACTTACGATCCAGAAGAGATAAATCTGGTGAAACCCTCTTCTTTTGAGGAAGTGATTGATTTTATTGTTCAAGAATGTGACCAGATCGCTAATCAGTTGCCGGCAGACCATAGGGACTATCGTGGTGAAACCGGACGTGCAACGAAAGGTGCTGTGTTGGCTTTGAAATCCAGAGCTTTGCTTTATGCTGCCAGTCCACTTCACAATGCAAGCGGGGATAAAGGAAAATGGGAAAAGGCTGCGAGTGCGGCGGCGGCAGTAATTGCTATGGGAAAATACACTTTACCTAAGGTTGGTAACGACCCGTTATATAAGGGTGGTAACGATATGTTTAGTTCTCCACAGTTGATTTTTGAACGCCGTGACGGATTACAGACTAGTACTTTCGAAGCACGTAATGAACCAATGGGGTATGAAGGTTCGCTGGGTGGGAATACACCGACACAAAATTTGGTAGATGCTTTTGAAATGAAAGATGGTACTTCGTTTGACTGGAACAATGCGGAGCATGTGCAGAATATGTATGTAGATGTCACAGGTAATCCGACACGTGATCCTCGTCTGTATCTGAATGTATTATATAATGGTGCTACATGGCTGAAACAAAAAGTGGAAACGAATGTAGGAGGTTTACATACAGGAATGGATGGTGCAACAAAGACGGGATACTATTTGCGCAAACATATGAATGAATTGGTCAGTCTGGATCCTGTGAAACCATTAGGAAAAGAACATCATTATCCTTTGTTCCGGTATGCCGAAGTCCTGTTAAACTATGCGGAAGCTATGTATCATTGGATGGGAGCGGATGTGAAACCGGCTGAATATCCCTACACTGCTCGTGAAGCTTTGAACTTGGTTCGTGACTGCGCTGATATGAAACATATAACAGAAACAGGTGAAGCCTTTCTTGAGAAAGTACGTAACGAACGGCGTATCGAACTAGCTTTCGAAGATCACCGTTTCTGGGATATCCGCCGTTGGAAAATGGGCGAAGTTGTGAAGAATATTTATGGTGTTCAGATAACAGGAACAGGTTCTAACTCTACTTATAAAAGAGTGTTGGTAAGTCAGAACCAATGGGATGATAAAATGTATCTGTTCCCTATTCCCCAAAATGAGTTATATATGAATATAAATTTAGAACAGAATCCGGGTTGGTAACAACAAGTTGTAATTAAGAAAATATGAATACAAAAATCTTTTCAAAAGTAATGTTTGCCTTGTTGTTCTTCTTTGCAACAGGGTGTAGCGACGATCAGGAAATCTTCTTTGAAGATTATGCCAATGATGAGGCTCCGGAAGTGGTACATCCCGATCAGCGGGATAAACCTTATCCACGTGAAGAACATGAACTTTATGTCAATCCGTCGCCTTTGATCGTGCCGAGAGCTGCGAGGAAAGCAGAAGAATTTCTGGAGTTTGAGCTATCACAGAATGTCGGTTTCCCGGAACAGGGTACCTATCGGTCGGGAAAATTGAGTTGGAATGTGTATAATATTCACGAAGAAATGTCCGTAGGACAGTGGTATTGGCGATTTCGTACAGTAGATAAAGACGGCAGGACAGCGGGTTGGAGTAAAGTGTACTCCTTCACGGTGAGCGGTAAAGAACCGGTGTTTGTGACACCCAACTTCACGCTTCTTCAGCAGAATATCCCGACAAAATATCCACGTATCCATTGTTATATAGAGTCAGATATTGACAAGGCTAAAACCACGATTACTCAACATCGGGAGTATGCCAGTCTGACGGAGCGTGCCAAAATCGCTCTTGACGAGCGAGGATTGGTCCCGACTGATTTATATGCAAATACAACTGATTTGAATACTTATGTGGATTACTATCTGAATACGGCATATTTGTTAACTGGAGAATCAAAGTATTACGATAAGATTTTAGATTATGGGCGTAGGATGTTAGCTCAAAATGCAAGTGATGCAACACTGCTCAATGATAATTTCCGGTCCGCCTATATTGTTAATATTTTGAGTATTGTTTATGATGTTTGTCAGAAAACCTTGACAGAAGAAGAAAAGACAGCCATTGAGAAGATTATCTTGAAAGTGGTGACGTATTATTATGATTCTTATAGGGGCCACATGGAGAACTGGTTCTTTGATGAACATACTTGGCAGATTACTCTGCGCGCAATGTTAGAAGGTGCTTTCGTAATTTGTCAAGAATATCCTGAAGCTATGACCTCATTGGAGTATTTTTATGAATTATGGACTTCAAGAGCTCCGAGTAATGGTTTCAACCGTGATGGAGCTTGGTTTAACGGAGCCGGATATTTTGAAACTAATCAGTATACATTGTATTATATGCCAATGTTACTTTCATATCTGACAAATGTTAATTTTTTGGCGCACCCGTGGTATCAAAATGCAGGAAAGGCATTGGTGTATTCATGGTTACCTGAAAGTCGGGCGACGTCATTCGGTGATTTCAATAGAGGAGACATTCCTTATCGTTCGCGGGTAGGCTTTGCTGATTTTCTGGCACGTGAACTAGGTGATACCAATGCAGTCTGGTATGTGCAGGAATGTCAACGGACATTCCCCAGTGGAACGGCTGATGAGCACTCTTTGTACAGTAATCTTGATCTTCGTCTGTATCGTATCTCGCAAGGAGATGCTCCGTATAACATTACGGAAACTACGGATATTGAGATGGATAACTTTATTTGGTATAAAGATTGTGGTGAAGGAGTTGCATTTTCTAATATGGTCGACCGTAGTAAAAATCTCTCATTGGCTTTCCGCTCCAGTCCTTATGGATCAGGCAATCATACACATTCGGACCAGAATAGCTTTAAACTTTTATACAAGGGTGAAAATGTATATATGAATGCGGGTTATTATCAAAATTATAGTGACGCACATGCTATTTTGCAATATCGCAATACACGTGGACATAATACTGTAATGATAAATAATATCGGGCAGCCTTTCACGACGCGTGCTTATGGTAATATTACTCGTGCTTTGAATGGGGATAATCTGGCTTATTTTGCAGGAGATGCGTCGCAAGCCTACTGTGGACAGACGGAGAATACTTATTGGATTAAGTGTTTTGCCGAAGCGGGACTTTCGCAGACAGCTCAATATGGGTTTGGAGATAATCCGTTGAATTGTTATAAACGTCAGATTTTTATGTTGCGCCCTGATAAGGTGGTTATCTATGATGAGTTGGGGGCTGATCAACCTGCCACTTGGCAATGGTTGTTGCATAGCCCGGTAGAGTTTCATGTAGCAGGAAACAAGGTGACTACTACTTATATTGTGAAAGGTGGATTTACTTCGGTAGCGCAGATTTTTAGTGATCAAACGCCAACGATTACTACCACTAACAAATGGTTTCAAGGTGGTGAACCGGCCGATCAGGATCCGGTGAAATATCCTAAAGAATGGCATTTGACAGCTGAGTTCGCTTCTTGTGCCCAAAGTAAAATACTGACTGTTATACAAATCAGTGATGATGGACGGGTAGATGATATCTGGCGTGTGGATGATAATTTTAAGATAGGTGACTGGGAAGTGGAAGCTGAATTGAGTGCCGATAAGCCTGCGGCTATCTCTATTGTCAACCGATTAACAGGAACTGTATTTAATAATAGTAACCAGACGCTGATTATCAATGGAACTCCTTATCAACGGCGGCAAGAAAACTCGTCTATACTTTATGATGCTGTTCATGGAGAAAAACAGGTACAGGAGATTGGGGATAAAAAACTACAAGTTACCCGTTCGTTGCAATAGTATAAACCTTTTGTTTAATAGAAATTCCTGAAAGAGATGAATAAAATAACTTATATAATAGCAGTTTTGCTTATGTCACTTTTCAATGCATGTTCGCAGGAGGAAAGCTTGGAGCCTTTGGACGGTAATAGTCAGGTGAACTTTTCCTTGGAGTTACCGGCATCGGTAGCCTCCACACGCTCGGAAATTCAAATTCCTGCGTATTATAAAATGCGTTGTATTCTGGAGGTATGGACAAATGATGATAAACCGGTATTGAAGTATCGTGAGGAACGATCGATAGAGGGGGGAGCACCCTCTATCGACTTTATGATGCAAGCCGGTGATTACACATGTCTGCTTTGGACGGACTTTATAGCCCGCGATGCTGTTATGGAGGAAATAACCACGGCAGACGGGGTAGTTTATAATCATTTTGCCGACACTTTCTATGATACGAGGGACTTGCAAGCAGTGACGATTAAAGAGTCTAATGCTGTCAATCTGTTTGATACGGATGCTTGCGATGCTTTTTTTGCAAAGATAGATTTGGAGAAAAAAGCGGAAGGCATTTCAAAGACTGTGAAACTGATTCGTCCGTTGGCTAAGTTGGTAGTTAAGGAAAATGATGAAAAACAATTCTCTTCATTGACGAAATTGACAGTTTCCTATCAAGTACCGGCAGGTTTTAATGTATTGACGGGTGAACCGTTGAAATCCATGCAGAATTTGAATTTTACGAAGACAAATATGGATGAAAAGAATGCAGAAGGACAAGTGTTGTTTACAAATTATGTATTTGCTCCTTCTATCGGGGAATTAGAAATGGGAACCATTGCGTTCCAGTTTTCACTGGGGAGCACGATTCTGAGTCGTGAAATACCGGCCGGTTCTTTCACTTTGGCACGAAATCAGCAACTCAATGTGAAGGGAGCGTTGATAGGTGAAGGGACTTTTGTTCCTGAAGAACCAGCCGAACTTCCTCAGGTTGGTGACTTTTATTATCAAAACGGCACTTATTCTTCCATTTATACAGCAAGTGTATCCAATCCTTGTATCGGTGTAGTATTTGCCGTGACTCATGATGGTAGTATTGTTGATAATTCAAAGAATTACGAAGTTAACGGAAAAGCGAAATTGGAGAAAGTTCATGGTTGGGTAGTTGCCGCTTACGATGTAACGGATAAAGCTGTCGGAGGAAATGGTTATCTGAAAGCAGGGGTTTCAGAGAATATTGTAATTCCTGACGGAGTCAAAAAGGATAAGGGAGATATTTATGGCTATATGAATACAGAATTATTCAAAGCGATAGGAAAAAATGAGGATTATCCGGCATTGAACGCCATATTGAATTATAGTGAACAAGTGCCTGCACCACTTAACTCCAGTGGCTGGTATTGGGGAGGAGATGAACAATACCGGATTCTGATGACAACTTATGCCAATAAAGGTGATGAAGAACCTTCACTTGCTGTAGGACGAGCTTTGGCGGTATTAGCAGAGAATAATGTTGGTAAAATACTAGGAAAAGGTGGTGATATGAGACGTTACTGGGCAAGTACGTTTTCTGAAGCAAAAAAACTGTTCTATATCGTGTGTTCGGAACCTACGAATAGTGATTTTATGGCAGTGGAAGATTGGTGTGAAATAACCAGTGGTCGTAATGTCCGTGCAATTCTGACATTCTAACATAGTACTTAATTTAAATTGATGAATATATGAAAAATGTTATTTTTAAATTACTTCTTTTTTGCTGCATAGGGCTGTTGTCATCTTGCAGCAAAGATGACAATAATATTTCCACAGACATTGATGCCAGTCAAATTCATTTATCCGTTCTTTTTCCCGAAGAATTGTCTGCAACACGTTCGGTTATAGAGAATCATAAGTTACGCTGCATTCTTGAAGTTTATACAAAAGAAGCGAATCGGTTAGTTTATCGTGAAGAGACAGTTGTAGATCCGGGCAGATTGGAAGGAGGGCTTTCTTTTGCTTTTGAGATGGAAGCCGGTATCTATAATTGTTTGATGTGGGCAGATTACATTGATGCGAATGTGGTTCGTCAGAATGAAAGCAATGATGTAGTAAATGACCGTTATGTAGATAAATATTTTGACACCTCCGATTTGACTGCTGTTACTGTAAAAAATCCTATGGAACTTGTTAACAGCGATGCTTGTGATGCTTTCTTTTATAGTGGTGAAATACAGAAAAGTAACAGTAAAGGACTCTCACTGGAGATTTCCTTGACACGTCCGTTCTCAAAAATCAGTATCAGTGAGGAAAACCAGCGTGAATTTGATTTGCTGAAAAAGTTGGATGCGGTTTTCCCTGTAGCTACTACTTTTAATGTCGCTACAGGAATGGTGGTAGGTGAACCGATACAGTTAGAACATCGTGTAACAGATTTCAAACCGGAGACAAGGACAGAACGTACATTACTGTCATTTTATACATTTGCCAATAGTGAAACACAAAAAATGGGTAGTGTGAGCCTGACTTTCACTACCGGTATAGAGCCGGTTCCTGTATTGAATGTGACCATTCCGGAAAATCTTATTCCCATAGTACGTAATCACCATGTAAAAGTGAGTGCTGCTATGATGGTGGAATCACCTGAACCGGATCTTGATTTTAATATCACTTATGATATCAATGTGGCAGATTGGAAAATTGCGGATAAGAATGTGATTGCAGTGAATGGTAAAGCAAAGGTAGGTGATTTCTTTTATAAGGACGGTACTACCTCATCCAATTATGTAGACGATGCTGAAAACCCATGTATAGGTGTAGTTTTCGCGGTAGCGTATGATGATGGTGCCGCTGCTGGGGACAGTCCTGAAAATTATCCTGGTACAGGCTTAAAGACTGTAAACGGTTGGGTCGTATCTGCTTACGATTTAAGAGATGGAATTAATGATGTTAATCTGAAACCTAGAAAATCAGCCGATGTGGTGATTCCTGACGGCTTGAAAGGGGATATGGATGATATTCAAGGATTCTTGAAAACAGAACTGTTAAAACAGCAAACGTTGTCTGATTATCCTATTGCGGAAATTATTGTAAATTATCAGAATAAAGAATCGACAAAAGCGCCTGCCAATACTAGTGGTTGGTATTGGGGAGCCGTCAAACAATATGATACACTTGTAAAATCGTATGCAGAAGCAAGTGGAGGTCAGTTGATAAAATCCTTGATGGTCCGGAACTCTTTGCAAGTTCTGGCAGAAGCCGGAACAGGTGAACTGTTTCCAGTAAATGGTAATGAAAGACGTCATTGGTATATTACTGCTACTGACAAGAAGGATAAGGGGATATGGGCAGGATTTGTCTGTTTAGGTGTAGGCAATAATGATTATGGTGGTATTGAAGATGATTGGTGGGCAGTGACAAACAGTGGCAATGCTCGTGCTATCTTGACATTTTAGTTAATTGCATATAGTAAAGGATTGTTTAAGGATGATTTTTGAGGTGGGTGGGATGGTGTTTGTGTGAATCTTTTTCTGAGATTCGATTTTGGGGAGAGATAAAGAGGAATCCAACAATTATCTGTATTTGACACAGATAATTGTTGGATTTTCTTTTTATGTAGAACTTGTTGTTATTATCAGTTGTCCATTTCTATTGTTTGCCATTCTGCTGGCATAAATTTTATGCTCCAGCATTGGGTAAGCGGCATTTATCTTGTCTTAACCGTTCATAATCTGTTCTCTTCCTGATGTTGTTTGATGTATTCGCTGGGAAGCATTCCCATATTTCTCTTGAAACTGTTGGTGAAGTAAGACGGGGAACTAAAACCGATTTTATTACTGATTTCGGCAATAGTATAGCGCCCTTCGAGCAACATTTGACATCCTTTGTTAAAACGGATGCGGCGGATGAAGTTTGCTGGAGCTTCTCCGGATATGGCATTCATTTTAATATATAAGTTAGAGCGGCTCATAAATAATTTGCTTGCCAAATCTTCTGT
>OGUL01002532.1_pt1 | contig 12121 bp, 9 predicted proteins | sample 1553651 | NCBI WGS metagenome assembly OGUL01 (sample SAMEA2580048, study PRJEB22360) | human gut metagenome | biome: human gut; feature: human-associated habitat; material: faeces | place: Denmark | collected 2008/2010
AGAACCGGAATCATAAGGAGAAATATCCGTATCTACACTGAACACCACGATATTTTTCATATCGGTATCCAGACAGTCTGCTGCCATCTGAGCAAGAATGGTATCACAGCCGGTTCCCATATCAGAACAGCCAAGTGCCAGGGTGTAAGACCCGTCTTCATTTAATTTAATGTCTGCTCCGCCGACATCGATCCCTGCAATAGATGAGCCCTGCATGGCCATAGCGATGCCGACACCCCGTACTTTGCCGTTACCCATATCACGGAATGGATATTTCTCATCCCATCCGATCATTTCCTTTGCACGGGCAAGGCATTTATCCATGGTACAGCTGCCGTTGATTGGTACATCCGGATATCCAGGAAGCGCCTCTCCCTCCATAGGCATGTTCAGCTCACGGAATTTTACCGGATCCATACCCATCTTATGAGCCAGCTCATCTGCTGCGGACTCCACAGCAAAAATACCCTGTGTGGCACCATAGCCACGATAAGCGCCTGCTGCCTGCATATTGGTGTAAACCACATCATAGGCAAAACGGTAGGCTTCTGTATGGCGGTATAATGCAATGGATTTATGTCCGGAAAGTCCTACGGTTGTAGGCCCATGCTCTCCATAGGCACCGGTGTTGGAAAGGGTATAAAGATCGATGGCCTTTACAATACCGTTTTCGTCCGCACCCATACGGATATGGATCTCCATCTCATGACGCGGAGAAGACGCGATCATGGATTCCTTTCTGGAAAAAACGATCTTGGACGGACGTCCGGTAACCCAGGTTACCAGTGCCGGAAAAACCTCACTGACGGAAGACTGTTTCGCTCCAAATCCTCCGCCGATACGCGGCTTGATCACACGAACTTTGGAAGACGGAATGTTCAACGCATTTCCTACGATCCTTCGGATATGGAACGGGATCTGGGTGGAAGAAACCACCGTCAGTCTCTGGAAATGATCCATATAGCAGTAGGTACGGAAAGTCTCCATCATGGTCTGCTGGTTTGCCTTTGTGTGGTAAACCTGGTCTACTGTATACGCACATTTTTCTAGCATGGCGTCCACATCACCCACTTCTTCTACATTGGAGGAGCAGAGATTCCGTTTATTATCTCCGCCGGCCGGGATCGGCATATACCAGTCATCCTCCGGGTGCACCAGGATCGGATTATCCTTGGCTGTGTGGATATCCAGAACTGCTTCCTCCACACGATATTTTACCTTAATGCGCTTCAGGGCTTTATCTACTGCTTCTTCTGTCTCACCGGCTACGATGGCAACCGGATCCCCTACAAAACGCACATGCTTATCTATGATATAACGATCCCAGGGACTGATCTCCGGTGCTGTCTGTCCGGCCAGGGTAAATCTTTTGTGTGAAACATCCTCATAGGTGAGAACACAGGCGATCCCCTCGATCTTCTTTGCAGCATCTGTTTTGATCTCTTCCACCCATGCATTGGCATGAGGGCTTCTTAAAATCTTGACGATCAGGCAGTCAGAAGGTGCAAGATCATCGGTATAGACCGGTTTTCCGGTTACCAGCGACATGGCATCTGTTTTTGGTACCGGCTTGTTTACGTATTTCATTTTCCTTCCTCCTGTCCTTTTTTATAGTCGAGAAATTTCAAGATACTTCTGGTCTGTCCCACAAATCCCGAACAACGGCACAGATTTCCGGAAAGATACTCCAGGATATCCTCTTCTGTAGGATCATCCAGTTCCTTTAACATGGCAAACACATTCATGATAAATCCCGGATTGCAGAAGCCGCACTGCTCTGCTCCCTCATTGGCCATAAAAGCTCCGAATTCCTTTGCTTCCTCCTGCATTCCCTCCAGAGTCACGATCCGTTTCCCATCTGCGCGGGCAGCCAGCATGGAGCAGGACAGTACCGGACGTTCATCCATCAACACAGTACAGAGACCACAGTTTGCAGTCTCACAGCCACGTTTTACGCTGTAACAGCTGTTTTTCCGCAGGAAATCCAGAAGCAGTTCATCCGGACGTACCTCTGCCTGCCGTTTTACACCATTCAGCCAGAAAGTGATATTCATTCTGCTCTACCTCCGATCTCTTCCCAGGCTCTTCTCGTAAGGACTTTCACAAGAAGGCTTCTGTATTCCTTTGAAGCACGCATGTTCTTGTCTGTAGGAACATGTTCCACCGCATATGCGGCAAAAGAAGCTGCTGCCTCCTTTTTCTGCTGTGCATCCATCTGTGCAAAATCTTTTAAGATCCCCTCTTCATCTTCTACGATCATTGCTTTTCCGGGTCTGGCGCCAATGACAGTTCTTGCTTCTCCGTCAATCAGAGATGCCGCACAGGTGATTACCGGAAAATCTGTGGAATTGTTCCGCTGGCTTAAGTACACCGTGTTCAGCGGCTGTTTTTTCACAATGATATTTACCAGGATATCGTTATCTTTTTCCATGGATGCAAACTGTGCCAGCGGAATGGTTCCGCCATTGTACAGCTCCACCCAGGTATCCAGTGCCAGAAACATGGTCAGCACATCGGAAAATCCGAATCTTCCGAAAATACTCCCCCCCACTGTGGCACAGTTTCGAAACTGCACGCCTACAATGTGCCGCACGCTTTCCCGGATGGCACCGTTCGTATAGGCATTCAGCTCTTTATGGGTTTCCAGTGCATGAAGCGGTGTCATGCAGCCGATCACAAACGCTTCTTCCGTTTCCATAATGGTATCCAGCCCAAGATCTGACAGGTCAATGGCTGTCATGATGTTACGGTTTCCCATTTTCAGCCAAACCATACCGCCCAGCACACAGGCTGTTCTTTTCTGGTTCAGTTCATATGCCTGTTCAAGGCTTTCTGCCTTTACGTAATTCTTTATCTTCAGCATACTTTATTCCCTTCTGAATTCTCATTCTCTTTCATCGCGGCTGTTTTTTCAGCCAGACATTTATTTTAACAGACCGTCAGCTAAATAGCTATTGTTTTTTCTCTGCTGCTGTTCTGACGCCGTATCAGTCAGCGATCTCCAGAACGATAAACTGATACGGTTTCAAAATGATCTCTTTTCCTGTGATCTCCGCTGTTTCCTGATTATTCAGAAGCACCTTCTTCATTTCTCCGGAAAGAGATACCTTCTGAGACTGTGCCTGCATATTTCCCAGGATCAGCAGATCCTTCTCACCGTTTCTTGTATAGGCGATCAGATTCTTCCGTTCTTCCTGATATGGAGTGAAGGTTCCGTATACAAGGGTTTCTTTATATTCCGGAGCTTTTCTCAGTGCAGTCAGCTTTTTGTAGAAAGAAAGGAGGGAGTCACTGTCCGTTAACTGGGTCTCTACATTGATTTCCTTATAATTGGGATTGACACCAAGCCACGGCTCTCCTTCTGTAAATCCTGCATTTTTCTCTGCGCTCCACTGTACCGGAGTTCTGGCATTGTCTCTGGAAAATGCAGAAGCAGCATCAAGAGCTTCTTTTTCACTGCATCCGGCACGGAGTGCTACCTGGTATTCATCGATGGTACTGATGTCATCGATCTGGTCCATAGAAGTAAACTCCATATTCTCCATACCGATCTCCTGACCCTGATAAATAAACGGAATTCCCTTCAGCAGGAAATAAATACCTGCCAGAAGCTTTTTGGAATCCGGGCAGCGGTCTTCCGGAGAAATATAGTGACAGACACCTCTTGGCTCATCATGATTCTCAATAATGTTGGAGATCATACCGGTATCCCCGATCTTTTTCTGAGTATGGAAAATACACTTCTTATACTCTTCCGGACTCAGGTACGGTTTGGATGCATACCAGCCATTCGCGCTCTTTCCATAACAGGTTTCCTCAAAATCAAACATGGATGAAAAATATCCGTTTTCTCCAATGAAGTCTTTGATCTCATCTTCCTTTTCATTGAAGACCTCTCCTACAGTAAAAGCATCATAGGGATGAAAGCACTTCTCAGCCATCTCTCCCAGAAATTCTCCAATCCCTTCTGCCTCCTCCAGCATCCTCTCGACGCTGCAGAGCCCATCTGCACGATCGGCAGGATAATCGGAAAACGGAAGCTTCTTCTTGATATTGATAATGGCATCAATACGGAATCCGCCAAGCCCTTTTTCCATCCACCAGCGGATGTTTTTGTAGACTTCCTCTCTTACCTCCGGATTCTCCCAGTTGAGATCCGGCTGCTTCTTGTGGAATACATGGAGATACTGTTTATCCGGATGTCCCGGAAGCTCTTCCCATACCGGACCACCGAAATAGCTTCTCCAGTTGCAGGGAGCCTTGTCATCCTTTTTGTCCCGGATATAAAAGAAATTTCCATACTTTCCGTCCGGATCCTTAATGGCCTGCTGAAACCACTCATGCTCATCGGAGCAGTGATTTACCACCAGATCCATAAGGATGTACATCTCTCTTTTTTTCGCTTCTGCGATCAGCCGGTCCATATCCTCCATGGTCCCAAACCGCGGATCAATCGCATAATAATCTGCAATGTCATATCCCTGGTCTGCAAGTGGAGATTTATAGATCGGGGAAAGCCAGAGGATATCTGCTCCCAGTTCCTTCAGATAATCAAGCTTGCTGATGATTCCCGGGATATCCCCGATCCCATCTCCGTTGGAATCATAAAAGCTCTTGGGGTATATCTGATATACCACCTTGTCATGCCACCATTTTCGTTCCATTTTAATTCCTCCTTATGCCTGTTTGATCATGCAGTACTGCTTTAGATCAAATCCTTTTTTCTGTACAATTCCGTATAATTTAAATCCGAATTTCTCATACATGGAAACATTTGCCGGATTATGAGTTTCCAGAGAGATCATCAGCTTATGCCTGTCCGCATAATCGATCACCTCATCCATCAGCTTCTCAGCAAGACCATGATGCTGCATCTTCGGCGCCACAGCCAGATAGATCACATGAAGTCTTTCTGCTGTATGAAGCTGGGAAGTCCAGCTGGAATTCAGATAATCTTTTCCCTGGATGAATTTCCGCAGGGTCGCAAGACTTGGATCCTCTTTGATCAGATAGCCATCTGTTTTCAGAAGGGCAAAAAAATCCACCATCAGATTATGTAAGGCTGCTTCATGCTCCGTTCCGTCGGATACTACCAGGATGCTGTTCAGCTCACTGCTGTCTGCATAGATCTCACAGGTCTCAAAAAACTCCGTAAGATCACAGGTAAAAAGCTCCGGCATCAGACGTTCTCTGGTATCCCTGTCCGGGATCAGTGCATGATACAGAGGATCCTCCGAAAAACATACGGTCAATATCCGGATCAACCTGTCCAGATCTTCTTCTTTCACTCGGTATAAATTATGGCTTTCCATTCTTTCCTCCAGGTATGGTTTTATTCTGTTCCTTTTTCAAACATATCGCTGACCTCGCAGATCAGATCTGTAAGATTTTCAGCTGTGCGGATCAGATATCCGATATCATCCACATAATATTGCTTCTGCCTCTCCCAGGCTTCCCTCAGGCTTTGTTTTTCTGCCTCCAGGCTGTCACCCGGTTTCTTTTCTTTCAGGCTTTCCACAAGGTCATAAAGGTTCTCATGATGGATGATCCGGCCTTTTCCCCACATCAGACGATCCGGGGACTGCTTCATGATATATTCTGTAAAATGATAAAAAACTTCCCGTTCAAACTGAAATGCATAACAATTATTATCAATACTGTAAAAGGATTCCAGCGCAGGCGCAATCTCTCCTTTTTCCAGATATTCCATGGCTTCTTTCAGTGCATAAAGATTGTTCTGTACGGCCTGCTGGGGAAAGATCACATTGTCATCCCAGTCCAGACGCACCAGATAATCCTGGGATTTCCGAAATACACCGAGAAGCTTTTCGGTGATGGCATCGGCTTTTTTCCAGTCACGTTTTTCTTCCGGAATGCTGTTGAAGCGGCGCACCTGCTCTGAAAGAATGGCAGCTGCTTTTTTCGCTTCTTCTGTTTTTTCCAGAAGGAGAACACCGTTGGCGCCGGTCTGCATACACAGATCCAGATCCAAGCTCTCAATACTACCGGCCAGTGCCCGTCCGAAATCCATCGGCGGCAGTGCAAGACTGTCAATAGCAAGAAGGAGCCTCAGATAAAATTCGTGGTGGAATTTATATACTTCTTCCTCATAAACATCCTGGTTATCATACTGGGAATGATAATAATTTTCCATAAACGGACCACCGCTGAAATCATTGACCATGGACGGGATCCCGGAAATCGCCATGGTAAAATCATCCGACCAGGTCTCAATGGGATACAGTGTAGTCATACCCTCCGGATAAATCCCCTTCGGCATCTGCACTGCGTCCACAAATCCACGTACAAAATCCGCATACTCATAGGTACAGCGCACTGCATCCCTGGTGCTGTGTGCATGGGCCGGAAGTTCGAAATTCAGATCTGCGATCACGTGCCCATGCCACTCCGGTCTCGCTTCAAATACCTGGCGGTAAGCACCTGTGGACCAGTCATATTTCGTGTCGGAAATCCCCCATTCTTCTGCTGCAAGCGCACATACCACAATGGTATGGCGAGGTCTGTATCCACCGTGGATCAGAGCCCGGGCAATTCCGATGATCATTGCTACGGCCGCATTATCATCCTGAAATCCTTCAAAATAGGAATCATAATGGGCACTTAAAAGGATCATGGAATCGGAACTGATTTTTCCTACAATATTATAGGTATACTGGTCTTTAATCACCTCTGTGTCCGCGTCAAATTCCACGGAAATCTTTGGAATCTTCTTTCCGTCCTCATTTTTTTCTTCCATCAGACGGCGGATCTTAAGAAAATCTGCTCTGGACATGGAAAAAGCCGGAGCACTGGAAGGTCCTGCAATGTCCTGTGCATTCAAAGCCGTATCATCGATCTGTGCGTATCCTCTGCTCTGTACGGCGATCAGAGCTGCTGCACCCTTCAGGTGTGCCTGATACACCGGGTAGTTGATCCACCATTCTTCTCTCTGGTTGATCTCGATAAGAACCAGCTTTCCTTTTACATCGATATTTTTATATTCGTCAGCAGTACCTTTTCCAAGATATACAAGGTCAAATTTCTGAAAGCCATCGGTCTTAAAATCCGTCTGGTATGCACCAAGCTGGATCTCATGCACGGTTCCCTCCTGGTCACGGTAGCGCATCACCGCTTTTTTAAATTCCCATGCATCCACACGGATCTTGTCTTTCTCTACCTCGGTGAGGCCTGCTTCTTTCATTTCTTTTAAAAGCATATCTCCGGTTTTCCGTTCTGCCAGGGAACCTGCGGTGCGGTATCCCAGAACCGGATTTGTTTTTTCCTGTTCCATGCGCTTGGCCAGATCATAGGATTCTTTTACATCCAGGCATGAAACACATTTCTCCACGATGTTCAAATTTACTGTCATCCCTTTCTTGGTAGTTCCCTGGTCAGCAGTTCTGTCCACTCCCGGCAGGAACACGCTCTTAACTGCTATAGATTATACCTTATCAATGTGCGGATTTCCAGATAAAAAAACATGATTTGTTCTGACAGGAAAAATCCCGTTCGTACAAATCACGTTTTTATCATATCTCTTCTTGCCCGGGCAGGCTGTTGACGACAGTCTTAATCTGGCAAAATTTTTATTAACCGGAATACCGGAGCGCATCGATCGGTTTCTTGGATGCTGCCTTGTTGGCCGGATACAGACCAAAAAGCACACCGATCAGGACAGAAAATGCCACAGACAGCCAGACCACTTTCATATCCATGGTAAAACTCATGGAATTCTTCATCACCACAGCTGCCACTTTCAGGATCACCCAGGAAAGACCGATTCCCGCAAGGCATCCCATCAAACTTACCAGAAGCGCCTCGATCAGAAACTGCAGCATGATGGTTTCTCTTCCTGCACCGATGGCTTTTCGGATACCGATCTCCCTGGTCCTCTCTGTCACAGATACCAGCATGATGTTCATGATTCCAATTCCACCAACCAGCAGCGAGATAGCCGCGATCCCTCCGATCATCAGTGACATAGTATTGGTGACACTGGACATGGCTTCCATGATCTCCGACTGGTCCACAATGGAAAAAGCATCCTCGTCCTCTCCAAAACGTTCCATAAGAAGTTCCGTAAGAGCATTTTCCGCCGGTTCCAGACTGTCCTCATCGGTTCCGGATGCGTAAAACATAGTCACATCCAGAACATTATCCGCAAGTCTGGTCATGGTAGAAAACGGGATATATCCCTCCAGCTGTACCGAAGAGGAGGAGCTGTCAGAATCGTCCGAATCCGAAGAGCTGGTCACTGCCGCACCCTGAGTCATTGAGGTGCTGTCGGAGAGCACTCCTACGACCAGAAAACTTTTCCCATTTAATTTGATGCTCTCCCCTACGGCATCTACACGTCCAAGAAGTTCCGTTGCCGTATCTTTTGTGATCACAACTACATAAGAATTGTTATCAATATCCGTCTGTTTGAGAAAACGTCCGCTGAAAAGTTCCAGTCCCTGGATATCCGCATAACTTCCTGTTGTACCGGTCAGTGTCATGGTTCCGTTGGAATAACTTGTTTTTGCGGTAACGCTGGTCCAGGAAACCGGAGCCACTTCATCCACTTCCTCCGGTTCACAAAAATCCGACAGTTCCTTAAGGCGCAGCGGATTTCCCTTATCATCGGTAATGGTCACCGTCAGATAGCTGGAACCCATGCTGGAGATCTGATCCGTCACAGAAGATGTCGCTCCGTTGGCAATGGATACCAGTACGATCAGTGCCACCACCCCGATGATGATGCCAAGCATGGTGAGAAAAGAACGCAGTTTGTTGGACACCACTGCGTGCCACGCCATTTTCATACTCTGAAAGATCATAAGCTCACCTCGCTGACTTTTCCATCACGGATAAAAATTTTCCGCTCTGCCTCATCTGCCACTCCGTTGTCATGAGTGATCAGTACGATGGTGTTTCCATTGGCGTGAAGTTCGTGAAACAGTTTCATGATCTCTTCTCCTGTAGAAGAATCCAGGTTTCCTGTGGGCTCATCTGCCAGGAACAGAGAGGGCCTGGTCACAAGTGCTCTTGCAATAGCCACCCTCTGCTGCTGGCCGCCGGAAAGCTCTGTAGGCCGATGTCCCATTCTGTGAGAAAGTTCTACTTTTTCCAGAGCTTCTTTCACGCGACGTTTCCTCTCACTCTTGGGAATTTTCTGATAGATCAGCGGCAGTTCCACATTTTCCTCTGCTGTCAGTTTGGGGAGCAGGTTAAAACTCTGAAAAATAAATCCGATCTTATGATTCCGGATCTTTGCCAGCTCCCGCTCTGTATAATCTTCAATGGAAATCCCATCCAGGATATAAGTCCCTTCATCTGCGGTATCCAGACAGCCAATAATATTCATCATAGTGGATTTTCATCCTGCCAGGGTACTTTTTCCACTTCCGGAAGGTCCGATGATGCTGACAAATTCCCCTTCCCGTATCACCATATTTGCATGATCCAGAGCATGAACTGTATCTCCTCCGATGCAGTAAGTTTTGCATACATCTTTTAATGTTATCATTCCGTCCATTGTTTCACCGCCTTACATATTCGGAGGCGTGCCGCCACCGTTACCGCCGGAACTTCCGCTTCCACCCGGACCTCCGCCGTTTCCTCCTGGGCCTCCGCTGTTTCCGGAGTCGGAATTCCCGCCAGGACCGCCGCTCATATCACCAAAATCGCCCATACCATCAGGCATACCAGAATCATTGCCGCTTCCACTATCCGTATTTCCTGATTTGTTATAATATACGGTATCTCCTTCAGAAAGTCCTTCTGTGATCTCCACGGTAGTTCCATCGGAAAGTCCTGTGGTTACTTCTGTCTCGCCGGAAAGGTTTCCATCCTCGTCTTTCTCTGTATAGACAAAAACTTTATTTCCTTTTTCCTGCAGTGCATTGACTGGAATGGTGATTACATTTTCACGATTTTCAATGGTGATCGTGGCCGAGGCATTCATTCCCTGCTTCATCTCTTCATCTTTTGGTACAGAAACAGATACCGTATATTTTGCCACGCCGCCATTGACCGATGCAGTATTTCCTATCTCTGTAACTTCACCGGTAAATTCCTTGTCTTCAATAGCATCAAAGGTAACTGCTGCTTCCTGTCCAATCTCCACAGAATTGATATCCAGTTCATCCACGCTGACTTCCAGAGTCATGGTGTCATCTGGCGAAATGGTAAAAAGCGCAACATCTGTGCTGTATTCCGATGTGGAAAGTTCTGTACCGGATGTGGATGCGGAAGAATCTGTCTCCTGGGTATCTTCCGTCTGAGATGCACCGGAAGAAGATCCCGAAATATTGTTCGCGGATGTACCGGCACCGTTTCCTGACTGATCGTTTCCGCTCTGTGTGGAATTTCCATTCGTTTCGCTGGTACTGTTTGTTCCATTATCTGTGGAATCCGAAGTCTTTCCGTCACCGGAATCATCTTTTTTTATATCCTCTGTCTCTGCCGCAGTCTCCGGAAATGTAATCTGGAAAGACATACTTTTTCCATCCTGGGAAACACAGATGCCGGAAACGGTTCCCAAAGTAATTCCGGAAACACTTCCAGCCTGGAAAACATAGCCATCCCCTGCAGTAAGAGTAACCACTGCCTGATACACTGTTTTTTCCTGGAAACTGTCATCTCCCGGATTCCATGCCACCGTACCTGTATAACTTCCATCTGTCGCACTTACTGACGTAACAGGCGTCTGCCCGGTTACCGGAGCAGCGATCACAAGCGCGGATGCTGTGCTGGTGCCTTCTGTGGCAATGGCAAACTGCAGAGTTGTGGATGTTTCAGATGTATTTTCGCCGGAAGAATCCCCTTCTCCGCCAACATCTGAAGAAAAGTCTGTATCGGATGACGCCAGAGCAACAGCCTCTGCCTGCTGTTCTGTATCTGTCTGAAGGCTGATGATCTCTTCTGTCTCTCCGGTTTCCTGACTGTTCAGATTGCTATCAGCTATATTTGTCACACTGTCTGAGGAAACAGCTGCACCTGTATCACTGCATCGAACCACGCTTGCGTTTACATTTGCTTCTATCGCTGCAATGCTTGTAGTGCTGCCCAGTGAAATCAGCTGTACGGCGTTTCCCGCAGTTGTATCACTTCCAGATACTACATACGACATCTGCGAAACCGTCTTTCCGCTTCCGGAGCTTCCGGAAGAACTGCTGCCGGAAGAACTTCCGCTGCTGCTATCCGTTGTTGTACTGCTTCCTGCGGAAACATTCACACTCTGAACTGTTCCGGAAATTTCCGCTTTGATCTCCGGATCTGCTTTCAGCTGGATCAGTTTTTTCAGGGTTGCTGTCCTTGCCTCCCGTTTTGCAAGAAGTTCCTGATATTGTGTCTCATTGGCACTTCCTTCCAGAGTCAGCAGGGTTGTTCCCTCGGAAACACTTGCATTTTCGGAAACATTCACTGCGGAAACGGTACCGGAAGTCCCTGTGATTTCCAGTGGTTCGTGGATCGTAAGCTCCCCGCTTCCAAGCTCCTGTCCGCTGCTGTCTGTAACGATAACTGTATCACCATATGTTGTTCCGTTATCAGTAAGAGTAACCACGCAGTCTTCTCCACTGGCAGAATCCACAGTTCCTGTCACCTGCGTGCCAGAAGACAATGTTACTGTTACAGAATCTCCTGCAGATACCCCGGATACTCCGCTGAGAGAAACTGCCATTTTTCCATCCAGCGAAAGCACCATCAACGCACCGTCACTGACCATGATGTCCGAAAGATCAGAACCGGCAGATACATTGATCTTCTTTACACGACCGCTGACTGAAGATTCGATCACATTCTCCTCGTCACTGTCCTGGTATTCCTGAATGCTCTCATCCAGCTGGGAAATCTCATCCTGCACCTGCCACGCAGATAACTGCCGCCGGGATGATCAACATAATCTTTTTACGCCGTCGTTTCATTCCTTCAACCTCCAAATATGCCATGTATGTTCTCTCTGCTTTAAAAATATCTTAATGGAAAAATATGTAGAGACTTTGTGTGATCTGTGAAAACCCGGTGAAAAAGGTAAAGTATTTTTCATACGCAAATACAGTTAATTGAATATAGTTTTCTGTCTGTTTTTATATTATTTTGTGTATTTTAAATATTATTTTAAATAATTTGCATTATT
>OGUL01002533.1_pt1 | contig 12120 bp, 10 predicted proteins | sample 1553651 | NCBI WGS metagenome assembly OGUL01 (sample SAMEA2580048, study PRJEB22360) | human gut metagenome | biome: human gut; feature: human-associated habitat; material: faeces | place: Denmark | collected 2008/2010
GTCTTATGTAGTGGTTATGCGTGATCAATCGGCGTTGACCATATGAAAAGGTGATGGAAATGATCAAAAAGAAATACAGTCATCATACGATACGGGATGAGCAAATTCAAAAGCTATATCTGGCGGCAAAAGCCGTTGCAGTTCCCCAGGTGATCAGTGAACAAATGTGTTCCGGCGGTGTCGGCGCAGCTGTATGCACAAAGCAAGGTCGTATTTTCACAGGGGTGTGCGTGGACACCGATTGCTCTTTGGGCATGTGTGCTGAACGAAATGCTTTGTCCACAATGATTACCGCAGGCGAATTTGATATAGACATGGTGATTGCCGTGAACAAAAACGGAAAAGTGTTGCCGCCTTGCGGCGCTTGCCGCGAATTTATGGGGCAATTCAGTCATGCAAACGATATACAAGTGGTGGTGGATAACGACGGCACCGTTGTGCACCTCAGAGATTTAATGCCGTTTCCTTATTAAGGTAGAATGAATAGTGTGGACCGTAATGGTCACGATGTGCAATGGAAATAGAGAACAGGGCTTGCATAATGCAAGTCCTGTTCCGATTTAGGCATATTTTTTATAAGTATCACAATTTTCGTAATTTGTACCGTTGTAGTCTGTACAGTAATTATCGTGTTTTGCCTCGCTTACACAGTTTTGACAAAGATCACAATAGTAATCACCGCCTCTGTATTGATAGTGTGGACAGTCCATAATACTCCTCCCAATTATCTTAAGTAGTCAATGTTTCCCGTAGTCGCATATTGGTATGCTGCTGCATAATTCCGTTCAAACTCTACAAGAATTTTAAGTACAGCTGATGCTGCATAGGTAGACGCTTCGGTGTCACTTGAGTAATTGACTGTAGATAAATCTATCAATGCTGTTGACGCGAACAAGTTGTCTTGGATTTTTGTATGCATCGCTCCTATTGCGTTAAGGTTGCAACATAGTTTCTGGATGATTTGAATATCGGCAGTTCGTGTAATTGGTACGCTTAATGCAAATAGAATACTATCAGTGTTGCCGTCACATACACAGTTCATTATAAGGTCTGGCAATTCATCGTATAGTTTCGGAAAAAAGAAAGAACAAACATTATCTTTCATTTTTCTGTTATCAGGTACAGCATGAATACCGAATTTGGTGAGTTTTGACATAAAAATGCTGCTATCGATGTTGAACATAACTTCTTCTCCTTTATTAAGTTACCATTGTCTTTTTGGCTGACTGAAATACAGAATAATTTTCACCTCCTAACAATAAAAAAAGCGCACAGCCGGAGCTGTACGCAAAAAACGCATAACTCCGATTGTCGCCAAACAAAAGTCAATTGCACACATAGAGTACGCACATTGAAAGAGTATGCATTTTTATCAAAATAAAAATGCGGGTACTCTTATTATGTGCATATTAAATTGACTTTCATTTGGCGACTTTATTGTAGCATTTTTAGAGAGCATAGTCAAGAAACATATATTTAACTTAATACAACATATAGTGTGCATTTGCAATTTATGTTTTTAGATATATTTATTGTTGACAAACCTATAGGGCGATGTTAAGATTTTTGGTAAGTAAGAATGTTGTGTCAAATTCGATTGCAAAGATGAAAAATGCAGCTATGCCTCGTTAGCTTGAGTATGCCATTTGGGCTTGTTTGCGTGGCGTTCTAATGCGGTAGTGAAAATATATTTTTTGCAAAGCTGCCGACGAACACGAAAGTTTTGAGCACTGGTTTTTTGGAGGTATTATGATACGGAAATTGACGATCGGTGATTTTGAAAAAGTGGAGCCGATGATGGCGGCGCTGCATAAAATTCATGTTGAAAACAGGAGCGATTTTTATTCTGAAAATGCGCATCCGCTTACTAAAAAGGAATTTAAGGCGATGCTTAAAGACAAGAACAAAATTGCCCTGACATTTGCTGAAAACGGAGAAATTGCAGGTATAGCCCTTGCAACCATCAAAGACCGGACGGTCCGGTCTATCTATATTGACGCTATCTTTGTGCTTGAACCATTCCGTCGGCGGGGCATTGCCACAAGGTTATTCAGGCAAATTCAGGACACTGCAAGCGAGATCGGTGCTGAAAGAATGGATTTGATGGTATGGGCGTTTAATGCGCCGGCATTGGCGTTTTATAAATCCTTGGGTATGAAGGAGCAAAGGATTGTATTGGAAAAACAGGTGAAAGAAACGGACTGACGCGATTTGCGTCTTTTATATACGGAATGATAATAAAAAACACACCGGGTCACCCGGTGTGTTTTTTTTTGTGGCTTTGGCGTTGGGGAGGAATGAGACAGAAGGGCGTTAAACCTTTTTAACGCCGGTTTCTGAAGTGATTTTTTGGGTAGACAGGGCGTTCTTTTTGGCATAATGCACGCCCTCAACATAATAATACCAACCGGGGTTGACCACCAACTTTTTGGAAAGGCTGTAGGTAGTGCCATCTTTATACAGGTCTTTGTAGGTTTTGTAGGGCGACCAGGTGTAGCTGGCGTTCAGTCTGCGCATAACCACTACCTTGGTAAAGCCGCACTTCTTTACACCGGACACACATTTGGTCAGCCCGCTGATGGTCATGGTGTTGCTGTTCATGGCGAACTTCAGCGTGGCAGATGTGATCAGTCCGCTGGTGCGGGCGCCGGTTGCGGTGGCGCCGTAATCCTCAGCAGCGTCCAAGATCAGCAAATCCTCTTGGGTAAAAATCACATCGTCCTCTGTGGGATCGGCTGCAATGTAGCCGCCCTCCGGTACGGTGTCTGTGTTGTCTGCGGCAAAGGCCGCGCTGGGCAGCAGGCAAATGCTTGCCAGCAGAACGGCAATCACCGAATGGATCCATTTTTTCATTTTGGTACACCTCTTTCTTTTTTTGTGCCAAAGCGCACGGTGCAGGGGGTTGTCCCTACAACTGCATTATATCTTGCCGGTGCCGTCGATGTCTGTCGAAATATGCGTTAAATTGTGAAAAATTCTCATTAAATGAAAAATGCGGCAGAATGCAGTGCCCACAGTAGGCAAAAGGGGTCAAAATATGGTACAATAAGACGAGACACTTTTTTTGCAAAAAAATACCAAAAGGGTGTAAGGTTTTGACCCGCCAAACGGACTACTAAGTGGAAGGCGGCTGAAAGGAGGTGGCACGATTTGGCAGGCAGTGAGAAAAAGAAAGCAGACGATATGCTGCAAGAGGGGTACGCCAAGTATTACACGGCAATCTACCGCTATGCGCTCTCTCGATTGGGCGACCCGCACAAAAGTGAGGATGTGGCGCAAGAGGCCTTTGTGGTCTATTATAAGCGGCTGCGCACCGGTGAGGTGTTCACAGCGCCCCGGGCGTTTTTGTACCGCACGGCGGATCACCTGGTGCAAAAGCAGTTTGACCGGCAAAAGCGGGCGCAAAACTGCATCACTCTGGACGAGGTAATTGAAATTCCTGCCCAGAATGCAGATCCGGATGAGCGACTGACCTTTGAGGAGTATTCCCGCCAGATCAGTGCCGCTCTGTCAGACACGGACGCAGCCCTGTTCTCGATGCGTTACATAGAGGATCTAAAGATTGAAGACATTGCCGCGCGCATGAATATGAGCGTGCCGGCAGTGACCACGCGGCTCCATCGGCTGCGAAAAAAACTAAGGGAGATCTTAAACCAGCTGTTTTAACTCCCGGAAAGGACGCGTTATGGCGACACTGCATATTGACAAAATCATTGCAGAAAAAGTGAACCAGGACGATCTTATCCGTCTGTTAGAGACGGTGATCGATGATGAAATGCAGAGGCCGGAAGCGGAAATGAACTGCGACCTGATCGACCAGTGTGTAGACGCGCTGCTGGAAATGCGGCAGGATCGGGACCATTTGGCAGTGATGGTGCCGTTGATGCAGGATAAAGCGTTTTTGCACTTGATTCAACGCAAGGCCGGCAATACGGCTCGACTAAACGGTGCGGCGCGAGGTGCGCTGATCGCTGCGGCGATTCTAGCCTCCACCATCAGTGTAAACGCCATGGTAGACGCTGCGTTTGATTACAACATTTTAGAGCATATCGGTAAGGCGATTTCCGCCTCTGTGCTGGGGCCGGAAATCATTGGCGGCGAGGACGATGTTGACGAGCCAACCACTGTGCCCGTCACCACGGAAAAGAGCGAGTCCACGACGGTGCCGGAGCGTACCACCGCAAACGGAGAAACCGCTACCCGTCAACCGGAGCAAACCACCACGGCGGCTGGCGGCACGCAACCCACCGCGACCACGCCCACCACCACGGAACGGGAGCAGGAGAGCACCACCAAGAAAGAACCGACCACCAAGAAAGTGACCGGTGATAATGTGCACCACAAGCCCACCCAGCCGGATCGACCGGAGGAGACCACCAAGGCTGTGCGTGTGATTGGATTTAATGCCCAGTTGGGCGAAAGTTTTAAGAGCCACTACATTTACGGCGAACAGCTCAGCTACGACGGTCTGACCTTAACGGCAGACTGGAGTGACGGCACCACGAAACCGGTGGCATTGAAGAATTGCACTTACACCACCCAGGTGAATATGAACCGCACGGCAGATGTGACCCTGCACATTCTGTATAAGGGCTTTTTGGTAGAAATACCCATTACCGTGCGACCCAATGAAGAAACAAGAGAAAGTACCATTTGCCAAACGGATCGGTACGACTACCTGCTTTGCAAGGCGGGGGCGTACATCACCGCTTACCGTGGAACAGCAAAAGAGCTGATTTGCAATGTGGTAGACGGCAACTGTATTTTTGCCATTGCGGATGAGGTATTTCGAAAGCATACGGAATTAACTACCGTTGAGCTGCCCTATGTGACTTATGTCGGAGCAAAAGCCTTTGCCGGTTGTACGGCGTTGACACAAGCGGAGCTGCCGAAGCTGCAGCAGTTAGGTGAAGAAGCTTTTGCAGGTTGTAAAGCATTGGCAGAAGCGGAAACCGGAGACAGCTTAACCCACATCGGTCGTCGCGCTTTTGCCGAAACGGCGTTGCAACATCTGCGCCTGGGCAAAGGTGTGACTGTCATCCCGGAGGGGCTTTGCAACGATTGCACGCATCTGGAGTCCGTACGGTTGCAAGGTCAGGTGACAGAAATCGGCAGTTGGGCCTTTGAAGGCTGCGGTCGTTTGAAAACCGTTACCGGAACTGAACATTTGCGCCGGGTCGGGGATTATGCGTTCTCCGACTGCCAGCAGGTAGAATTCAACTTCCCAGTGCAGTTGGAAACTGCCGGAGAAAATGCGTTTTACTTCTGTCGGCAACTGCAAATCGGTGCCCTGCCGCAAAGCATAAAATCCATTGGCAAGCGGGCCTTTGCCTATTGCCCTGGATTGACGGAGGTACGGCTGCCCGCAGGTATTGCCGTGGTGCCGGAAGAAGCGTTTCGTGCCACCAACGCCAAGACCATTGTGCTGCCGGAGGGCGTGGAGCGGATTGAAGCCGGTGCTTTTGAAAGCTGCAAGGCCACCGTCATTACTGTGCCCGGCACGGTCAAGTATATCGGCAAGCAGGCGCTGTACAGCGTGCTGCTGCGTGATGTGCGCTTTAACTGTCTGTCCCCGGTGATGGAGGAGCAGGTGCTGTACAACTCTAATCGGCTGGTGGTGCAGTGCTATCTGGGCACTACCCCGTACCAGTACGCCAAGGCCAATCAGATCAAGGTGGAATTGAAACAGGATCTGCCGGAAGTGATTCCCGGTATAGACGATTAAGGAGGGGCAAAATGAACGCAAAACAAAAAATGAATTGGCGGAGATGGACGGCATTGCTTTTGTGCCTGCTGTTGACGCTGTCCGCCTTGCCCCTGCAAGCCTTGGCTGCAGAGGCGCAGACAAGTGTCGTTGCCTATACAGACCCTACAAATGCAGATGTTGCGATTACCTATGATTACGATACCCAGACCTTAACGGTCAGCGGCTCCGGTCGGTTTTCCGGTCAGGTATTGGGTGCGGATGGGTCAACGGCAGTGAACATGCTGGACGCATTCAGCGTATCTCGGTTGGTTGTAGAAGAAGGCATTACTGCCATCGGTCCGGAAGGTGCTACCGTATATTCGATTGCCGACAGCGAAACGAATACCATCTATTTGCCGGACAGCTTGACTGCAGAGAACTTTAGCTGCAAAGGCGCCAGTAATCTGTGTGAAATTCGTCTGCCTGCCGGTATGCATACCTTGCGAGACGGGATGTTTGACGGTTGCACTTGGCTGGAAACGCTGAATATGCCGCAAGGCGTAACAGAAATCGGCAACCGGACCTTTGGCGGTTGTAAGTCATTAGATGTAGAACTGCCGCCGCAGCTGGAAAGAATCGGAGACAAGGCTTTTTATCGCTCCGGTATCAAGAATGCAATCCTTCCGGATACGGTACGTTCCATTGGAAGCGGTGCTTTTGAGCAGACCCGTTCCATGGTCAGCGCCACGCTGCCGACGACCATAACGGCTGTGCCGGAGCGTATGTTCTATGCCAGCTATGTGGAGCGGGTCAGTCTGCCTGTCGGCTTGCAATCCATTGGCAAAGCTGCATTTTTTAACTGCATGCATTTAACGGATTTACAGCTGCCGGAGGGCTTGATCACTATTGAAGGTTCGGCATTTAGCGGCTGTACGGTGCTGAAGGAGCTAACGCTGCCCGGCTCATTAAAGCATGTGGGTGAAAAGGTGTTTGGCGGCAGCAACATTGAAATTGTCCATGTAGAAGAAGGAATCACCGAATTGGCACCGGTGATGTTTGCGGATTGCCCGTTGACGCAGGTGGACTTGCCGAATACATTGACCACCATTCAAGACGCTGCTTTTTATAACTGTACAAAGCTGAAGGAAATCACGCTGCCAAATAGCGTAACCCAACTGGGTGAGGGCGTATTTCAGGACTGTTCGTCTTTGTCGCAGGTGCGGCTGTCTGAAAATTTGAAAACGCTGCCCGCCTCTACTTTTGACGGTTGTAAGGCGCTGACGGAGTTCGATTTTGCCGGCATTACGGAAATCGGATCGGAGGCATTTCAAAATACCGGTATTCAAATCCTGGATTTGCCCACTACGGTAAAAACGCTGGGCGAAAGCGCATTTGCAAACAGTGCATTGCAAGAAATTTGGAGTCTGGGCGGTGTGGAGACCCTGCCCACCGATGTGTTTGCTTACACCCAGATCCAGTCCTTTGATATTCCCCAGGGGCTATACATTGCCCCCGGCGCCTTTGAATACTCTGCCCTGCAAAAGGTAGCTACCGGTATAGATGTAATGGAAATCAACGACGGTGCATTCCGCAATTGCCGCAAGCTGACCACTGTGGAGCTGAATGAGGACGTCACCCGCATTGGGGACAACGCCTTTCGTGCCTGCACGGCGCTGACTTCCATTCATTTTCCGGAGTCGCTGGTGAGCATTGGCGACTATGCCTTTTATACCAGTGGCCTGACTTCGCTGGTGGTACCCAACACGGTGCAGCAGATGGGCCGTATGGCTTTTGCAGGCAGCGCGCTCACAGAGGTATCTGTGGTCAGCGGCGTCAAAACCTTGGGCGATTATGCCTTTGCCGGGTGCCATGCCACTTTCCGTTTGCCTATGAGCCTGACGGAGATGGGCAAGTATCCCTTGGGCTTTACCGCCTCGGAAAACGACGGCAATGTGACCGTGTTCAAAATGGACGATGTGAATGTCATTGCGCCGGCGGCCAGCGAGCCCATTCGCTATGCCAAGGAAAACGACCTGCAGTACAAAATGATCGGCCCGGAGGACACGGACTTTAACGAGGAAAATTACCTGTATGGTACTGTGGGCGACGGCGACTGGTACTTTGACAAGCGCACCGGCGCACTGTCTACCAACGCCACCAATGTGGGGACGAAGCAGGGCTTTTATTTTACAAACGGCCAACTTTGGAAATATAAGCAGGCGGGGGTGCGCTCTGTGCACCTGCTAAATGGGGTGAAGAACCTGGGCGATATCTTTGCCGGAATCACCACCTTGGAGCAGGTAACGGCAACGGACAGTCTGACCAATATTAACACGGATGCCTTTGCAGGCTGCACCGGGCTGAAAAGCGTCAGCCTGCCGGCAGTGACCAAAATCGGCGCCAACAGCTTTGCCGATTGTACGGCACTGCAAAGGGTAGATCTGCCCCTGGCCGCCACCATTAGCGACCATGCGTTCCAAAACTGCACAGCCTTGCAGTTCCTGGAACTGCCGGCGGTAACCAAGATCACTTCCACCGCATTTGCCGGGTGCACCGGGCTGACCGATCTGACCTTGGGCAAAGGGGCGGCTGTGATCGACGATCGCGCCTTTACAGACTGTAAGGCGCTGACGAATTTAGATTTGGGCAGCACCGTGTCCATCGGCCGTGAGGCCTTTGCCGGTTGTACCGCTCTGGCAGCCATCAGCCTGCCGGATCGTGTGACCCGGCTGGGCGTGGGTGCATTCCGTAACTGTACCGGCGCTACCGGGATCGAGATCGGCAGTGGGCTGACGGAAGTACCGGCCTTTGCCTTTGCAGACTGTACCGGTGTCAAGGACATTGCCTTTGACGAAGGCGTGGCCACCATCGGCCCCAATGCGTTTCAAAATGCGGTTTCCGTGGTGTTCCTGACTCTGCCCAATAGTGTAACCACCGTTGGCAGTCGTGCCTTTGCCGGACTGCTGAATGTGGAAAAGATCACCCTGGGCAGCGGGCTAACCAAGGTGGAGAGCTACGCTTTTGACAACGCGGTGAACTGTTATCAACTGACTCTGGACAGTGCTGTGAACGCGCTGACCAACGCGGATATGGTGGCTTGCCACCTGGCCTATTACGGCGGCCAAAAGCCTATGATCCCCGGCGCAGGCATGGCCTACTCCGTGGAGGGCTACAACAGCTTCCGCCGCATTGGCGAGAATACAGCCGGCTTGGCTGTGGTGGTGGGCGACCATGCCACCGCCCTGAGTATGCACTTCTTGGCAGCCCAGACAGATAAGGTCAAAAGCGTGACCCTGGGCAAGCAGGTGCAGCGGATCGGCTATGAAATCAAAAAGGGCTACACCGCCGATTACACCAAGGCCTTTGCCGCCGAGTTTATCGGCAACGGGTACCTGGAGCGGGTGACCGTCAGCAGTGAGAACCCCTATTTGTACGCAGACGGCAGCGGGCTGTATTCTAAGGATAAATCTACTCTATATGCCGCTGTAACCGGCAAGGGGGATTATATAGAAAACACCGCCTCCGCCATCGGCGACTGGGCGCTGTCTTGTAATGCAAAGTTAAAGAAGGTCACGCTGGGCAAGAGCGTGCGTACCGTTGGCACCAAAGCCTTTGCCTATGATCAGAAGCTGAAGTATGTGCAGCTGACCGACGGCTTGCAGCAGATCGGCGCCAGCGCCTTTACCGGCTGTACTGCGCTGAAAGTGCTGGAACTGCCGGATACAGTCACCACCTTGGGTGACCATGTGTTTGAGAACTGTACCGCCCTGGCGTCTGTATTGTTGTCCGGTGGACTGACGGCGCTGCCCACCTACGCATTTCGGAATTGTACTGCCCTGACAGGCGTGGTGGTGCCGGACAGCGTAGCTGCCTTTAATCCGGGCGCATTTGCAGACTGCAAGGCGCTGAAGAAAGTGTACATCGGCAGCCAGAGCACCCGGTATGTGCAGCTGGGCACCAACCGCACCCATGTGTTTGCCCGTTGCCCGGCACTGACCGTTTACACCATGGCCGGGTCGGACGCGGCCATGTACGCCAAGACCCGGAACATTCCAACAGAGCTGTACACGGACGCAGACGCGTTTGCCGATCTGTGCGCCATGAAGCGGGATATTTATGCCGGTTATCTGGGCTTTTGCACGGACGGTCACGGCGATATTCAGTGGCTGACCGTGTACGCTGCGGACTGCACCCATGACGGTTACGCCATTGGTGTATGCGAGTATTGCTCCGCGATTTTGGAAGAGCGGCACACCACCGCCACCGGTCACAACTATGTGGTTAGCGAGACCCCGGCGGCAGACGGTCGGGATGGGGTGCGCATCACCACCTGCCAAAACTGCGGCGACAGCAGCTATACGGTGCTGCCCGGCAGCGGCACGGCGGTGGAGGAGACCCACACCGTGACCGGCACGGTGGTGCTGGCAGCGGATCGAGCGGCGACCAAGGGCACCCACGCCGCCATTGGCGCAGATATTCTGCTAAACGGCTACACCCTGGCGACTACGGACGAGAAGGGCAACTTCTCCCTGCAGCTGAAAAGCGGCACTTATGCCCTGACTGTGCGCTATGCTTACGGCTTTAGTCGCACCCTGTATGTGGTGGTCAGCGACCGGGATCTGCAATGCGGCAGCGTGCCGGTCATCGGCTGTGACTGGAACAAGGACGGCAAGATCGACGATCAGGACTACTATATGTTTAAGCTGATCTTTGGCACCCATCAGGGTCAGGCCGGGTATCTCAGCTATGTGGATATGAACCACGACGGTATGATCAACACCCGGGATATGATTTTTGTGGAGCGGTGTATGGGACTGCAAGCCGGCAGTTTTGCTTACACACCGCTGGTGATTCGGTAATCGGGGCTGCGGCCCGGATATACAAGTGGGGGCACCCACGGTCAAAATCAATATAAGCGGAAAGGCAGGACTTTAGGGTTCTGCTTTTCTGCTTTGCGGCAGCAAAAAAAGACAGCCGGTGCAGAGCACAAGGCTGTCTTTTTGTATGGGCGATTCTGTTTATGCCAGATCTTCGGCAAATGCCACGGCTGTGTCCTCGTCACATTCCAAATACAGATCGTATTCGGTGTTACCGTCCCGATAGCGTAGGGTGCAGCTGTCGTCCCGGGCTAAAATCAGAATGTCCAGTCCGTTGGCGTGTACCAGTTTACCGCTGTCAATATCGGTCACCCGGTCTTTGCCCTCCCAGTCATTGGCGGTACCGGGTCACCGTCAGATCGCCGGCAACGCCGTCAGCTTCAAACAGAACCTGGGCGGCGGTCATGACGCTGTCGCTTTGAATGGTACGGACAGACTGAATATGGCTTTGCGCCAACTGCCGGGGCAGGGTCACCGGGGAGATGCCCAGTTCCGCCAGTTGCTTGGCAACCGGACTTGCCGTCAGCGCATAACCGGCGGCGCTGGTGTCTGCCTCCGCCAGGTTGGGGGCAATCTGCGCACTGCCGTTGATCTTGTGGGCGATCTCGGACGGAATGTTAAAGTTGAACAGATGGGCGGATACGCTCATGGCAGATACGGTGGCGGCGGCAATCAGGGCTGCTACAATCACAGCTTTCAGCCACTTGCGACGGGGCTGTACAGTGATTCTACTGTCGGCGTGCATTTCCATTAAGTCAAAGCAAGTGTCGATATAATTCATATCGATCTGGCTGCTGTCTTTTTCCAGCTCCCGGTCGATCATCTGCCGCAGCTCCCGATCGCTCAGATTGGGCAGTCCGTTATACAGTGCCCGCTTTACTTGTTTTTGTGTTGCAGTCATTGTGGTTTTCCTCTTTCGTTTCGTTCTTTGATTTTATTTCAGCGATCGTATAGATCGCTTGATCTTTTCTTTCAATCGCACATGGCGTTTGCTGACAGCGTTCTCCGTCATGTTCAGTTCGGCTGCCACCTGCCGCAGCGGTTTTCGTCGCACATAATGCTCATAGTAAATACGACGATCTGTGTCGTTTAGTTTGGAAAGAACTGTAACGGCACGACGGCGGATCTCCTCATCCGTAGGGCCCGGATCTGTTTCCGAAGGGAATGTTTGTTGATAGATCCCGGCTTGCTCCATGGCGATCACTTTGTCGCTGTTGTTTTCAAATTGCATTTCCCGGCGCATTTTTTCCTCCCGGATCATCACCTGACCTTTGAGAATAGCGACTTTAAACAGCCAGGCTTCATAATTGTGAATGCAACGGCCGGCACGCAGCGCTTGCATCAGCTCTATGTATGCCTCTTGTACGCAGTCCTCCGCGTAGTCCGGCCAATCCCGGAAGTACAACCGACATCGCCAATACAATTTGTCTCGATAGCGCTGGCAGTCCTCCACCGTCTTTTGAACGGTGGCTTCGGCCGGCGGCGCGTTTGGTGTTTGTTCTATCATAATGCCTCATAGGAAAAAATAAAAAAATCATCTGTATACAAGAGAAATAT
>OGUL01002545.1_pt1 | contig 12090 bp, 4 predicted proteins | sample 1553651 | NCBI WGS metagenome assembly OGUL01 (sample SAMEA2580048, study PRJEB22360) | human gut metagenome | biome: human gut; feature: human-associated habitat; material: faeces | place: Denmark | collected 2008/2010
TAATGACGATCCTCACTTCCTTTGTACAGCCGATGACAACCTTTGCGGCGGAACCGGAGCCTGCGGCGTATGAAGCGGAATACCCGGCGCTTGATAAAGTCAGGGCGGAACTTTCCGAGGATGAGATCGTGACCGTACAGGACTATGAGATGGAGGTGGGGGACAGCTTTGATGTGGAATCGGATTTTTCCGGTATGGAAATTGAGGATGAAAAGGTTAAGGTAAAGTTCCATGAAGCAAAGGACGAAAATGGGCAGAATTATGATTCTAACCGTGCTGGTATTTATAAGGCAGTGTATTTTGTGAAACCAGTCAGCGGAAACCCTTCTTACCATGTGGTAAGGAAGATTATTGTAAAAGAACCGTCCGTGGGATCGCAGGAGGGAAAGTCCTCTGCGTCCAATCCGGCTGAACAGGCGGAGGAATCAGAGAGTGAGGATGGAGAGTCGGAAGCACACTCGGTGATGGCGGCAGGGACAGAAGCTGCCGCTGAAACAGAATTAGAAACAGTACAGACAGAAACCACGCAGGAAGAAAGCAATCCGGCAGAGGATGCAGAGACAGAGCTGTTGGGAACAGCCGGGGAGACAGAACCGCTTTCAGAGAAGGAACTGGACGAAGCACTGGAAGCGGCGCAGGAGCAGGACACTGTGGATGAGGAAACCGGGCTGACGCTCGGAAATGTGATGCTGCAGGCAGTAGAGCAGGGCGTTGACCTCTTGGAACTGGAAGAGGGCAAAAGCGTGGAATTTACCGCAGCGGCTCCGAGGCTTTATGCGGCAAGGGCATCCCAGCGTGTAACGGTAACGGCAGGAAGTTGGTACTATTATGCGGATTATGGTCTTGTTTCCTATCTTACCTGCCCGTATACCGTTACCTTTGGTAATGTTACCGCAGTCGCATACTGTGTGCAGCCATCGAAACCGGGGCCGGATGATGGAACCTACATCATTGAAAGGTTGTCCGATGGAAAAACGCTGGCAAAGGTATGTTATTATGGTACAAAGGCATCCGGCGAGGACGGATTTTTTGAAGAGAAGCATCCGGATTTTTCCACGGGCAAGCGTTTTATCATTACCCACCTTGCGGCGGCGTATGCGAATGGGAGCAGCGATGCTTTTGAAGGAACCAACAGTACCGGACAGGCTCTTGCGATGGAGTTATATAACTATTGCGTGAGCCAGCCGGATATTCCGGATGTGGCGATGTCTTTTTCAAAGGCAAATGTGACTGCTTACGTGGATGGAAACAGCCAGAGGACGGAAGAAATCACGTTCAAAGCGGACACACAGCAGACAATCACCATGAAGCTACCGGAGGGCGTAAAATTCCATAACGTAACTACGGGCAAGACAAGCAAAGCAGGCGCAGAAGTGGAAGTGTGCGGTGGCACGAAGTTTTATCTTTCTGCCCCACTGACACAGACAAAGGATGTGTCTGGAACTTGGTCGGCTACCATGAAAGGGAGCATCACGAAAGATTATTCTGCGTATAAGATCACTACGGGAAGTAGTACGCAGGATTTAGCATTGGTGTTTGGGGAAGGCGTTACAGATGAGAAATATGTGGATTTTTCTGTAAAATGGCTGGAACTGGCAAAGGTAAAGGTAGTAAAAGTGGATTCCAAAAAGACGGATGCGAAGCTGTCCGGTGCGGTATTCGGTATTTACAGTGACAAGGATTGTACACAGCTTATCACAAAAATGCCAGCCACAGACCAGAATGGAGCATCCACGGCGGAGATTATCAAGACGCAGGATACGGTGTATTTGAAAGAGATTACTGCCCCGACAGGCTACCGTATCAATACAACTGCCTATAACGTGAAACTGATAGCAAACAAGACAACTTCCGTGACCGTTCCGGATGAAGAGCAGCTTGGGGAACTGACGGTTTATAAGGAAGGGCAGGTTTTGTCAGGTGCGGATGTGACGGATTCCGGTGTGGCATTCCGTTATGAGAACCATAGACAACCGGGAGCTATTTATGACGTATATGCCGGAGCAGATATTCATACGGCGTATGGTGCGCTGGTATTCCAGAAAGGCAATCTGGTAAAGGAAAATCTGACTACGGATTCCAATGGTGCGGTAATCTTGAAAAACCTGCATCTTGGTACTTATGTGGTAAAAGAGAAGCAGGCTCCGGAGAATTTTTACAATGCCGGGGAAGAAAAGACCGTGACGCTTGCCTATGCAGGGCAAAATGTGGAAGTTGTATTTTCCGAGACAACCTTTACCAATGACCGCCAGAAAGCAAAGGTAACTGTAACGAAGAAGGACAAAGATACAGAAAATCCGTTGGATGGAGGCGTTTTTGGACTGTACGCTGGCAGCGATATTACTTCCTTTGATGGCACGGTGGTTGTGAAAAAAGGCACTCTGATTGAAAAAGCCGTAACCGGGGAAGATGGAACGGCCATGTTTGCCGCAGACCTTCCGATAGGATTTGGATATGAGGTAAAAGAGGAACAGGCTCCCGAAGGATATGTGAGAAATACGAAAGAAGTGTATTCCTTTACATTCTCCTATACAAATGACAGCGAGGCGGTAGTTTCTTTTGACCATACTTTTACCAATGAGAGTGTCAATGCGAAGATTTCCCTGCAGAAAAAGGATAAGGAAACCAATACGAACCAGCCCCAGGGAGACGCTACACTGGAAAAGGCGGTGTATGGGCTGTATGCCCGTAAGGACATCGTGCATCCGGATGGTGCGACGGGCGTAATCTATAAAGCCGGGGAACAGGTGGCAACACTCACTACGGATAAAAATGGGGAGGCATCTGTCAGCAATCTGTATCTTGGGGAGTATTTTGTAAAAGAAATTACCCCGCCAGTGGGCTATTTGGCGGATGAAGCAGAGCATGAGCTGATCTGCGATTATGAGGGAGATCTTGTAGCGACAGTAGAGAGGGACTGTGTTTCACCGGAACAGGTGAAGAAGCAGCCTTTCCAGATCATCAAGGCGGCGGACAATGGCAAGACGGACGCTGATCTGCTGTCCGGTGCAGGATTTACGGCATATCTTGTCTCTTCTTTGAAAACAAAAGAAGATGGCAGTTATGACTTTTCTTCTGCTGATCCTGTTGTGCTTGGGGAGAACGGTGCAACGGAGATTTTTACGGATGAAAAGGGATATGCCTGCAGTATTGCACTCCCATACGGAACTTATGTGGTAAGGGAAACAACCACGCCGCACAATTATACTCCAGTGGATGATTTTATTGTCACGATTAAAGAGCATCACCCGAATACACCGCAGGTATGGCGTGTGCTTTTGGATGATGAGTTTGAGGCGAAGCTGAAAATTGTGAAGCAGGACGATGAAACGAAAAAGCCTGTTCTGGCAAAGAATACAGAGTTTAAGGTATTCAACCTGGATACGGGAAAATATGTGGAACAGGTAACAACATATCCTACCACAGTTACCCATAAGTCTTACTTTACCGATGAACAGGGGTATCTCATCCTGCCGCAGAATCTCAAAATCGGAAATTACCGAATTGAGGAAGTGAATGCCCCATTTGGATATACACTGAATGAAAATTATTATGAGGTGGCGGTGGATTCCAATACCGCTTACCAGATAGACAGTGTTTCCAGCGATGTGATTATTGAGGTGGTTTATGAAAACCATCCGGTAAAGGGCGAATTAAAGATCGTGAAGCAGGGCGAAGTTCTGGATGGATTTGATAAGAATTTTACATACGCAGAAGAAAACCTTGCGGGAGCTGTCTTTGAGGTCTATGCTGCAGAGGATATTTATACGGCAGATTTCCAGAAAGATGCTGAAGGAAACCGGATTCTGGAATATGCAAAGGATACGCTGGTGGCAACGCTGACTACGGGTGAAAGCGGCGAAGCGGTGTTGGGGAACCTGCCGCTTGGTACATACCGGGTTGTAGAGACGAAAGCCCCGGACGGTTTCGTGCTGAACGAAGAAGCGCAGACTGTCACATTTTCCTATGCAGACCAGAATACTCCAGTAATCAAGCAGGAGGCTGTTTTTGATAATGAGCGCCAGAAAGTAGAAATTTCCGTTGTAAAGCGGGATGCAGAAAACCATGCAGAAGTGGAAGGCGCTGTGTTCGGGCTGTATGCGAAAAATGACATTATGGCTCATGGGGAAGTGATCGTAAAAGCTGACGCACTGCTTGGAAAGGCACTAAGCGGCGAGGACGGAAAGACTGTATTTGCCCTTGATGTGCCGTTTGGAGACTACTATATCAAAGAACTGGCTGCCCCGGCAGGCTATGTTACCTCTAATGAAGTCATTGAAGTGACCGCAAACTATCAGGGACAGGATGTGAAAACCGTGGAACTGGCATCTGAATTTCAGAATGAGCCGACTTGCATTTCGGTAAAGAAAACAGACCTTACAACAGGCGTGGAGCTTTCCGGCGCAACGCTGACCGTGCTTGATAAAGACGGAAATGTAGTAGATACATGGAAATCCGTCAAAAGAGAGGAACATATCATTAAGCGTCTGACCGTGGGAGAAACTTATACCCTGCGGGAAGAACTGGCTCCGTATGGGTATCTGCAGGCGGAGGAAATTACATTTACCGTGGAAGATACGGCAGAAATTCAGAAAGTGGAGATGAAGGATGATGTACCGACAGGACTTCTCTTGATCAATAAAAAGGGAGAGTTCCTGGAAGATGTGTCTGTGCTGGATTCTGTTGGCGGCTGGATCACCCATCTGTTTGAGTATGTATCCGGCTCCCTGAAAGACGTAACCTTTGAAGTATATGCTTTGGAGGATGTAAAAGCGGCTGACGAGGAAAGTGATGATTATTACAAGAAGGATGATCTGGTTGCGGAGATTACTACGGATCAAACCGGGATTGCAAGACTTTCCGGTCTTCCACTTGGCAAATACTATGTAAAAGAAAAGGAAACTGCCGAGGGGTATGTGCTGGATGGGAAAATCCGTGAGGTTGACCTTACTTACCGGGATCAGTATACGGAGGAAGTTACCTATTCTTCAGACTGGCAGAATAACCGCCAGAGGGCAGCGGTTTCCATACTGAAAAAGGAGAAGGACTCTGACCGTGTACTGGAAGGGGCGGTCTTTGCATTAGTCACAAGCGAGGATATTACCAATAAGGATGGAAAGGTAATCATGGAGGCAGGAACTGTCATTGAGGAGAAAGCAACTGATAAAGATGGAAAGCTGACCTTTGCTGCAGATCTGCCGATTGGTTTTTCTTACTCTGTAAAAGAGACAACTCCGGCTTCGGGATTTGCCACTACGGACGAAGTGCAGGAATTTACCTTTACTTATGAAGATGCGGAAAAAGAGACGATTTCCTATGAATTTGTCTTTGAGGACGAGCCTACGGTATTCGAGTTTACCAAAACTGCCCTGACCGATGGAAAAGAGGTAGAAGGGGCACATCTTACTGTGACGGACAAAAACGGAAAGGTGGTAGACAAATGGGTTTCCGGCAAAGAGCCGCATATCATCAGGGAGCTGGTTGTGGGCGAGACATACACCATGACGGAGACTCTGCCTGCGGACGGCTATGTAACTGCCGAGAATATTACATTTACCGTGGAAGATACTGCCGAGGTTCAGAAGATCGAGATGAAGGACGATGTGACAAAGGTGGAAATTTCCAAAACGGATATTTCCGGGAAAGAACTGCCGGGGGCTAAGCTGACGATCCTTGATAAAGAAGGAAACGTGGTGGAGACCTGGACGTCTACGGACGAACCGCATTATATCGAGATGCTGCCGATAGGGGAATATATTCTCCGTGAGGAATCCGCCCCGGAAGGCTATCTTGTGGCGGAAGATGTGGCATTTGAGGTAAAAGATACCGGGGAAATCCAGAAGGTTGTGATGAAGGATGAAGCAAAGCCGGAGGAAACACCAAAGCCTGCACCGAAAGCTGATACTCCGAAAACAGGGGATGATACGAATATGACACTGTGGCTGGCACTCTGTGCCCTTGCACTTATGGGCGTGGCTGGTTCTGTGGCGCTGTTTCGTAAAAAAAAGAAAAAATAAAATATCTATGTAACGGATAACCGGGCGTTTGTGGTCTGCTTTTCGCATTCCATGAACGCCATTTTTTAATGAGAAAGGGATAGGACAGAAATGAAAGGAATTATCATCGGGATTACGGCAATCGGGCTGCTTTCAGCTTTTTTCCTCTATTGCTGTATCCGTGCCGGGGCGCAGGAGGACAGGTGGCTGGAAGAACTGGAATGGAAGGACAGAGAAGATGCGGGAAAGGAAAGCGGATAATCAGAGATTTTCACAGGATAAGCCGGGGAACTGCGGGAATTGTCCGTATGGCAGGTGTTCCCCGTGTATCGGGTACTGCCTGCTGAAAATCCTTCGGGAGATGCGCCGGAAAAGGGAAACATCCACAAAGAAAGAAGGTGATTGTTATGCAGGATGAAGTAAATGAGAAGACCGTGTCGCTCTGTATCAATGGCGGAAAGATCAGCGCCCGTATCTTAAAAAATGCGATGGCGAAAGCCCTTGCGAAGATGGAACAGGACAAGCGGGCGGGTAGGCAGAAACAGTCAGAAAAAAAGATGGAGAAGCAACAGGGGAAAGATACGGCGGTCTATCGTGGGAAACAGAGCATGGAGAAACTGATGAAACAGAACTGCCAGCTTACTAACATTGAAGTGACGGACGGGAATATCAAATCATTTGAAAAATGCGCCCGGAAGTACAGCATTGATTTCAGCCTGAAAAAAGATACTTCCGTATCGCCGCCCCGGTATTTTGTATTCTTTAAGGCAAAAGATGTGGATGTAATGACAGCCGCATTTAGGGAGTATTCCGGAAAACAGCTTACAAAGAGTAAAAAGCCGTCCATCCGTAAGAAACTGCAGCTTGCAAAAGAGCGTATGGCAAAGCACAGGGAACGGGAAAAAACCAAACAGAAGGAACGGGGGCCGGAGCATTGAGTGGAAAGAAACAGAAAGCAGATGTGGGCATCCCGGAACTGATAAGAAAACTGACAGGCGGTATCAGGGGCAGGATGCCGCCCATAGATGGAAAGCGGCTTATCATGCTGAATATTCCCTATGTGATTGTATTTTATCTGGTAGACAGGGTGGCATGGCTATACCGGCACTGTGTTGGAGGTTCGCTGGTGGAACGCCTGGGAGTATTGTTCTTGAATTTCCAATTAGCGTTTGCGGATGTGCTGCCGAGCATCCATGCGTATGACCTTGCCGCAGGAGTAATTGCTGCTATTGCGGTAAAGATGGCGGTATACCTGAAAGGGAAAAATGCAAAGAAATACCGCAGGGGAGAGGAATATGGCTCTGCCCGGTGGGGGAATGAAAAGGATATAGCGCCGTTTATTGATCCGGTCTTTGAGAATAATATTTTGCTGACACAGACGGAACGGCTTACCATGAACAGCCGCCCGAAGCTTCCTAAATTTGCCAGAAACAAAAATGTAATTATTATCGGTGGCTCTGGTTCCGGTAAAACACGCTTTTATGTGAAGCCGAATCTGATGCAGATGACACCGGGAGTTTCGTATGTTGTCACTGATCCGAAAGGAACGATTCTGGTTGAATGTGGAAAGATGCTAAAGAGGGGTTCCCCGAAGATGAAGGATGGGAAACCTGTCCGGGATAAGAATGGAAAAATCGTGTATGAGCCGTATAAAATCAAAGTTCTGAATACGATCAATTTCAAGAAAAGTATGCACTATAACCCGTTCAAATATATCCGTTCTGAAAAGGATATTTTGAAACTGGTAAATACCATCATTGCCAATACAAAAGGGGACGGAGAGAAATCTTCCGAGGATTTTTGGGTGAAAGCCGAGAGGCTTCTGTATTGTGCGCTGATCGGCTACATTTATTATGAAGCACCGGAAGAAGAACAGAATTTCTCCACGCTGCTTGAATTTATCAATGCGTCCGAAGCAAGGGAGGATGATGAAGAATTTAAGAACGCCGTGGATGAACTGTTTGAGGAACTGGAAAAAGAGAAGCCGGAACATTTTGCAGTACGGCAGTATAAAAAATATAAACTGGCGGCGGGCAAGACAGCGAAAAGCATACTTATCTCCTGCGGAGCCAGATTAGCACCGTTTGACATCGCAGAACTGCGGGAACTGACTTCTTATGATGAAATGGAACTGGATATGCTGGGAGATCAGAGAACTGCCATGTTTGTCATTATCTCCGATACAGATGATACATTCAATTTTATTGTGGCAATCATGTATACCCAGCTATTCAATCTGCTTTGTGACAGGGCAGACGATGTGCATGGTGGCAGGCTCCCATACCATGTAAGGCTCTTACTTGATGAATTTGCGAACATCGGGCAGATTCCGAAGTTTGACAAGCTGATCGCAACCATCCGAAGCCGTGAAATATCGGCTTCTATTATTTTGCAGTCGCAGAGCCAGTTAAAGACGATTTATAAGGATGCTGCTGAAACAATTTTGGGGAACTGTGATACGATGCTGTTTCTCGGTGGGAAAGAGAGCAGCACGTTGAAGGAGATTTCAGAAACTTTAGGGAAGGAGACGATTGACCTTTATAACGAGTCTGACACCCGTGGGCAGAGCCGTTCTTACGGGCTAAATTATCAGAAAACCGGGAAAGAACTTATGAGCAGAGATGAGCTTTCCGTTATGGATGGCAACAAGTGCATTCTGCAGCTTAGGGGTGTGCGCCCATTTTTAAGTGATAAGTTCGATATTACCCGGCACAAGAGATATAAGGAACTGTCTGACTTTGACAAGAAAAACGCTTTTGATGTGGAGGCGTACATGAAACGTCAGCTCCGGCTTCGGGTAAAAGAGGAATTTGACATGTTTGAAGTGGACGGAGATGAAAATGAAGATATGGATAGTGGAGAGTAAGGGCATGGATTTTGAAATGCTCTTTTTTGTTGCCTGTCAGTAAAGGCAGCTTTGCGACATCGTGGCGCAAAGTTCAGAAAGAATGGGGAAAGGAGAAAAGAGTTTTTGATAATACAGACAGTATGCCGGAACTATAACTGCCCACCGATCCGGGCGGAGCCTGCATCCATCATTCATAGAAGAAATGGGATGTGAACATAGAAAAATAAGAAAAGAAAGGATACCGGAGAAGTCCGGTAATAGGTAAAACGATGGCATTTTTTACTTCTGCAATTAGTATTTTACAGACGCTGGTCGTTGCAATCGGCGCTGGTCTTGCCGTATGGGGCGTAATCAATTTATTAGAGGGGTATGGAAACGATAATCGTGCGACACGTTCGTAAGTGAAAAGCTTACGCACAAAGTCGAAGGGCAATTGTAGCCCGAAACTTTGGAGAACTGATATTCCGATGGGTGAAATGAGGGGGTAACGTCCCGAAGCGCCACCCTAATACTCCGAATGGCGGGGAGCATGCAACGGCTCTCTCCAAAAGTTTATAGAGCTCGGTGAAGTCGGCAGAGAGCAATCGTAAGACTGGTTTTCAGGCCAGACACGAAAGCTGTCCAGAGGTGGATGGTGTTGCCTATATGCCGGGGGTCGGATATCCATGGTGAGAATGTATGAAAATACTGACGAAATTCCGAATGTACGAGTCTAAACGTTGATGCTGTCGAAAGGCAGTACACCTTTCATGGTGGTATCTGTGGGCAAGTAAAATTGGTTGTTATGAAAGTCCATGCATCGTTACAGGCGGTGCGGTTATGCATGACCAGATACAGGCTTAGAGGAAGAACCTAAAGATATCCAATGATAGGAATATCGGAACGTGGAAAGCTGGGGACACGGAGGCGGTTGCAAGCCAGTGATGTGGTGGATGGGAATACCTTCGCGAGAGGGCAATAACCATTCTTTATTCCAGTGAGAGTAGTGGCACAGTACCTATGAAGCCGTGAATAAGTAAGCGGTGGAGGGATAGCCACAAGTCGAATTCAGCAGTGAAAATGAAAACACAACAAACACAGCTTCGAGTATGACAAAGAAAATCCAAACCGAAGGGAGAGGATGCCTGTGTTGACTTCGGGGCAGCAAGAAAGGAAAAGTAAACAGAGAAAAATCCGCAACTCAGAGTATTACGACATGGAAGGTACTTTTGACAGGCTGTATGCAGAAAGTAAGAAAGATAAAACCTTCAACCATCTGATGGAAATCATCGAGAGTGAAGAAAATATCAAGCTTGCATACAGAACGATAAAGAAGAATACAGGAAGTGATACTTCGGGGGTGGATAAAAGGACGATAGCCGACCTTGCAAAGTTAAGCGAGGAAGAATACGTCCGTCTCATACGGAAACAATTCAGTAATTATCATCCACGACCCGTAAGGCGAGTGGAAATACCAAAGCCCAATGGAAAGACCAGACCGCTGGGAATTCCAACTATCGTGGATCGGATCGTACAGCAATGTATTTTGCAGATCATGGAGCCGATATGTGAAGCAAAATTCAGTGAGAACTCCAACGGGTTCCGCCCGAACCGTTCCGCTGAGACTGCTATTGCGCAATGCATGAGGCTGATACAGGTACAGCATCTGTACCATGTGGTTGACCTCGATATTAAAGGCTTCTTTGATAATATCAGCCATACAAAGCTGATGCGTCAGATATGGGCATTGGGAATTCGGGACAAAAAGCTGCTATGCATTATAAAAGAGATGTTGAAAGCACCTGTTGTTCTGCCAAATGGGGAGAAAACATATCCCACACGGGGTACCCCGCAAGGCGGTATCTTGTCGCCATTGCTTGCAAACATTGTTTTGAATGAACTGGACTGGTGGATTGCTTCCCAATGGGAACAGATGCCAACAAAGACCAAATTCAAAACAAGGAGCAATGCGCAGGGAACAGAGATTAAGAGCCACGCTTACAGGGCTCTGCGCCGGAGCAGATTAAAAGAGATGCATGCAGTTCGGTACGCAGATGATTTTAAAATTTTCTGCGCATCACATGAGGATGCTGTCAGAGCATACAAGGCAACAGAGTTATGGCTAAAGGACAGGCTGGGGCTGGAAATCAGTCCTGACAAATCCAAAGTAGTTAATCTCAAAAGACAGTATTCTGATTTTCTCGGGTTCAAGCTGAAAGTCCGTAAAAAGGGTAAGAAATATGTGGTTCGGTCTCATATGAGCGATAAAGCATACAAAAAGGCTCATGATAAAGTCTCGGAAGAAGTAAAGGAACTGGCTCATTCGTCAGATGATAATGCTCAGTTCATGCAGCTTCAGAAATACAACTCTGTAGTTGCTGGACTTCATGAATACTATTGTATTTCCACAGAAGTATCTCATGACTTCAGCAGACTTGCCTTTAGTATCAACAAACAGCTCAGAAACAGACTGAAAGGCGACTTATCCAAAAAGGGACAACTCAGAAATGGGTTCATCAAAGAAAAGTATGGAGCAAGCAGGCAGATGAGGTTCCTTCATGGACGTCCGGTGGTTCCACTGGGATATGTCCAGCCGAAGAATGCCCAGCATAAAAGGAAATCCATCAATAAATACACGGTCAAAGGTCGGGAACAGATTCATAAGAATCTTGCAATCGACACAGCGACAATGTTATGGCTGATGAGAAATCCTGTAAAGGGCAGAACCATTGAATATGCGGATAACCGTATTTCCTTGTATGCGGCACAGTATGGTAAATGTGCAGTGACGGGAATTCCGATGGATTCTCATGATATTCACTGCCACCATAAAGTGCCGGTAAGCAATGGTGGTTCGGATGAATACGCAAATCTTATTCTTGTCAGCAAAGCGGTTCATATCCTTATCCATGCTTCTTCAGAACCTACGATTGAGAAGTACCTGAAATCCTTAAATCTTGATGATAAACAAATAGAAAAGCTTAACAAGCTTCGTACTATGGCAGAAATGTCACCTATTATTCTTTGAATTTAATGCTGTAACGAAGTGTGTAAGTTGTGTTTAAAACCCTGGACGGCTGAATTCGATGGAGCGCCGTGTGCGGTGAAAGTCGCATGCACGGTGTGGAGCGGGGGAAAATCCGGAGATAACTTCAAAGGATTACCTATCGCTATCCGGTGCTAAGAGCCAGGGCATCAAACAGCTGATGGCTGGTGCCGGAATCATGCTGCTGGGAACTACCCTGATTCCACAGCTGGCAACATTGT
>OGUL01002558.1_pt1 | contig 12039 bp, 12 predicted proteins | sample 1553651 | NCBI WGS metagenome assembly OGUL01 (sample SAMEA2580048, study PRJEB22360) | human gut metagenome | biome: human gut; feature: human-associated habitat; material: faeces | place: Denmark | collected 2008/2010
GAGTTGGTAACGACCACCACACACTTGTTCATCTTGTGGGCGCTCTCTTTGAGGATCTCGGTAATGTCCTGGGCGGTGTCCTCGTCCAGATTGCCGGTAGGCTCGTCTGCCAGGATCACCGGGGCCTCACTTGCCAGGGCGCGGGCAATAGCCACCCGCTGCTGCTGGCCGCCGGAGAGCTTCAGCACATTGCGCTTCGATTCCTCTTTCGTCAGACCCAGCCGCTCCAAAATGGGCAGCGGCGGCAGCTTGGAAGTCAGCGACACATTCTCTGCGGGGGTCAAATAGTCGATCAGGTTGTACGCCTGGAAAATAAACGCCACATGATTTTTTCGATGGTCGGAAAGCCCCGTCTTGGCAATGTCCTGCCCATCGAAGTAAATCTGGCCGCTGCCGGGGCTGTCCAGGCCGCCGATCAGGGAGAGCAGGGTGGTTTTGCCGCAGCCGGAAGGCCCCAGGATGGCGTAGAGTTTGCCCTGTTCCATTTCGGCGTTGACGCCTTTTAAGACTTTCTTTTTATTATCGTAGGAATATCCCACTTGCTTGATTTCCATGATACTCATAGTGATTACCTCATTTCGTTATTTTAGGGGGTGGATGGTCTTATTCCATCTGCGACAAAATCTGCTTGGGCTTTAACCGCATGGTCGAGATACTGGACACCAGCACCGCCGCCACCAGCAGAACGCCGCCCACGATAGCCACCAGTATGAAATGCTCCGGCGTGACGATGACATTCTCCGCCGCTTTGCCGAACGGCGTACCCAGGGCGCCGGCAACCTGCTTGCTCGATAGGTACGCCAGTGGGAAGGCCACCACTGCAATCAGCAGGGTTTCCAGCACATATTGGAGAATGACCGCAGGCTTGGCAATACCTACCGCCAGCAAAATCCCGGTTTCTCTTTTGCGGCTGCGGATGGACATGGAGAGAATGAGAATTATCAAAACCATGCTCACAGCAGTAATGACAATAATCAGCGTCGTAACCAAAGCGGTTGTGTCAGAGAGAGAACTTGAAATGTTCTGATACACTTCATCGTTGGCTGTAACAATAAAGTTGTTCCAGTTGATAGAAGAAATGCTCTGTACTTCGTTTATCACGCTCTCTAACTGTGCTGCGTCAGTTACATAGAAATCTGCCTCTTGAATTTTGTTGCCATCACCATAATTTACACACATTGCCTCCATCGCAGCTTTGCTACAAAAGGCATAGTTGGAAAAATCCCACATGGTAGACGCATCATACATTGTGGCCTCATCGTTCTTGTCAGCCACTACTTCAAAAATCCCCACAATTTCCATATCCACTTCGGGATCATCGGTATAAGGGTCATTGATTCCAACAACTTTGCTGCCGACTTCCAGTCCATTCTGTTCGGCACGTTCCCGGCTGATGATAAGGCCATTGGTCATATCCTCTGTGATATGGGACCCTTCAACCAATTCAAATCGTCCTGATACGAATAAATCGTTATACTCCGTATTGATAGAGCCATAGGTATAAAAACTGTTGGTGTAGCCCGTTGTAACCACGCTGTCGCCCGTTTCCTTGAAGTAATAAGGCATGGAAACAATCGAGGCATCATATCCGGCAATCCCGTCTACTGAGGCAATCTCCTGAAGCATTTCATCTGAAATAAATTCCTGAGTGCTATATGAGCCGCCATTGCCGCTTGTCCAGCCTCCAGTAGATAGATTTCGTTCCACAGTAAAACTGGTTCCCGTCACACCCCGCAGTTCCTCAGCCTGTTCCTCCTGGGCATCGGCTATGGCAAGGCCGGACAACACCAGGGTGGTAATGGCCAAGAGCAGACAGAACACCAGCAAGGTCTTTTTCCACTTCCGTGCGCTATATAAAATTGCTCGTATTCCTAAATTCATATTGCGTCCTCCTTTACTCCATCTGCGCCAAAATCTGCTTGGGCTTTAACCGCATGGTCGAAATGCTGGACACCAGTACTGCCGCCACCAGCAGGATGCCGCCCACAATAGCCACCAGCATGAAATGCTGCGGGGTTACGATGACGTTCTCAGCCGCTTTGCCGAACAGCGTACCCAGGGTGCCGGCCACCTGCTTGCTGGACAGATACGCCAGCGGGAAAGCCACCACCGCAATCAGCAAGGTTTCCAGCACATATTGGAGAATGACCGCAGGCTTGGCGATACCTACCGCCAGCAAAATGCCTGTTTCTCTCTTTCGGCTGCGGATAGACATGGAGAGGATCAGGATAATCAGCACCATGCTCACAGCCGTGATGACAACGATGAGGGTAGTAATCAGAGTGCCGGTGTCGGAAAGGGCGCTGGAAATATTCTGATACACCTCGTCATTGGCGGTGATCTTGTAGTTGTTCCAGTTGATAGAGGAAATGCTTTGCACTTCCCGAATCACATTCTCTAATTGGGCGGCGTCCGTAACATAGTAGTAGGCTTCGGAAATGCCCTCGCCATCTTCGCCCCAGCCCTTAATCAAGCCTTCGGCTGCGTCCATGCTGCAAAAAACATAGCTGGAATAGGCGTAATAGGACGCATCATCATACATATTTACTTGGTCGTTCTTATCAGCCACCACGTCGAAGATACCTACGATCTTCATATCCACTTCCGGGGTGTTATTCTCCGGGTAGTAAACGCCTGTCAAGGTATCCCCAACCTTCAGCCCGTTCCACTCAGCCAGTTCCCGGCTGATAATAATGCTACCCGTCATATCGTCGGTGATGTGGGTGCCTTCCACCAGCTCAAACCGGCCCGACAGAAACAGCTCATGGTATTGGGAGTTGTAGGAGCCGTAGTTGTAGAAGCTGTAATTCTCATGGGCCAGTTCCTCGCCCTTATCATTGAAGATACGGGGCAGGGTAATCAAGGTGGCGTCATACCCTGCAATGCCATCCACTGCGGCAATCTGCTGGATCATGTCCTCGGACATAAATTCCTGTGTGCTGTAATTACCGTTCCAGCCGCCCGTAGAGATGTCTCGCTCCACCGTGAAGCTGGCCCCGGTGGTTCCCCGGACTTCCTCAGCCTGTTCCTCCTGGGCGTCGGCTATGGCCAGGCCGGAAAGCACCAGGGTGGTAATAGCCAGAAGCAGGAAGAACACCAGTAGCGTCTTTTTCCATTTCCGTGCGCTATATAAAATCGCCCGTATTCCTAAATTCATATCACCTGCACCTCCTTAACTCATCTGCGACAAGATACTCTTGGGCTTCATCTTCATAATGGGATAGGCCGCCAGTGCGGTAGAGGCCACACACAGCACCATGCCGAAAGCCCAAACCAGTGCGTAATCCTCGGCAGAAACAGCCACCTCGATCTCGGCAAGGCCCAAATCCTCGGTGGGTTCTTCTTCCGCAGCTTCGCTTTCCCCGGTCAAGTCCACCGTCTCATAGGTTTCGCTTGTCACCTGGGAGAGCAGGCTGCTCCCGATCTGATGGGAAATGGCTGTGCTGGTTCCAAAAGAAATCACCAGGGCGATGGCCGCCACGAGGATCACTTCCAGCAGGTATTGCAGCAGCACCGAGCTTTTGGAAATGCCCATGGCCAGATAGACGCCGGTTTCATGGATTCGCCCCCGGAGCCGCAGCGTCAAGAACAAGGCCAGCACCAGGAAACAGATCACCGATACCACAGCGATGGCGATAAAGACGATGTTCTGCAAGCCCTCCAAGGATTCCTTGGCGTTCTGATAGTCGTTGTCGTAGCGGGTCAGGGTGCAGCTTTCCCAATCCACACCATCCAGTTCCTGCACATCCGTCATAATGCGCTCCAGCTCGTCCGGGTCGTTCACATAGAAATCCCCGTACTGAACATTGGTGGTTCCTTCTGTGCCGTAGAGCAGGAAAGAGGCGGTGGAGAGGTCGGTGAAAACGATATTGTCGTAAAGGTCATAGGACGGGGCCATGCCGATGGAATCCTGTTCCTCGGTATTGGTGAAGATCCCGGCCACCGTCACGGGGATAGTCTTATCTTTGTCCTCCACATTCCCCAGCAGCATGGTGTCGCCCACAGACAAGCCGTTGCGCTGGGCGAATTTCTCATGGATCAGCACCTGGCTGCCGGTTTCGGTGGTGATAGGGTTGCCCTCCACCATCTCAAAGCCGCCATCGGTGAAATAGCTGTCCTCCTGAGAATTGGAGTTTGCCACCACCCGTCCGGCGTTCTCATAGCCCTCCGGCACCTGGGCGGCGCCCTCGGTGTTGATCTCCAGAAGGTTCCCGTCTGCGTCAAAGTAAGTAGCGTAGGTATAGGAGCGCAGGGTGTACCTGCCGCTCAAGCCATCCACATCAAGAATCTGGCTCACCGTATCCTCCGGGATACCGTTTTCCAGCGTCTTGGCGTTGATGGTGAAATAGCCCAGCAGGGCTTTTTTGATATTGGCATTGGCTGTTTCCGTGGCCGATTGAATGGAAAGGCAGGTCAGCATCAGCGTGGCCATGACCAGCAGAAATGCCAGCAATGTGAGGGTCTTGCCCTTTTTTCGGATGGAATACAGGCAGGCCCGTTTGCACAGATTCATGTCTGAGCCACCTCATTTCCTTTTCGTAAAACCAGTGGGTTCACTTGTGTACCTCCTAACGTAGTTTTTCGCCGGGGCTGTTTCCCGCTCCGGTGGATGTCCCGTCTGCTGGGAACACCCTTATGGTACACTACGAAGGTGGAGTTGAGGTGGAGTTGAGATATTTTTTAGGTGGAGTTGGCGATAAAGTGTAAAAAAATCGGCGGCCTTGATGTTTCAAAGCTGCCGTGTTTTAATTTGGCATGAGAAAGAGCTGCTGAACGACGGCTTTTTTTCTTTTGTCGTCGTCCGGCAGAGTATTCGTTATTTACCTTCAAACACATTTTTGAAAGAAAGAACTCTCCAGTTGAGCAAAATCCCGTGGATTTTCAAGTTGAAAAATCTTTCTTTGCTTGTCGATAAAAACTACATCGTCACAGAAATTCGCAACCAGATCAAGGTTATGGGCTGAAAAGAGTACAAGGTTCCCAGCGTCCCGATGTTCAAGCAGCAACTTTTTTAGGGTGGCAACGCTTTCCGGATCAAGACCATTAAAAGGTTCGTCCAGGATTAGATTGCCTGCACCAGAAAGAAACGCTGCCATCAAATATACCTTTTGTTTCATGCCAAGCGAGTAATTTGCAATGTATTCGTTCAGCGAACGCTCCAATTTGAACACAATTGATAATCTCTCAAGCGTCCCATTCGCTTTTACGGCATTTTGATGATAGAGCTGTATGATGGACAATCGCAAAATTGACGGACGCCAGTTTTGCGTTATTTTCGGTGAAATTTTCACCAAGAAGGCTTTTTAACATTTTGCGAATCATTTTATAATCCTCCGTTTCTAAACCAACTCAATCATTTTCTTCAAGGGTTTTCAGCCGCTTTATGATATTTTGGAAATGAACATCGTCTCTCAACGGTTCAAAGGTTTTGCAGTTTATAATGGACTCTACCGCGCTTTTCTTAATTGTCATCTCATTTCGCGGCATATCGCTGCCCATTGTAAGAGTATTTTCCAGCCAGCCATCTAAAAGGTCAAAGTATTCATTTCCGTGAAAACTCAAGGGATAGATATTGCTGGTTGCCAGTTTTGTATATCGTTCCAGCAGTTCCAACGCTTTTTCAGAGTTTCCCAGTTTCATATACCCTTGTGCAAGCGTGAAATACAGCGGAAGTATAATCCCTGGGTGCAGTTTCTCCAAGTCAAAAGCCTCTATAATTGCATAGGATTTTCTTGCCGTTTCTTCAAAGACTTCTTTGCACTCCAAACACAGCCCCAGATAGATGGATAGTAGATTGATAAGCACAACGGTATGTTGGAAAATGCCAACTTGTAAAATACTCTTGGCCTCTTTTTTATTACCCAAAAAGTGGTAGGCAGAAGCCAGCAAGGGGTTCTGTGGATGTCATAGAAAAATCCGGCTCGCCCAAAAGATTTAATACTTCTGATGGATTGCCCAAGGTTAATTGGCATAGTGCTTCCATATTGAGAGCCTGTTTTGCCAGATCCACATTGTCTGTTTCGGACTTTACCCGTTCAAATAACCTGCTGGCATCCTCTAACATTTCTTTTGCCGTAGCCTTATTCTCAACCAATGGGCTATAGTTTACATACAAGCTCCCAATCTGATACAAAAGAGGAAAACAGGAGAAATACTTTTTCGTAATTTCCTGGCATTGCTCTCGTACCTTTTCTATCGGCTGCGTAGAAAAGTCGGTTGCTAATTTTCGACATAGGACTCGAATCTGCTCCTTTGTCATTTGTGGCTCATAGCCAATCAGTTCATCAATACTGATATTAAAATAGGTGGCAAGCTGCGGTAACAAAGTAATATCAGGATATGTCATTCCTGTTTCCCATTTTGAAACAGCGGCTTTAGATACTCCCATATATGCAGCCAGCCCATCCTGTGTAATCCCACGCTTATGGCGATTTTCAACCAGGATACGGCCAAGATTGATTTCTTTCATTATCCCTACCTCCTGATAATAGTATAGAAAACTGGAATCCAAAAAACAATGGAGCATATTTTAACTTCTTGAAGAAAAATCAACCTGCAGGAAACAAGCAATTAAATCTATTGTACTTCATATCTAAAGCAGCAGCAAGCAAAGCCATTCTGGTACAAAAAATCCCGTTCTTGTCTACTCATTTAGGACGTTAAAAACGCATCCGTAGTAAGACTTTCCCGGCGTAGTCGGCAGGTAAGCAGGACAGATTATCCAATCCCCGCCAGCAAAGGCTTCTAAATGCGTAGAGGAAAATCCATAAGAAAGCACCGGGCGCAGGGCCAGCAGGCCGCCGCGTCCGGCGTTTTCTTATGGGCTGTCCTTTAGGATAGCCCGGATCAGCTTGTTTTGCAGGTGGTGTTTATTTTATCGTTGAATAGTTCGGCTGGCTTTGCCATTCATTCCTCTATGTTTTGTATTTGATCGGTTATCTCTGGCTGATTGCTCTGAATGCCTTCATTGAGGTTTGGAACGCTGAAAAACACGGCAATGAAAATGTTTATTAAAACGATAGCCGCCAATATAATGGCAACGATTTTCCAGATACGGCGTGAGCGGCGATTTTTGATTGCAAGCTGCTCATTTATCCTTGATAACTGCTCTGCGACATCACTGGCGGTATTTTCATTTTCAATTTTTGCCCCCAGCAATTCGCTGACAGATACTTCCAATATTTCAGCCAATCGGATAAGGGTATCGGCGTCGGGAACAGATAAATTTTTCTCCCACTTAGAAATGGTCTGTCGGACTACATGGAGCCTTGTTGCCAATTCTTCCTGTGAAAAGCCTTTTTGCTTTCTGAGAGTTTTTAAGTTTTCTCCAAACATTGTGCGTTACACTCCTTTGCTTTGATAAATCCAAAGTAACACATTAGCCCTCATACGGCAAGCAACGCAGATTAACAATAACGCAACTTCCCGTAAAAGAAAGGCTTACATTCAAAAGGCGCTGCGAGCATAAGAAATTAGGCTGAATGGCACCGGAAAATAAACTTGTTATCCACCCAAAGGCATAGATAATCCATAATAAAGCGCCGGATGTGCCACCCCATGAGATACGCATCCGACGCTTTTGGATAATAATATGGTGCCATCACCATAGGAACGCCGTAAACTTCACACCGTTTTCCGTATTGACCATGTTGTAGATGATTTCGTGGTGATCCAGGATGGTTTTAGTGATATACAGCCCCAGGCCGCTGCCGCCGCTGTTCCGGTTCCGGGATTTGTCCACCCGGTAGAAGGGAGTGAAGATGCGCTCCAAATCTTCCTCAGCAATGTGGACGCCGGTATTCTCCACGGAAAACACCTCGTCTTTTTGGGTGACAGTAATCACCGCCCCCACCGGCGAATAGGTCACGGCATTTCCGATCACATTGGTGAACACTTTCTCCATAAGCCGCCGGTCCCCCTGGTAGTGGTATTCCGGCTGGATGTCCATGCGAAGCTCGATCTGCTTATCCTCCATCCGGCCACGGAACTGCTGGCAGACCTTTCGCAGCATTTGGCTGATGTCCAGGTCAGTGCGCTCCAGGTGGAAATCGCTGCCGCCCATCCGGGCCGCCGATAGAATCTCCTTTACCAGCGCCTCCATGTCATTGGTGGTTTTCATACACCGGCGCAGGTAAGTATCCCGGTCTTTGTATTCGCCCACCTGATAGATCATGCCCTCCAGTTGCCCCTTGATGATGGCGATAGGGGTTTTCAGCTCATGGGACACGGCGGTAAAAAATTCTACGCGCTGCTTTTCCTGCTCCCGTTCCCGCTCAATGTCTTTCTTCAACTGCCAGTTTGCTGACCGCAGGCTGGCCAGCGCATTGTTGAGCTGCTCCGCCATTTCGTTTAGGCTGGTGGCCAGCACACCGATCTCGTCTTGACGGTTGACTTCACACTTCCAGGTCATGTCCAGGGTGGTCATCCGCTTTGCCACATTGCTGATACTGACCAGCGGCTTGGAGTAGTACCGGGAACAAACCACCGCCCCAATGATGGAGATCAACAGAATCACAACGGCAATAAAGGGGATGAGCTTTAGCAGGATGTCATAGGACTGCGCCACCGCGACCAGGGCGGCATTGGCAAATAAATGGTAAGTCTGCCCCCCTTGCTGGAATGTTGCGGAACAGCTCATAGAGGGGGCAGAAGTGTCCATGTTCTCCATATCGGCAAAATTCACGGAGAACAGGTTGTTCCCATAATCATCGTTGACTTCCACCGAGGCGTTATTCCTCATGGAAAATTGCATCAGGCTGTCCGAACTGGCCTCCCAGCCGTTCCGTTCCAGGACCTCCACTAAGTCGTAAAAATCGGAAGTGACCTGTCCTTCCAGTTCCGTATGGTAATTCCTCGGCAGGAAAATCATCACCATGCCGTAAATGATAATGCAGCAGACCACCAGCAGCGCCAGCATACTGAGGAAGGTTTTGGCCTGAATGCTTTGACTAATCTTCCTTCTCAATTTTATATCCCGCCCCTCTCATGGTTTCTATGTAGTCCACACCCAGCTTTTTGCGGATGTTCTTGATGTGGGTATTCACGATTTTTTCATCGCCAATATAGTCGTAGCCCCAAACCGTATCCAGCAGTCTTTCTCTGGACACCACCCGGCCCTGGTTCTCCAGAAGGAGCTTCAAAATCTCAAATTCCCTGGTGGTCAGGGAAACGCTTTCTGTTCCAACAAGGACGGTAAGGCTGTCCGTATCCACCGTGATTTCCTTATAGCGGATCACATTATTGGGCGCAGCGCCGCCCTGTTCGGCCCGACGCAGCACCGCTTCGATGTGCTTCATCACAATCGGCATGGAAAAGGGCTTGGTGATGTAATCATCTGCCAGGGCGTCAAATCCCTTCATCTGGCTGTCGTCATCGTCTAAAGCGGTGAGCATGATAATGGGAACCCGGCTCTCCTTCCGCAAGATCTCACACACGGCAAATCCGTCAATTTTGGGGAGCATTAAGTCCAGAAGCACCAGGTCGGGCTTGTTCGCCCGGAACTGTTCAATTCCTTCCAGGCCATCAGCGGCCAGGACCACCGTGTAACCTGCGTCTTCCAGGAACGCCTTGATAATATTCTGAATGGATTCTTCATCCTCTATAATCAAAATCATTTTTGACATTGCTTGCACCTCCAAGGGTAGTGTAACATACAAAGGTGGAGTTTCGGTGGAGAAGGGGGCTTTTTTTGAAAAAATCCTTCTGTTCATATTATACCTGACCTACGGTGCCAGAAAAAGTGTGCGAATTTGAATTTTGTATATCCTCATGGTTCGAAATTGTATGACAGGCTGTTTTTATTTGAGGAAGTCAAAAATGCCCCTCACCCAACAACATCCAGGTGAGGGGCATTAGATTTAACCCTCCAATAAGAGCTTCAACTTCTTAAGTATCTTCGTTTTCCTCTTATAAACGGCGGGCTGAGAAATACCGAGTTCCATCGCCAACTCGCTCTCTTTGCGCTCATCAAAGAATAATGCCTGGATCAGCGCACGTTCTTCTGGGGTAAGCAGGGAAAGCGCGGTATGTAGCCTGTCCACTTCCAGCTTGTGGAGCACCATGCTCTCCACGCTTTCCTGCTCATCGGAGAATTGCCGGGCATTTTCATCCACCAGCCGGTCCAAAGAATCTTCGCGGCTGGGGATGATCTGCACCACTTGGCCCTCCTTTCCGAGAACGAACCGCTCGGTTTTCAAATCGTTCTCAAAATAGCGCATTTTCCGGTCGCCCCGCATATATGCGGCATATACCTCATCCGTAACCTCAACATATTGGCCGCGAATCCATATTCTTTTTTTATCAGCGTCCACGCTGTTTTACCTCCGATCAGTCTGAATTGCGAGAAATTCAGACTGATCGGGCGGCCCCCTACAACGTGGGAATGATGGGGTTCCTCTATATAGAAAAACGCACCTGCAGAATGGGACAACAGCCCCAACAGCAAGTGCGTTTCTTTTTAGTTCGTGTAAATCATGGCATGATGGTTCAGTGTGAAGGGCATAGTATCCCGCTGAAAAACGGGAAGTTTTTTTGACCGTACACCGTCAAGCAGGCGGCCTACGACATAGAATCATACTCGCTGCTTCTAATAAGCAGCGGTGCGAAGGATGACCAACGCATGAAATATCCCTCCAGGCCAAAACGTGGTCTGGAGGGATGGGCATGACAAACCACCCTGCCAAAACCTCGTTTTTTTTATTGGCAGGGCCAGCTATACGATCCTTGTCAGTTCACTTTTATCCGCACTGTCAGTTCTCTAAAATTTGAACTGCTATGCCATTATAAATCTGGCATAAATCCGTAAAATAGAAGGAGAGGTGAACTGAAAGTGCAGAATGAACATGAAACGCTTGGCGAGATCATCAAGAATGCCCGCATGAAAGCAGATATTACGGTCGAAGATCTGGCTACCAAGGTCGGAGTAGGCGAGAGATTTATATATCGTATCGAGAACGAAGGCAAAAAGCCCAGCTACGACATCCTCTACAAGCTGATTCGGGAGCTGTCCATTTTACCCGATCAGATTTTCTTCCCGGAAAAGCAGATTGAGGATTCTGAAATGGAAAGCCTTGTCCGTATGCTGTATAACTGCGATGAGCGTTCTATGCAGATCATCAAGGCGACAGTTAGGGCGGCCTTGGACAGCCAGCCCAAAGAGTAAAAAAGAGCCGATGTCCGTGGGAAATTCTCACAGGTTCATCGGCTCTGCGTCTATGCGTCTGGCTCTTTGATGACAACGATATGTAGTTGTTTCGCCTGGATCAAGCTCTCTCGTTTGCACTTCGGGCAGTAGAGAGGATAATTGATTAAAACCGTATCCTCTCTGATTCGATCACGGGTTTTATTCCCGCAGACGGGACAATAAACCCACTCTGTTTGCTGCATGGGAATCACCTCCGTTCTCCTGTTTTCAAGACATGGCCGAGGGCTTGCTGCTTTGCAAGCCCGCCGGCGTGTCTTTTTTATTTATTCTTCCTTTTCCCGGAATCCCCAAGCCTCAAAATCCGTATCGTCCTCCTCCGGCTCCACTTCCTCGGCATAATCGGAACCGGTGGCCTCTACCGGGGGATTGAGCATATAGGGCGTAACCTGTACCGGCGCTTCGCTCGGAATCGCCAGCACCCTACGGGCAGCCTTGCCGCAAAACACCATGGCACCGGCAAGGGCGAAATACTGCACACAGCTTGTAAGATAAAGATTCACAATAGCCAGTTCATTTCCCTGCACAGGGACGCCCTGCTCAAGCTGCCGGGAGATATTTTGATGGCAGGCCACCAGAGAGACAAAGGCTGTAATCAGCAGCACCACCGCAAGAGCATAAAAAACTGCGGAAAGGATCGTTCCCTTTTTCGAGGGTTTCGTGATTGGATTGCTGTCTATCTCCATCATTTTGCCCTCCTTTCACTGCGGGGAGCGTTGTTTCTGCGGGACTGGTGCTGGGCGGCTCCGTCCTGAACGCGCTCCAGCACCTGCAGCTCACCCTTTTTCAGCCGGAACACCACATCGGCCTGCTTCGCCAGCTCATTGGAGTGGGTAACG
>OGUL01002566.1_pt1 | contig 12006 bp, 11 predicted proteins | sample 1553651 | NCBI WGS metagenome assembly OGUL01 (sample SAMEA2580048, study PRJEB22360) | human gut metagenome | biome: human gut; feature: human-associated habitat; material: faeces | place: Denmark | collected 2008/2010
CAGCTGGACAGCCTTATCCTGAGCAGCCTTTAAGTCCAAGGTCACATAGGTATGCCCGTCCTCTTTCGTTTCGGAAGAAAAGACGGGAGTATCTTCTTTTGCTTCTTCTTTTGCTTCCTCCGGATGCTCGCTTTCATCAACGAAATCATCGTCCGTGAAATCGGTGTCGTCAAAGTCATCCTCTGGGTCTTTTTCGAAATCATCCTCTTCTTCCGGAGCTTCCTGCACTGCGGCTTTTTTATTCTGGAGATAATAATAAGCAGCGGCAGCAGCGGTGCCGGCGGTAACTGCGAGAGTGAAAAGTTTTCCTAATTTTTTAGCCATAATAATGCCCTCCATACATATACCAGAATATGGTTACTTATTTCTTTCATTTTAATACTATTTTATGAAAATGAAAAGGTCAGTATGTATGAAAAATCTATAAACTTAACATTGAAGTGACCCTGCAGGTATGATAGAATGAAACGACTCAGAAAGTCAATGACGCGGGGACAGACACATGAATGATAAATTTTTTGATTTGAAACAGGAAAAGCAGGACCGGATGATCAACGCATCTCTGAAGATTTTTTCCAGGGGCGGCTATCGACACGCCAGCACGGATGAGATCGTAAAGGAGGCGGGGATCAGTAAGGGACTGCTTTTTCATTATTTTGGAAGTAAACTGGGGCTGTACGGATTTCTGTTTGACTACAGCGCGCGCTTTATGTTGTTGGAGCTTTCCAGAGAGGTAAAACGTTCCGAAACGGATTATTTTGCCCTGACAAAGCAGATGGAACAGGCGCGGATGCAGGTGATGAAGCTTTATCCGTATATGCAGCGGTTTCTGGATGTTGCGGTAAAAGAAGAGAATACGGAAGCGGTGGAGCGGATCGCGGAAAAGAAGCTGGATTACGAGGATCGGCTGCGGGCATACAGCATGCAGGCAGATTACAGCATTTTTGCACCATACGGGGATTCTGTGCGTGTGACAAAAATGGTGCGCTATACGATCGACGGGCTGACCGATGAGATGTCGGAGCGCTACGATTTTTCCCCGGAGAAACTTTTTGCAGAGATCTGCGCTTATCTGGACACGCTGCGGCGGATGACCATAAAAGAGGCTTAAAGGCGCAAGCAACTGCGGAATGGAGGAAGAAGAGTGAAAGAAAAGCTTTATACGATACCGCTGAATGATGCGGTAAATGCGGGCGATGAGTGCCCTTTTTGTTATATCGAGCGGAATGTAGAGCAGGATCTGATGGATTTTGTGCTTGGCTCCTGCGCTTCGTACATGGAGAGCGATGTCCGTGAGGATACAGACCGGGAAGGATTTTGCCGCACGCACATGAAAAAAATGTTCGATTACGGCAACACCCTTGGCAATGGCTGGATTTTAAAAACCTACTATAAAAAACTGCTGTCCGAAATGGATGGCGAATTCAGGCATTTCAGGCCGCAGAAGCAGTCGATGGGGGACAAGCTGCGCAAAATTGCGCCGAAAAACTCCGTGGCAGACTGGGTGCAGAAAAAGGAAAGCACCTGTTATATCTGCGACCGTTTCCAAAAAGAATACGAGCGCTATCTGGACACTTTTTTCTATTTATATGAAAAAGACCCGGATTTCAAAGCACGGATTGCGAAGAGCAAGGGCTTTTGTCTGCATCATTTTGGGGAGCTTTGCAGCAGCGCGGATACCAGACTGTCGGAAAAGGAAAAAGAGACCTTTTTCCCGGAAATTTTCGAGATCATGCAGAAAAATATGGAGCGTATGAGCGCAGATGTGGACTGGCTGATTGAAAAATTCGATTACCAGAACAAGGACGCGGACTGGAAAAATTCCAAAGATGCCATACAGCGCGGAATGCAGAATATCCGGGGCGGTTACCCGGCCGATCCGGTTTATAAAATGAATAAATAGACAGGAGAAATGAGAAAAAAGACATGAGTAATGCAAAAGAAACCAAAGTAGAAGACCACGATTATTCCCTGCAGCCGGTGCCTCAGTTTGCACGGCGCAGGCTGCTGACAATGTTTATGATCATGCTTGGCTTTACGTTTTTTTCAGCCAGCATGTGGACGGGACAGACGCTGGGTGACAGCCTTGATCTGTCCGGCTTTATCGGTTCCCTGATCCTGGGAGGTATCATTCTTGCAATTTATACCGGCTCTCTGGCTTATGTCGGTGCCAAAACCGGACTTTCCCTGGATCTGCTGGCACAGCATTCCTTCGGTGCAAAGGGCTCCTATTTGCCGTCTGTGCTGACCAGCTTTACCCAGATCGGATGGTTTGGCGTAGGCGTTGCGATGTTTGCAATTCCGGTTGCAAAACTGATCGCTCCGGAAAATCCGTGGCTGCCTTATTTGCTCGTTGCGATTGCCGGCATTTGCATGACCGGTTCCGCATTTTTCGGAATTAAGGCGATGACCATCGTCAGCTATATTTCCGTTCCGCTGATCGCAATTCTCGGCATTACGGCGATGGTAATGGCGGTCAAAACCGGTGACGTTCCGCTGGCTGAAAAATTTGCAGAAAGCCAGGGTATGAGCGTCATTGCAGGCGCCGGACTGGTCATCGGTTCGTTTGTCAGCGGCGGTACGGCAACTCCGAACTTTGCAAGATTTTCCAAAACGGCACTGCAGTCCGTTATCGTCACAGTAGTCGCATTCTTTATCGGCAACAGTCTGATGTTCTGCTTCGGCGCGTTCAGCGGCGTTTATGTAGGCGGAAACGATATTTTTGAAGTTATGGTTGCGCTGAACCTGACGGTATTTGCGATTATCGTCCTGGGCTTAAATATCTGGACAACCAATGATAACGCGCTTTATACCGCAGGTCTTGGACTGTCTAATATCACAAAAGTGCGTAAACGTCCGATGGTTGTAATTTCCGGTATTCTGGGAACCGTAACCGCGGTATGGCTGTACAACAATTTTGTCGGCTGCTGAATATCTTAAACTGCACACTGCCTCCGGTTGGCATGATTGTTGTACTCGGCTATTTCTGCCATAAAGAAGAATACGAAAAATGGGATGTGATTCCCAGACAGGTCAACTGGTTCGCAATCGCAGGCGTCCTCATCGGTGCGGCTGTTGCAAATCTGGTTCCGTGGGGCATCGCTTCTGTCAACGGTATGGTTATTGCAGCGGTATGCTACCTCGTTGGCGAACTGGTAGAACGGAAAAAGAAATAAATTCGAAGAAAATCGAAAAAGAGAAGCGTCAAATTCTGCAAAACAGAGTGGAATTTGGCGCTTATTAACTTTGCTGACTTCTGCAAGCTCCTGATGGAAGGCGGAATCCTTCCGAGAGTATATAAAAGAACAGTTTATTTGTAGAATCAGTGAATAGAAGTATGATATAATGAGCACAAGTGAGTCAGCGTTCTTGCATGACTGACAGTCGAAAGTAAGGCACACGGGAGAAAGATTGTAAAAAGCGTGCGCGGAAATGAGAGAAAACATGACATTACGAGAATTACCAATTGGAAAAACAGCTACAATTAAATCGGTCGGAGGAGAGGGTGCGCTTCGGCAGCACTTTCTGGATATGGGACTGATTCCGCAGGGCGACGTGACGATGGTGAAATATGCGCCCATGGGCGATCCGATGGAGCTGCGGATTCACAGCTATGAACTGACGCTGCGTCTGGCAGATGCGGAGAAAATTGAAATAGAGAATGTGCGGGACGTCTGTCCTGAGACTTCCCGGCAGATGGGGAAGCCGATTCCGCATCCGGGTCTGGGAGAAGAGGGAAAATATCACGATAAGGAAAAGGAAGATCCGCTGCCGGATCAGGAGGTACTGACATTTGCCCTTGCCGGCAACCAGAACTGCGGAAAAACGACACTTTTTAATCAGCTGACCGGCTCAAATCAGCATGTCGGAAACTTTCCGGGTGTTACGGTAGACCGAAAGGACGGTCAGATCCGTGGACAGGAAAATACGCTGGTAACGGATCTGCCGGGCATTTATTCGATGTCCCCCTATTCCAGCGAAGAGGTTGTGACGAGAAACTTTCTGCTGGAGGAGCACCCAAAAGGAATTATCAATATCGTGGATGCGACAAATATCGAACGGAACCTTTATTTGACGATGCAGCTGATGGAGCTGGATATCCCGATGGTGTTGGCGCTTAACATGATGGATGAGGTGAGGGAAAACGGCGGCTCCATTCTGGTCAATCAGATGGAGGCGCTTCTGGGCATTCCGGTTGTTCCGATTTCCGCAGCCAAAAACGAAGGCATTGAAGAGCTGATTTCCCATGCGGTTCATGTGGCAAAGTATCAGGAGCGCCCCGGACGGGTGGATTTCTGCGACAGTGAGGAAGACGGCGGTGCCGTGCATCGGTGTCTGCATGCGATCATGCATTTTATTGAAGATCATGCAAAAGAAGCGGAGATTCCGGTGCGGTTTGCAGCTTCCAAGCTTGCAGAGGGAGATGTCCTGATCCGGGACAGCCTGAAGTTGGATGAAAATGAAAAGGAAACCCTGGAACATATCATCTGCCAGATGGAAGCAGAGCGGGGGCTGGACCGTGCCGCTGCGATTGCGCACATGCGGTTTGATTTTATCGAAAAGGTGTGCGACGAAACAGTGATTCGCCCCAAAGAGAGTAAAGAACATATCCGCAGTCAGAAAATCGACCGGATTTTAACGGGAAAATATACGGCGCTTCCGTGCTTTGCAGGCATTATGGCACTGGTGTTTTTCCTGACTTTCAGCGTAATTGGATCAGGCCTGTCAGATCTGCTCGATGCAGGGATTACGGCGCTTGGAAGCTGGGTGGATGCGCACATGACAGCGTGGAACGTAAACGATGTGATTCATTCCCTTGTGATGGACGGTATTTTTAATGGCGTCGGAAGCGTGCTGAGCTTTCTGCCCATCATTGTGACGCTGTTTTTCTTTTTGTCGCTGTTGGAGGACAGTGGATATATGGCGCGGGTTGCGTTTGTGATGGACAAGCTGCTGCGCAAAATCGGTCTTTCCGGCAGAAGCATTGTGCCGATGCTGGTTGGATTCGGATGTACCGTGCCGGGCGTTATGGCGAGCCGGACGCTGCCCTCTGCCCGGGACCGGAAAATGACGATTTTGCTGACGCCTTTTATGAGCTGTTCTGCAAAGCTGCCGATTTATGCGTTTTTCACAGCGGCGTTTTTCCCGAAACACGGGGCACTTGTGATGATTGCACTGTATTTTGGCGGAATTGTGATCGGGATTTTGATGGCACTTTTCATGCGTGGGACGCTGTTTCAGGGAGAAGCGGTTCCCTTTGTCATGGAGCTGCCAAACTATCGGATGCCGGGAGCCAAAAATGTTGGACATCTGCTCTGGGACAAGGCAAAGGATTTTCTGCAGCGGGCCTTTACCGTTATTTTCATGGCAACGCTGGTGATCTGGTTTTTGCAGACCTTTGACCTGCATCTGAACATTGCAGCGGATTCGAAAGACAGTATACTTGCGCTGGCTGCCGGAAGCCTTGCATTTTTGTTTGCACCCATGGGCTTTGGAGACTGGCGGATCTCCACGGCGCTGATCACCGGATTTATGGCAAAGGAAAGCGTGGTTTCGACGCTTTCCGTGTTGTTTGGTTCCACCGGGTCGCTGCAGACGGTTCTGACGCCGCTTTCTGCTGCGAGCCTTCTGGTGTTCTGCCTGCTGTATACGCCCTGTGTGGCGGCGATTGCTTCGATTCGTCGGGAGCTTGGCGGAAAATGGGCGGTATTTGTCGTGGTCGGACAGTGCGTGATCGCCTGGATAGCGGCGTTTCTGGTATATCAGGTTGGCCATTTGTTTATTTGATAACATAGCGCCGGGGCTGCGGCGACTAAAATAGGAAATCAGGAGAGGTACATTATGAAAAACCAAAGCATAACCGAAGCGATGCTTCAATTTATCGAGGAGAGCCCGACGGCATTCCATGCGGCGGCAAACGTAGAAGCGCTGCTTTTGGAAAACGGCTTTGAAAAGCTGGATAATCTGGCGGAGGGAGCTCTCGTGCCGGGTGGAAGCTATTATACGATGCAGAACGGTTCTGCGGTGCTGGCGGTGAAAATCCCCGAGAATCTTGCAAAGGGTTTCCGGATTACAGCAAGCCACAGCGATTCTCCGTGCTTTAAAATCAAGGAAATGCCGGAGATGAAGGTGGAAAACACCTATGTGAAGCTGAATGTGGAAAAATACGGCGGCATGATTTTAAGCCCGTGGCTGGATCGCCCGCTTTCCGTTGCCGGTCGTGTGTTTGTGGCCGGAAAAGATGGAAAGCCGGAAGCAAAGCTCGTCAATCTGAAAAAAGACCTGTTGATAATTCCCAATGTAGCGATTCATTTTAACCGGGAAATCAACAATGGCTTTGCATACAATCCGCAGACAGACATGGCACCGCTGATGGGGCTGGATCAGGAGCTTTCGATCAAAAAGCTGTGCGCAGAAGCGGCAGACGTGGCGGAAGAGGAGATTCTTGGCAGCGATCTGTATGTGTATAACAGGGATAAAGGGCGCATCATGGGAGCGGACGATTCCCTGATCGGTTCTCCGCGTCTGGACGATCTGCAATGCGCTTATGCGACGCTGCACGGATTTCTGGCATCGAAGCCGGAAGAATTTATCAGTGTGTATGCGCTGTTTGACAATGAAGAAGTTGGAAGCGGAACGAAGCAGGGCGCAGATTCCACGTTTTTGGAGGAGTTTCTGGAAATTGTTCTGGAAAATGTCTATCCGGATAAAAACAGGCTCTGGAAGCGCAGCTTTTATCAGAACAGCTTTCTTTTGTCCGCGGACAACGGACATGCGGTACATCCGAACCATCCGGAGAAGACCGATCCGACTAACCGTCCGTACTTAAACGGTGGCGTTGTGCTCAAATATAACGGCAGTCAGAAATATACGACAGACGGTTATTCTGCAGCAATTGTCCGCCAGATCTGCAATACCTGGGAGATCCCGCTGCAGACCTTTGCAAACCGTTCGGATATCGCAGGCGGCTCCACGCTCGGAAATATTTCTACTGCCCATGTCTCCATTCCCTCTGCGGATGTGGGACTGGCACAGCTGGCCATGCATTCTGCATTCGAGACAGCGGGGGTGAAGGATACCGAAGCACTGGCACAGCTGGCAGAGCATTTGTTTGCGTGAGTTTCCTTTGACACGAGAGGACGAAATCGGAGTGTTGGTACCTGACCCCAGGAAAAATTCGCTTCAAACGAAATTAAGACGAAAAATGTTGGATTTATTTCGCTATATAGGATGTAATTGCGTTAGATCATCGTTTGGAGGTGCGTTATGGACTATTTGTCTTGTGCGGATGTTGTTTCTGACGAGTCAAATGTGAAAAGAATGATTAATTAACAATCGTTTGCCGTGATGCCCATTATATTGACGAATAAACTGGGAAAATATATACTTTATTTAATGAAAAATTTACCAAACCGGAGGGCGTCATGGGAATATTGGTTTCATTTTTAAGAGGAATTGTATCGCTGGTGCTGTTTGCGGCAGCGGTCACTACAGTTGTGATCGATATGGAATTTATCGGGGAAAAACTGGGAAAATATAAACTCCTTCGATACGGACTGATCGCAGGAGTTGTTTTGCTGTTGTTTCTCATAGGATTTAATTCTACCTGTAATGTAGTGATAATTGCTATCGATATATATGGAGTCTGGGCTTTTTTCAGAAGAAAAAAAGAAGACGATCTGGCATGGGAAGAGCGCCAGGCAAACGAAGAAAAAGAGCGAAGAGCCACAGAGTGCTATCAGAAAGCAGAGGATATCAAAAAGACAGATCTGGTGCAGGCGCGCGAGCTTTACCGCGAGGCAGCAGAGCTGGGGCACCGGAAGGCGCAGTACCAATATGGCTGGTATTGCCTGAGAGGCATCGGTGGTGAAAAAGATCCGCAGCAGGCATTTGAGAACCTGACGAAAGCGGATGAGATGCGGAGAAACGAAAAATATGACCTGGAGCTGGAAAGAGACGTCCATTATGCATTGGGCTTGTGTTACAGCCAGGGCGCAGGTACCGAACGGAATGATTCCGAGGCGGTAACCAGGCTGGAATGGGCGGCAGAACATGGCAGCAGTGGGGCAACTGTCGTCGCAGGAAATGTGTATAAACGGAATGGACAGAAATCGGATGCGGAAAGAATGTACAGAACTGCAGCCGGGCAGGGCAGCGTTATGTCCATCTATGAAGTGGCGCAGATTTGTATGGGAAAAGAAGGAAATCTGGATGCGTATCGGGAGGCTCTGGAGCTGTTTGAAGCAGTGAAGCTGGCGGATGCAAGACGGGAAGAAGCGTGTGAAGAAGCGATTCAGACTTTGAAGGGTTATATCGCTGAGGAGCAGCAGAAAGAAGCAAAGGCATATTTTGAAAATGGCGGCAAGGATGCAATTTCTCTGGAAGAGGCAAAGAAGTTATATCAGGATGCCATAGATGAGATGAAACAGACGTTGGAGTATAAAACAGTGACGGACAAGCTGGAAAAGGCAGCGTTTGGAAGCTATGCACCTGCAGAATTTTTGTGTGGGTATTTCTGGATAAAGGGTATGACAAAGACACAAAATCCATTCATTGCAGCGGAATGGATCCGGCGTGCAGTCAATCAGGATTATATCGAAGACAATCTGGTGGAGTACGACTGGATCCTGGCACAGGATGAGGCGCTGGCAGCCCGCATTTTAGAACTGGGCAAGCAGCGTGGCAGTGCATTTGCATTGTATCGTCAGGGAGCGGACGCCATGCAGAAAGGAAATACAGAAGAAGCGATTGCTGCATATCAAAAAGCAGCGAATGTAGGAAATGCGGAAGCCTGCTATCGGCTTGCAATATGGACAGCGCAGCAGGCAAACGGGAACCTGTCCGAGGAAGAATTCAAACAGGTATTGAGCTGGCTGAAACAGGCAGCTCAGCAGGAGCATCCGGAAGCCTGCTATTGTATGGGAGCGCTGATGGAAAAGAACCATCCGGAGGTTGCCTGCAAATATTATGAAATTGCGGCAAATCGGCAATATATTCCTGCAATGCTAAAACTGGCATTATTGTATGATAAAGAGGATGCGCTGTTTGAGCAGCTGTTCTGGATGGATCGGCTGGTATGGAATTGAGAACACAGTCCGCTGAAGGATTTGCCTCGGATCCATATGCTGTATGCAGAAAAGCTGAAAAAAGAAGCGATCAGTGATCTTCAATCAGAACAGCAGCCGGAAACGTATAAATCCCGCATCGAGGCATGCAGAGAGGCTATTTTGGAAACGGGAAAGGCAATTTTCTGGCAAAAATGTATTTCCAGACAGCCGGAGAAAAATGATAAAGAAGTAAATCAGATGTATGAAGTGCAGAAGGAGCTTTATGTATATCTGGATTCCCTGGAGGATCTGAAACATTACGCGGAAAAGAAAAAGCGGATTGACGCGGAAATAGAAAAGGCAGAAGAAGAGCACGCAAGGGAAGCTGCTTTGTACGCGCAGCAAAAGAAGGAAGACGCTCTGCGGAATGCAGAGATGATGGGAGTCATTTTTGGAGCAGAGATGGAGGCATATTTGCTGGCAAGAGACTTTGCAGAAGAAATCAAAGAGGATCCCTGGCTGTATTGTGCCCTTACAGATGTCGATCCGTGGCTTGTGAATATACTGTAGGACTGCAAATCTGCGCCAGGCTGCACCGGACTTTACAGGAGAAGGAGAATGTCAATGCCCTACGATTTTCGGGATAATCGAACGAATTACGAAAAAGAAAAAGAAGTGCGGGAAAAGCGTCTGTCCGCTTATTCGGAAGACATTCAAAAAAGGACGTTGGAGCAGTCCTGTGAGCTGATCCGGCAGCTGGTGGAAGAGAGACGGCAGCAGGGGATGACCCAGCAGGATGTGGCGGACATCACAGGAATTTTGCCTTCGAATCTGGCGCGGCTGGAGAGTGGAAAAAGAGTTCCGACACTGGTTGTTTTGCAGAAATATGCCTCCGCCTTGGGAAAACATATCGAGTTAAAGCTTTGCGACAGGGCGGAGGAATAAAATGGGGGAAGAAACTCAACCAATCGCCGGTCTGCATAGGGATATTGAGGAACTTCCGCACGCGGAGCTATTGACGGCCCTCCATGAAAACCACGACGAGCAGCATCTCTGGGACTGCATTGTTGCATTTGAGGGATATCCGTTTCAGACGATTTCCGGACTGCCGTTTTCCTATCAACTGAAAACCGGACGAAACGGCGAGCTGACGAAGGAGCTCTGGATTGACCGGCGGGAAAACAGCAAGAGCCTGGCGTGGAGCTCGGTGCGGCTGGCATTTGAAAAGACGGAAGGAAGGCCGGTTGTGGCACGACCGAAAGCACTGGGAGATATCCGCGGCATATCTTATATTTACGGGATTTTTCTGAAATTTGGGCTGATCGAGGCAGCGCAGAAAGATACGAAAAAAAAGGAGTATTGAGAGCCGGCAGGAAATTTTTTAAAATCCGCAAAAAGTCTTGCATTGCGCACACTCCTATGGTATTATGAATAAGCTGTCCGTAGAATATTACAGGCAGTGGCCGAAAGGCCTCGCGGATGAGAACAAGTACAGATAACCAATCAATATAAGACGAGGTGAAAGGAAATGAAAGCAGGAATCCATCCTAACTACTACCAGGCAACTGTAACCTGTAACTGTGGCAACACATTCGTAACCGGCTCTACCAAGCCCGAACTTCACGTTGAAGTTTGCTCTAAGTGCCATTCTTTCTATACTGGCCAGCAGAAGGCAGCACAGGCTCGCGGACGTATCGATAAGTTCAACCGCAAGTATGGTGTGGCAAGCAAATAAGAAATTGGGTAAGGTTGAGGTTTTTATAAATCTCAACCTTAATTTAATTGTGACAATAGAATGCGCGCTTTGCGAGCATTCTATTCCTTTTTATCGTATAGGTAACTTCGTTTCTATACGATAAAAACGCTCCGCGAGGATCGCACTGCGGCGGAATGGTAGAATGTCGCTTACACGACCCGCCGAGTGCGCGAGAATGTGCTAAGGCACATTCTTATTCATGACAATAGAATGCTCGCAGAGCGTGCATTCTATTGTTTAGTGTGCAGAATTCTTTTTAATAAGGACTACAATTATGGGAAAAAAGAGAAAAAAAAGATGCTATTGCGGAATCGGCGGGCAGGCGGTTCTGGAAGGTGTCATGATGAAAAATCAGGACAGCTATGCGGTTGCAGTGCGCAGACCGGATGGCGAAATTGAGCTGAAAAAAGAAGATTATAAAGGAATCTGGGGCGATAAGAAGATCACGAAGATTCCTTTTTTACGCGGTGTATTTAATTTTATAGACTCGCTGGTGCTTGGCATGAGCACACTGACCTGGTCGGCGCAGTTTTTTGAAGAAGACGAGCCGGAGAAGAATATAGCCGACCAGAAGAAAAAGGCCAAAAAGCCGGAGCAGAAGGAAATGGTTTCGGATGCAGTCACAGAAAACGTGGATGGGAAAGCGGATGCGACGGATACGAAAGAGAAAAAATCCGGCGCGGCAGAAAGCATTGCAGTCGGCGGAACGGTTGCGCTGTCGATTCTGATGGCAGTTGCAATTTTTATCGTGCTACCGTATTTTCTGAGCATGCTGTTTTCCCACTATGTGCTGAATGAGTCGCTGCTGGCGATTGTGGAAGGCGTGCTGCGTATTGTGATTTTCGTTGCATATATAGCAGGAATTTCTGCGATGAAGGATATCCGGCGCGTATATATGTATCACGGCGCGGAGCATAAATGTATCAACTGCATCGAGCGCGGCAGAGAGCTTACGGTGAAAAATGTCCGCAAAAGCTCCAGACTGCACAAGCGCTGCGGAACGAGCTTTTTGTTGTTTGTCATGCTGGTGAGCATCGTGCTGTTTTTGTTTATCCGGGTACAGAACCCGCTGTTGAGACTTGGATTGCGGATTCTTTTGATTCCTGTGATCGCCGGAATTTCCTATGAGCTGATTCGTCTGGCTGGACGCAGCGACAATTTCCTCGTTCGGATCATTTCTGCGCCTGGCATGTGGCTGCAGAG
>OGUL01002580.1_pt1 | contig 11964 bp, 10 predicted proteins | sample 1553651 | NCBI WGS metagenome assembly OGUL01 (sample SAMEA2580048, study PRJEB22360) | human gut metagenome | biome: human gut; feature: human-associated habitat; material: faeces | place: Denmark | collected 2008/2010
CGCGTCGCAGGCGGCCGCAGAGGGCCGGGTGAGTAAGCGCTGTGATGCTTCGATCCAGTTGCCGGGGCATGCCGTGCGCTCGAAGTTCGCATTGCACGTGCCTGAGGGCAACTTGCGCGCGGGTGAGCTGGTGCTTCATACGCCCGAGCTTTGGGTGGGGCCGAGTGACCATGTGGGCGTGTCGGGACGAAACGGTGCGGGGAAGACTACGCTTTTGCGCTCTGTGCAAAAGCTCGTCCCTGATCAGGTAGAGTACGCGTTCATCCCGCAAGAGATTGATGAGCGCGTGCGGCAGGCTGCGTTGGAGCGGTTGCGCGCACTTGATGATGTAGATAAGGGTCGGGTGCTTTCTTTGGTCGCAGGGCTGAATAGTGATCCCGATGCCTTGCGCGAAGGATCGAACATCAGCCCAGGGGAGTTGAAGAAGCTGCTCATCGCCGAGCAGTTGTTGCGAGAACCGAACTTGCTCATCCTCGATGAGCCGACGAACCATCTTGATGTGGGCTCGATTGAAGCGCTCGAGCGTGCGCTTGCAGCATTCCCTGGCGCGATCATTCTCGTGACGCACGACGAGCAGCTCTTGCATGCCGTCTCAACCGTTCGCTGGCATATCGACCGAACTGGAGACAAGTCGTGTCTTCGGGTAGTTTAGTGCCTGCAATTTACAAAAAAGGGCTTGTTCGCACTTACGCGAGACAGGCCTGATCCTGGCTGCTTTTAGCTTGAAAGAAGAGCCATTACTGTTCGCTCGTTTTCTGTCCCTCCAAGGGCAACAAGTAGATATTGTCCCTATCGGCAATGATCTGTTGCGGCTTGTTATGAAGGTTGTTTATCGCTTCGATGCTTTCACGGAAAGGGGAGATGTCAGGCGCTTTTGCATGGACCAGTTTTTCCATGAGTGCTTGCGTTTGTTCATTGTTGAATCCACCAACTCCTTTGCCTGCATCCTTCAGCGCTTCATCGATTGGCGTGAACTGACCAATCGGAGTTTGTCTTATGAGCGATCCTAATCCAGAGAGAGCAGAAGCAACTCCATTAAGAGCTACTGCGTCAATTGATTCTTGAGCGTTTGTCTCAATAGCTTCATAACAGTCGGTATAGAGCTCTCGATACTCGATGCCGTGATCGCTGATTCTTGAAGCGATGTTCGTTAAGTTGTTTTCAGAGTAGTTTTCGCAAAGCATGGGCTCGAGAAAAGACGCAAAAGAATAGGTGTATACAGCAAGTTGGTATTCTTTGAGGCGATCGAGGATCTCGCTGAGACGATTGTCTACAGTAATGCGAATTTCTATCGGTCCTTTTTCAGCGAGTTTCGTTTTAATCTGAGAACGCAGATGGATGATGGCCTTTTCGGATTCTTGTTTGATATCTTCAACTTTTGTATGGGCGGTATTTCTCCAGGTATCGTTGTTCCAGTTGTCGCGATATGCTTCGAGAGTATTCTCGAGAACTCGTATATTTCCACGCAACTCAGCTTTGTCTTTCTGTTTCATATACTCGAACATTTCATTCACCGTGTCTTGAATAGCATCAAGCTTTTGGTTGATCTGTGACAAAGCGGCAGCAATGAAAAGAGAGGTTGGATCGTAAGGTATTGTCGCAACACTTTTGATAGTTCCAGGGTCTACTATTTGGAAACGTGCTTGAGCAAGCTTGTTTTCTGCATCGAAATAAGAACCTATCAATCCTGATTTAGTTTTGTTTAGTATTGCAGGGTTTAGCAATACTCCTTCTTTGGTGGTTGGCTGTAATAGCGTAGGAACATCAAACGTTGTCGTAATTTTTCGAAAAGCCTCGGGCAATGAACCTAGCGCAACACCAAGCGCAGGAATCTGATCAAAAGATAACTTTATTGCGTTACTTACGTCGACTTCGATATCGGTTGATGCAAGACGGATGTCCATCGAACTAAGTTGTTGGCGAATTTGATCGCTAGCTGCTCCATTGTTTGTTTGCGAGATTTCTTTTGTGTTTTCCTCACCCATTGTTCCTCCGTTATTGTTGTTATCAAATCAGCGCCAATGCGTTGTTTTCTGATTCATTGATGATTGTTTCTGCTGCTTGTTTGGCTGCTTCTCTGTTGTAATTGTTAGTACTGAACAACGCATTGTAGATCTCGGAGTCTTTTTGGAGGTCATCAAGAGCTGTCCACAGATTGAGCTCTTTGTTTGTTGCAGCAAAACGATACGAGAACATCTCAAGCTCTTCAGAAGTGAATTGTTTGTCCTGAGGCAGCTCAGAAGTAGCCGCCTGCAGCGCTTCGCTGAACTCTTTGTTTAAGTCAGTGATTCTCTCTCGATACTCTTTGTAAGTATTCTCGATGTCTGCTTTGCTCGTGTCATTGGTTAATGAATCTCGAAAGTGATTCTTTTGGTTGTCTGGGCTCAGGCTTATGATGAACTGGACAATACCGCCAAAGACTCCTTCACGCCCGTCGAGGTAGGAGTCAATTTTTTCTCGACAGGTATCGTAATAGGTGTGCAATAAAGGATCGACTTTCATTCTATACTCGGCTTCGATCTCGTCGCGTTTTTGTCCGTATTCGTCTGAAACTTTTTCGTAAATCAGATGCTTTTCATCTGCATTATCGACAGCGAAAATAAGGTGTTCCTTTTCTGTTTCAATGAATGATTCGATAGCTGTGTGCTCTTCGGTTGCTCGTTCACGTTCTGCCCACGAATCAAACGAGAGAAAGAGCACGAAGAAGACAAGAGAGATGACCGCGGCTATCACTAAATAGCGTTTTAGGATGCCTTCGTTTGTGTTGGGTGTGTCGTCCGTTTTGAGCGGGTGAAATTCGTCAGCAATCTCTTGATTGGTCAACAGACTGAAGTTGAACAGGTTGGCGAGGCCAAAAATAACGGATCCAAAGATGATGAGTTGAAACACGAGCGCAATGACGCTTGAACCACTTGAGACTTTCGCAATGCCATAGATTACCAAGCCATCAGTGAATGATGAGAACTGATCGATCTCTACCATGATCGCCGAAGGAGAGTATTCGAACGGTGCTCGTGTTGCGTCAAATGCTTCTGCTAAGCTGGCATAGTCATGTGCAGGAAGAAATAGGGCGAACAGCGCGTAGAGGAGACAAAGCACGAGGCCGACGAGTAAGAAGCTGACCCATATCGCTTTCGCGCGATCGAATCTTGGAGCATACTCTCTGCTCAAATAGTGCTGCGCGATAAGGTAAATGATGTAATAGATTGGAACAGCGCAGCAAACGAGCACCCATTCGGCGGTATTCCATTTGGGCGATTCAAGCACGAAAAGAAAAGCAGAAACAAGCGAGAGAACGAACAGAATGCCGAAAGTGATAGTCCATTTCCGGTTCAATCTCGAGAGATTGCCGCCTGCCGCAAGCTTTTTCTGTCTGTGCAGACGATTTATTACGGTGAAGTGCAGCGCTCCGATGGTTGACAGGATTGCGTATACGATACAAATGGGCGCAAGAACTGCAGCAGGGCAGCCTGGCGCACTTTGTGAGATGACGAAAAGCGCAATAACGATGAGCGCGGATTTGATGAAATAGGTAAGCGTCTGGCTGCGATGCGGTGTGATCCTCCGCATAGACCTTCTCTTGTTTCCCAACTTGGTCAATCGATCATCCTGAATCATTTGCCTAATAGTTCTATCTTGCCCGAATGATTCTATCAGAATTATCGTTCATACATGATTCAACCTATATGGGGCTCGTTCTTCGATTGTTTGAAAGCGAATACTGTTATGAGCAGCAATCATTCAATTCTTATCATGTACTAAAATATGGACAGCGTTCCTATAGATCTCCTTCTATTATTGACTCATCAAGCCAATGTAAAGAGGTAGGAGATCATCATGTTTTTACCGTCGCGACAGCTTCACAGCTTTTGCATTCGTGGGTTCCAATACTGGGATGGCGCTCTTGTCCTCGAAAAACTAAAAGCAGGAGACGGTCTCGAACTGCGCATCGAAGCAGATAACTCGCGCGATCCCAGTGCTGTGGCAATCTACAAGGGCTCTTCGAAGCTGGGTTATGTGCCAGCTGAGATAAATGAATCGCTTTCCTTGATGCTCTTCTATGGACACGAGGCAGCATTCGAGGTGCGTGTTTTGCAGGTGAATCGTGAGGCTGAACCATGGAAGCAGGTTCGTGTGGGAATCTATGTCGCTGATAATCGCGAGTAGCTGTGGTCGGGTGTCTTGTTGAGTAAGATCGAAGCTCGGTTTGGAGGGATGATGATGGTTGAAGTGAATGCAAGCGAACGAGAACTGGTCATGCGAGAGTTCGAGCAGATCAAGTTCGATGTGCAAGATTGGGCGCACTTGGAGAAGTGCGCCCATTTCGAGCTCATCCAGGAAAAGGGCGATCGGATCAGCATTCATGTTTACAATGCTTCGCGGCATATCAACGTGGTAAAGACGCTCACGTCGCAACAATCTGCATGCTTACGTCAGTGCTTCCTTGCGGCTGAGACTGATTCTTGGACAGATCCATTCTTGCATGAGCATCTTCTGCTTGATAGATATTCGTGGACGTTGGGCGTTTACGCAGGCGACCGCTACTATATGTGCTTCGGCTGCAACACCATACCTTCCTTGCTCAAGGATCTTCTGACCAAGATCGAAGAGTTTGGCCTGCCATCATTGCTCGACGATGATGGATCCCCTTATTTCTGCCTAGATAAATGCGTCTGAGATTTTGTAAGGACATTAATGTGGCGGTCACATAACAAGACTTATGGCAAGCTTGTCAAAGAAGGGAAAAGCATCAAGATATCAAGTTCGTTTTTTGTTGATTCATAGGTATTTAGAGCTAGGCTGCATTTCCTGTGAAATATTCGTAGATGTCATCTTTTACCGTCGTTTCGAGTTGAAGCAAGAAATTGACTATGGGGAGCTCATTTCCATCGTCATCTTGGATGGTGGTTTGTTTCCAGCTTTTTGGTTCAACAGGGCCGAGATAATAGAAATCTCCACCTTCGTTGTCGCTCTTTTTCGCGAAGAGATGGACCTCTATACCTGTTTCTTTTGCATTGATAATTTTTTGAACCTCAGGGGAGTCTATAGTTAGTCGGCTGCGCGTCATCCAACTAAATGTATCGGGATCAACGAACCTATCTTCATATTGCGTACTGCTCGTTATATCTTCTTCTTTGTTATATGTTACAAAGATAGGGCAGGTGTTGTACTTGACTCGGTAGCCATAGACAGTAGAGCTGTCGTCAGTTGGCCAGTTCAAAAGACGGCAGGCATCTTTCCTCGTGTATTTTTCATACAACTTAAAAGGACGATCTGGTGCGAGATATTTTTCTTCATATCGCCTTAGACCAAAATTGATGATGTCAAGGAATGCTTGTTTGAAGTTATCCGAGGCAAGCATTTCTCTAAGCGTTTTTCCTTGCCCTATATTTTCGCCTTCAAATTCAATAAGGTTTATTTCAGAATAGGCATCTTTTTCGCTTCGTGAATTAACAAATGAGCCATTCAGGACTCTTGCTGCTGAATCAAAGGATGCATCGTCGAGAGTTAAGTTAAAGTATTCTATGAGCTTTTCGCTCATCTTTGCCTTATTTATATGCCCGACTTCAGCAAGTTGCTTTAAGGCAATCAGCTCATGAGGGCGCATGCCATTAGCTATATAACGTGAAAGAAATTCAAGTACAACGTGCTCATCTTCGTTAAGTACATTTGCGAATTCTTTGTCATAGTCATTAATAAAGCGATAGTACGAGCGTTTTCTGTCTATAAATAGCATGGGATCCATTTCACCATGTTCGAAAAAATCAGTCATGCGAGGAATGCGTCCAAGTTTATGTTTTAAGTTCGCGTAGCTTTCTTTTAGCATAGTTATTGAGAGCTTAGAGTTGTCGATCGATCTGAAAATGCGTTCACGCGCTATTTCGTCAAAATGTACGCTTGATGACCCCGAAATAGTTCGTTCGCCTTCCATAATGAATTTCCGCATGTCATCTTTGTTGTAGCTTCGATTTCCAGAAAGAGCGAGGGGAATCATATAGTTATTTGAATAGTTGCCAATAAAGTCGAGGATAACGACAAAGTCTTTATCCTTTGACTTTCTTAGTCCTCGTCCAAGCTGTTGAACAAAGACGATCGGTGATTCTGTGGGACGGAGCATGATGATTTGGTTTACCTCGGGTATGTCAACACCCTCGTTGAAGATATCAACTGTTAGAAGATAATCAAGCTTGTTGTCATAGTATGGACTTTCTTTATCAGCAACGAGACGTTCTATTGCTAACTCACGTTCTTCCTGGGTGTTTGCGCCGGAAAGCGACATTGTCCGCAATCCATGCTTGTTAAATTGTTCGGACAGAACCTCTGCTTCGCATATTGTTCGACAAAAGATTAAACCTTTAACACGTTCCCCACTAAAACCAAAATAGTCTGCACGATCAAGAATGTGATTAATTCTCTCGTCTGCTACAAGATAAGAAAACTCTGTAGTGTCATCAATCGGAACGCCGTTTATCGAGAGGTCAGTGATGCCGAAATAATGAAACGGACAAAGGAGGTCTTCTTCGAGTGCTTGATTCAATCTTATTTCTTGAACGATGTTATTGTCGAAAAGTTTATAGATATCGAATCCATCAGGGCGGTCAGGGCTGGCTGTCATGCCTAAATATAAAGAAGGATGAAAATAGTCCATAATGGTTTGATAGCTTTTCGATCCTGCGCGATGAACTTCATCAATAACAATGATGTCAAAATCGTCGGGTTTAAAGGAGGTAAGAATGTCTTTCTTGCCCATAGTTTGCATTGTCGCGAATAGGTAGTCAGCCTCAAAATTATGCGAATTACCTGAGAGTAAACCATACGATCCTGGGCCCAATACTCGCTCATAGCTCGCTTTTGATTGTTTGAGTACTTGCTCACGGTGAGCAAGAAAAAGCAGTCGTTTTGGTTGAATGTTTCTTACCGCAAAAGCAGAAGCATAAGTCTTTCCTGTTCCGGTTGCAGAGATCAGTAGAGCGCGCTTGTAGCCTCCGTCAATACTGTCTGAAAGATTCGAGATAAATGAAATCTGCATGGAATTGGGTTCTAGAGAAGCCTGTTCGAAAGAAATGATGGGTTGTTGAGAAATGACCCGTTTCTTGTCTTCATAGATTTGACGGTAGGTATTGATGTAGCTCTTTAATGAAAGCGATTTGTCCCAAAGGTTGTCAAACTCGTTTTGGATCTCTTTTAGAAGTTCACCATTTTCTGTTGAAGTTATCTGAATATTCCATTCATGATTGTTGGCGAGTGCTGAGGCTGTAAGATTGGCGCTTCCAACCAGAACTTTACTTAACTGATTTTGATAATGGAACAGATAGCCTTTGGTGTGAAAGCCGGGGTAGTCTTTTGTTTTTCCAACGGGATACATGCGAACTTCGATATTGGAGAGACTATCGAGAAATTCGAGAGCGGAAGGTTCGCTAAATGAGAGATAGTCTGTTGTTAGAATGCGACCAGGAATTTGAGCGCTTTCGAGCTCCTGTAGGGTTTGCTTTAAAGGTTGGATTCCTGAATTGGTAACAAAAGCTACGCTGAAATCAAAAGAACAACAAGCATTAAGGTTTTGCTCAATGCTTGAAATGATTTTCCTGCCCAGTTGTTTGTCGTTTGTAATGAATTTTGGTCGAAAATGATCTGATGAAGAATGGGCATTATTTAAAAGAGCTGTTCGCGCTCCATCAATGATGGCTCCTTCAATATCGTTTACTGCTTCAATTGGTAAAGCGTTCGTCACTTGAGTACCTCGTTTGCTTTGATTGCTTCAACAACTTTGATATCGGCAGGTAACCAATCGAGTGAGTCGATCGTATCTTTTGAAACCCATCTAGCTGCTTGATGCTCGAGAAGTGTAATCCTGCTTTTTAATGTGCAAAGGTAGCACTTCATTTTGAGATAAAAGTCTGGATATTGGTACTCAACGGTAATAAGGTGACCTCCTACAGTGATTTCAGCATCGAGCTCTTCTTCTATTTCGCGTGCAATAGCTTGTTCGGGTGTTTCGTCTTTTTCGATTTTCCCTCCAGGAAACTCCCAACCGCCAATGAAATCGCCATAACCGCGTTGAGTTGCAAGAACTTGGTTATCGTCTACGATAACGGCAGCGACGACGTTGATGTTTTTCATTGTATCCTCCAAGGACTTATGCGTGTCTGATCTCGAAAAAGAATCATTATTGCTCTCTTTATTAAGTATATCAGTATCATGAAACTGGCTTTATAGATGAGAAACGATGCTTCTGGTGAATGCTTCTTCTCAAAACTTAGGTGTATCTATTGATTAAGTGTTGCGTTGACTAATTCGTCTAAATTGTAGGCATTGCGGAGTCGGAGTATTTCTTCTTCAGTGAGATCAAGCCATTGTCCATATGCAATTACGTCTCCATACCATTTGTCTTGGTCAGGGACGTATGCTAAAGAGTACTCTTTCGTGCATCTGAGCACGCTACCTCTGTTAGCATCCACAATTTCAAAGGACATCAGGATTGCGTCGTGTATTTCGCGATCCCCAATAAAGCCCCTTGAAAGATTGATACTAGGTTTCATATTTCGGTCCTTTCCGCACTGAAGCTGGGCTTAGGTTTTCTATCAGGGTTTATTACTTTGTGCTTGTGGATATAAAGCTACATCTTTAGATCATTACTCAGTTTAAGAAAAGAAACGAACATCGCATGTACTGTATTCGTCCCATCGCTAAATAGCACAGCTAGAGAAGAAGATCGGTTATATATTAGCAACAGTGTGTCTTTTATATTACAATGAATGCGATGAAGAGGTTCGTAATGCAATGAGGGTGCTGATGTGGTCAGTGCTTGGGCAGATGGTGCGTTCGTGAGTGTGCGGATTTGCAAACGCTCGAATCGTCTTAAGCGCATAAATGGACACGAGCTATCATCAGCATGAAAGTGCATATACGGGCGCAAGCCATCATCAGCAGATTTCGCTATTCTGAGGAGACAGACATGCTCACGAATGATTTCTTAGGTGACAACATTGCACGGTTGGGATTCGGAGCCATGCGCCTTCCCATCATAGACGGCGATGCTTCCAACGTCGATCAGGTAACGCTCGATGCTATGGTCGATACGGCCATCAAAGCAGGCGTCAATTATTTCGATACAGCCTATCCCTATCATGGTGGCATGTCCGAGATCGCGCTTGGCCGCTCGCTTGCGCATTATCCACGCGATAGCTACTTCTTCGCCACCAAGTATCCTGGCCACCAGATCGCCGACACCTATGATCCCGCCGCGATCTTCGAAGAGCAGCTGACCAAATGCGGTACCGAATACTTCGACTTCTACCTGCTCCACAACATCTACGAGGCATCCATCGAAGTCTATCTGGACGAACAGTGGGGCATCGCGGATTATTTTGTCGAACAGAAGAAGAACGGCTATATTCGTCATCTGGGCTTTTCGTGTCATGGTCGCCCTGAAACGCTCAAGCGTTTCCTTGACTACGGTGCGCGCAAGTACGCCGAGCTCGAGCAGCGCGATCCCGAAACTGCAGCCCTGTTCGCGGGTAATAACATCATGGAGTTCTGCCAGATCCAGCTGAACTATCTCGACTGGACCCTGCAGGACGCTGCTGCGAAAACGGCGCTACTTGAGAGCATGAACATCCCGATCGTGGTCATGGAACCGCTGCGCGGAGGCAAGCTTGCTCACCTGAACGATGCTCAGATGCAGCAGCTGAACGCGAGTGCACTTGGCGGCGCAAATTCTTCTGCTCGTTCGGCGGTGGAGTGGTCGTTTCGCTGGTTGCTCGGCATCCCGAACGTGAAAACGATCCTGAGTGGCATGTCGGACCTTGCTCAGGTGGAGGAGAATTGCCGCATCTTCCAGGAGTCGGCTCCGCTTTCGGAAGCTGAAGAAGGCGTGCTGATGGATGTGGCAGAATCGCTCAAGGGCGGTGTTCCGTGCACTGCATGCCGCTATTGCGTTGATTCCTGCCCGCAAGAGATCGACATTCCTCTGATGATGAACGCCTACAACGATCTTCAATTCGACACCAGCTTCACGGTATCGATGCAGATGGATGCTGTGCCTGAAGGTCAGCGTGCTCAAGACTGCATTCAGTGCGAATCGTGCGTGCAGATGTGTCCGCAGGGAATCGACATCCCAGCGGTGCTCGAAGACCTGGCAGCTACGCTCGATAAGATGCCGAAGTGGGCCGATTTGTGCCGCGAGCGCGAAGAGGCGGCAGCGAAATTGGCGGCGCAATCACAAGAATAGTTTCTGCAGCCTGCTACCTACGTAATCCCGCCGGGCAAAACAGCGCCACGGTGGAGACACGCGCGTTGAGGCTGCTATCCAGGGCCATGACCTAACTTGCAAAGCAGCTGATTACGCCAAAGAGCCACCAAAGAAACAACTTGTTTAAGGTTGATGGGCAAATGGGCGAGATAGGCCGGTCATGCGCTAGGGTAGTGCATTATGAGCGATTCTGCGACAACCCCTCATCTGCCAACTGGCTCAACCCGCACGATCATGATCGTGGTGCTGCTCGTCTGCAATGTGCTCGCTTGCTTTCTTGAGATGCTCATGAACATCGCGCTCGATCATATTGCGACACAGTATGACATTCGCCTTTCGCTCGCGAACTGGGTGGTGCTTGGCTTCGCCATCGTGAACGCAACGGCCATTACCACAGCGGCTTCGCTTCTGCGTCGTTTCGGCATTCGCAAGATCATGTTAACAGGATGTCTGTTTGCGCTTGCAGGGTCGTTGCTCGGCTTCTTCGCAACTTCGTTCCCGCTGATCGTGGTGGCTCGTTTGATCCAGGCAGTAACCACGGGCCTTTTCTTCCCTGTGGTCAATGAAGCGCTCTTCACGCTTTCGCCAAAGGGCAAAGCGGGCATCCTGCTTTCTGCCAACTCTGCAGTTTGCGGTTTTGCGTTCGCACTCACGCCGCCTATTGCTGGTCTCGTGTTAACGTATGGAGGTTTGAAGGCGTTGTTCTTAGTGCCTGCTGCCTGTGCGCTCGTTCTGGGCGTCGTCTGTTATTTCACCTTGCACAATATCTACGCGCGAGTGAAGCGGAAGATCGATATCCCGAGCCTTGTTCTCAGCTTTGTGGGGCTGGGAGCATTCATGTGTGGTCTGAATGAGGTCGCTCACGATCCGTTGCCTTCGATCGCGCTCATGCTCTTCGGCGCGGTAATGATCGCTGTGTTCGTAAGGCGCCAGTTGCGCATCTCTACGCCCTTGCTCGACCTGAAGCCGTTCAAATATCAAGTTTTCTCACTCGGAGAGACCCTCATCATGATCGCCTATATGGGGTCGCTCTTCGTAAGTTTGGTGGTGCCGTTGTATCTAGAAGGCGTACAGGGCGAAACGCCCTTCATTGCTGGTTGCTTGCTCTCGATCCCGATCTGCACCTATGCGACGCTCTGCATCGTAAGCGGCAAAGTGCTCAGCAAACGGGGCATTTGGCCTTTGGTTTCGTGCGGATTCGGCCTTGCGGTGCTCGGCTTCATCCTGGTGTATGGCGGCGTTTCCTTGGGGAACATAGTGCTCGTGCTGGTTTTCACCGCCCTGGCATATGGAGGGATCGGCTTGGCTTACCCTTCAGTCAAGAGCGTGGATTTCGAAGCGGTACCGCAAGCGCTGTCCTCACATGCCTCCTCGATCCACTCAACGCTCGTTCAGATCGCAGGCTCGATCGGTACGGCGCTTTTTGTGGGAATCATGTCGGGGCAGATGGAGCAACTTAGCGCTGCGGGCGCATCAAGGGCAACCGCCTATGCATCTGGTTTCGAGATCACGCTTGGCATCATCATCGGCATCATCGCGGCAGGACTCGTGCTCTCTTTCTGGTATTCGCGCATCGTCAGGAAGAAGAAGCACTAGCGCACGTGCTGTTCGGAAGAGCTCGTGATTCAGTCTAAAGTTTGCGGACTGGATGACGAAAGGGACTGCGGACGAAAAGTTGGACCGCTGATCGGTCCAGGAATGGAGTCCGCATG
>OGUL01002582.1_pt1 | contig 11948 bp, 9 predicted proteins | sample 1553651 | NCBI WGS metagenome assembly OGUL01 (sample SAMEA2580048, study PRJEB22360) | human gut metagenome | biome: human gut; feature: human-associated habitat; material: faeces | place: Denmark | collected 2008/2010
CTATCTCAGAAACAATCTGGGAAGCTGTCCGGTTATTCTTTGCCATAATTGCAGCTTCTACTACAAGAAGGCCGATACCGGTAGAAAGGTTTGCAGAATCGATTACTTTTATTCGGTCAGAAGCCCCCAGTTCTTCAGCAGCAAGGCGCATCACATTTCCAGAAGTGGACATACCTGCTGAAATAGAAAAGCAGACAATTTCCCTTCCAGCCTCTGCATAGGGGCGAAAAAGCTCCATGGCATCTGCCAGGGCAGGTGCAGAAGTTTTAGGTGTTGTCTTGTTTGCATCAGACCAGGCATAGATCTGATCCGGAGTAATGTTTTTTCCATCTTCATATTCTTTATCACCCAGAAGAATATGAAGCGGAAGAATGTCAATCTCATATTTTCGCAATAATTCCTGTGAAAGGTCGCAGGTACTGTCTGAAATAATTTTTACCATATATTCACACCCTTTTCCCGAACAAAGTCTGGGATATCTTCGGCTAAGGCAGGATAAAAGTTTCACTCTTACGCATAAATCCCGCCAGCTATTTCACTACTAATCAATATATTGTACCAAAAAACAATCGCAATTTCTACTCATTTACTATAAATTACATTCTTTCCCAAAACGGAAACCTGCCCAGACCTTTTTATTGGTGTTGATCTTGCTATAATTCATAAATGAAGTATAGCATGAAAAAGTGGTTTTTTGTATTGGATTTCCATCATATAAAAAACTGCTAAATTGTATCTAAAAGATCACAATCTAACAGTTTTCCATTATATGGTACAATTTACAAAAATACCAATTTATTATGATTAATACGTTGGAAGAAGGCCTCCATTGCCTGTCATGCAGACAATGGAGCAAGCCTTAGGGGAATAAAATACTTTTATTTACAAGAATAAAGTATATACTTTTCTTCTAAATAAGTACATGGATAAAATTACATAAAACATGCACAAAATACAATAGTTAGTCAAATGAATACCATAGATTGATACAATTAATTTTCCAAAAATACCTTATTCAAATATTTTTTTTGCCTTCTCCAGATTCATTTTTCCATTCACTTTCAAATAAATTTTTGTAATTTTAAGCGGCTCACCCATCTCACTGCAAAGCTCCTGCGCCTGTGATAAAGGAATATATATCTCCTCATTTTCCGTTACGGCAGTTACTTTACATGGAAGATAAACAGTTTGCTGTTCATTTTCTTCGTGTCCAGTTAAGGATACCGGATAATCTGTCGCGCCAGAAAGCTCTTTTGTATTTTCAGAAAGTGCATAAGAAATGGTTAGATTTTCTCCCATTTGCAGGAATTTTTCCTGTTGTTTTTTTGAAATGGAATGATTATTTGAGTCTTTCATGTTTTGCAATGATTTACTTCCAAGCAACAACACCGGTGTATTTCCTAAATCATTCTGCTCTGGATTTTCTCCAAACGCATTCAGATCGATTCCTAAAAAGGTGGCTGTTTCCGTATAATCTTCAATCTTGATGGTTACTGGAATTTCCACAACGGGCCATATCTCTTTTATCCCTTCTATTTTTTTTGCCTTTTTCAAAAAATCATCATCATAAGTAAGGTCTCCAAGGGAAACCAGTGCCGAGTATTGTTTTTTCCCATCCTGTATTCCTGCAAAAAGCTTTATAGAGAAAAATAATGCCAATATCAGAAGAAAACCTACAAAACAGGTAAAACTGTCTATTCTATTCTTTTTCAATGGGCATCCACCTTTCTGGTTTCTTCCAGAAGTATGTTTTTCTTATGAAGCTTGCCCAAAAGAAGTAGAATCACAGAAACAAGCAGTACTGCAATAACTGCAATAACGGAATACCACCAGCTGTTTGTTTCTTCCTGGTCATCCTCTATTTTTAAAGACTGGATTTTAGCTTCTTTAATCTCAGACTCAAACTCTGTACTTTCCTCATAGGAATTGCCGGCTGCATCCTCATAAGTAAGAATCAGTTTTCCGGTAATCCTGCCAGGAAAAGAACCGTCATCTTCTTCTGATTTTCCTTTTACATACACACGGAGACTTCCCTGTACTGCGGTTCCAGCTTCTAATGTTCCTAAAAAAGCGGACTCTTTTGGGTTCAATCCGTCTGCTTCCAGCCGGACACTTGCATTATATATCTTATCCCTTCCAAGATTCATTGCTTTCACCGGAATTTCTACCGTATCCATGGTATATAAAACGGAAGGAATATCAGAAGCTTCCAGTTTTGCACGCGCCGGCTGAGTGATCTGAAAGGACAGCGTTTCTGTACCTGTCGCTCCCGTCGCTTTTGAATCTTCGTAATCCAGAGAAAAAGAAACGGTTGCCTGACCTGGAGTACAGTCCTCTGCTATAGTGACCTTTTGCTTCAGGGTAATTGCTTCTCCTGGAGTCAGTCTCTGAACATAAAAAGAGTTTCTCTCAAATTCAATTCCCTTTGTATCCGCAGAAATAGAAATCTTTAGACCAAATACATTCTGGCTACGGCTTTTATTCCGGAATGTCAGTGACATTTCTGTGACAGAGCCTGCTTTTAGATTTTGTCCGGAAAGATTGTTATCCTCTAAAAGAACCTGCGGTTTATGTAGTATTTTCTCACCAGACGAGCTGGCAGAAGAACCGCCTCCACTATACTCTCCAGCAGAATAATCCCCACTATCTATAACAGGATCTGTAATCTGTGTTCCATTATCTGTATCAGTATTTCCATTTTCTATTATGACATGGATTGTCTTCTTTTCGTCCTCAGCAGAAGCGTCTCCTGATATAAATCCATCCAGGTCAGAATTTTGATTTTCCGAATCCGTTTTTTCAGGAGTCTGTTCCTCAGTTTCCGGAATCTTCTCATCTGTAGGATTGTTTTTTTCCTCTTCAAAAGGCAATGTACTGTCTGCATCACTATAAGAAGCTGACTGATCTGCTTCCAGAACAGACTCTCCCACAAAAGCAGCTTCCATATTCCCTGCATCTTCTGCAAAAACAGATGTCGGCAGAAGCATCATGAAACTTAATATTGCGAATGTGGTTTTCACAAATTTTTTTCCCATTTTCAGGCTGTCCTTTCTCTTAAAACTCCGCCATCCATCTCATATACGTGATCACATAAAATCCGGATATCCTCATCATTATGGCTTGCCAATAAAATGGTTTTTCCAGCTGCCTTTAAATCAAGCAAAAGTTCCCTGATCTCTGCCACGCCGTGTTTATCCAGACCGTTAAATGGTTCATCCAGAATCAGGAAGCGAGGATCTTCCATAATGGCCTGTGCAATCCCAAGGCGTTGCCGCATTCCAAGAGAGTACTTTCCAACCGGCTTTTTCATATCCGGATCCAGTCCTACTTTTTTTAGGATCAGGCGGATATCTGCCTTTGAAATCATTCTTTTCATATCTGCCAGTATTTCCAGGTTCTTTACACCGGTATACTGGGTAAGAAAGCCAGGCGTCTCAATGATGACACCAAGGCTTTCTGGAAAATCTACATCACGACCAATTTCTTTTCCGAAAACACGGATGGTGCCTGTGGTAACAGGAAGGAATCCGCAGATACATTTCATAAGTACTGTTTTGCCAGAGCCATTATTTCCTACAACGCCGTAAACCTGTCCCACCTTTAAGGTAAGATTTACTTCTTTTAATACCAGATCTTCCCCGAACCTTTTGGTTACGTGTTCTATTTTCACACAGGTATTTTGAAATTCAGATTTCTTCCACTTTTCCATTTAAAACACCTCCAAAAATTCCCATTAACACCAATAAAAATAATAGCAGAAATAACCACAATCCCGCTTTATCCGTTCCCCAGTTTCCATCTGCCAGAATCCATTCCACTGGGTAAAACCAGATCTGGTCTTTGAAATAGCGTTCATGAAGTATAATTCCAAAATAATAGCTGACAAAAGGAATCCCATATGCCATATAAGCTGAATTCCATAAGGTACCACAGATTCCACCAAAAGTGCTTAGAATACTTCCGATCAGTCCCATCCTAAGAGCTTTCATAAGCAGCTCCAGAAACTGTTCCTTTGGAAAGCTGCCTTTTATTTCCATAGGATAAAATATAACAAAATTAACAAGAAGTATGGTGCTTATAGCAAATATCCAGACTAAAAATCCAGATGTCATAACAGAAAAGACTTTTCCTTCCACATATAGCCTGCGGTTTGTCCTGGGAAATGCAGCTTTTAAAAATCCACTTTTATACTCCTGTAAAAAAGAATCACTCCACGGCAGTACCGCAGCTACAGGGATGGCAAAAGATACCATCTGACTTTTCAATGAACCATCCAGCAGGCTGATAAAAGTTCCACATGTTAATGCTTTTTTCAAACTTGGATAAGTCTGACCTGCTGCGATAGAAAAGCAGGCAATCAGCCATGCCGCCAGGAAACTCCTGCCAAGAAGCATACGTTTTGTTTCTACCCGCATAGATATTTCCCCTTCTGATTATGTTTTTTCTCCCAGAAATTCAAAGGGATATTTTTTCATCCTGCGAAGTGCCAGAACCATAAGAACAAATAAAATACCTGCGAAGAACATACAGGACTGCCAGATGGTCGGAAGTAATGGATCATAGCCAAAGTTATGTTTTCCATATACAGCCTGGTTCAAAGGACTGATCCAGCAGATCAGTACATTCACCTGATACATTTCATATTTTTCCTTATGCAAAATTGCGGCTACCACACTGGGTTCCAGTAAAAATCCAAATACACTATAAAGAAGTCCAAACACCATGCCTTTTGTTTTTCCTTTATAAAGATTTCCAACAAGGATCACAAAACCAAGTGTCAGGGAATAGCAGAATAACAGGAGAAAAACCTGCAGCATACAGCCATACGGAGAGATACTCTCCATGACTCTTACTGTAGAGGGGACCTGCAAGTTTTTCCCCAGTTCAGAATATCCGAGCATGGCAGCAGTCTCGCTCCACAGGTTGCCCGGATAACTGTCCTTCATACACAGTACAGATGTAAATATCAGCATCAATACTGTATAAAGAGCAGTCACAAGAATAATATAAATAAACTGTCCCAAAAGCCATTTTTTCTTTGTTGTTCGAATTAACTGATATGGAGTAACTGGTGTCATCTTTGGCAGGTCTGAGAACAGCAGAAGCAACAGAAGAGAACTGAGCAGTACTGCTGTTCCATCCCCAAAGGTCCAAAGAAATGGCTCTACGGCCTGTACCGGTGTATCATAGTTTTCCATAACAACCATGATTCTTCCAGTGAGAAGAAAGCTAAGTACAAATTCCAGAAGGAAGGTAAAAATGACTTTTGGATTTCGAAAATAGCCAAAGAAATTGTAATGTACAATTCCAAGTACCTGCTTCATATCAGTAGCCCAGATCCCTGTCTATAATACTGCCATCCACGGCGTTAATGGTAAGGAAGCTCCAGCTTGGATAGTCTGTGATGTCCGAGTAACTATTCCCATCATAGTCACCTTCCACTTTTCTGCTTCCAAAGAAATCCCAAACGGGAACCAGAAGACCTGTATGCGGATCTGTGGATGGTTCATAAATTCTGGCATAGCCCAGAACAATCCGGTCAATGTCATAAACTCTTGATTTTTCATATTCCATATTATCTGCATTGGTTACTACCATCATTTTTTCATATGTTTTCATAATCTCAGAAAATGGAAGAAGGTTTAAATTTTCTGTTTTTGTCTCTCCTATGGTATAAGGGTTTGAATAAGACATGCTTTCAATTCCATCTTTATCGACAAAGAAATAAAGACTTTCATAAGACCAGGTTTCCATAGTGCTGTCCATATCTTCCAAAGCACCGCCATCTGCCATTGTCTGAGTAATCGGAACACCGTTTATAGTACGTGTGTAATAAATCGCATATCCGCTTCCAAGATTACTTAAACTATTATCCTCTTCAAGACTATTGCACAATGCATAACTCCAGTCTGAAAACTGCAGATCTGTAATCCCCATTTTATCTACTTTTTCCTGTACCATTTTTTTTGCTTCATCTAATGAAATCCCAATGGACTCCTCAGTAGGTTTTTCTCCTTCACTGAAAGAAGTATACTCATACCAGGTCGTGTCCGCAGGCAGCTTTTCCCCGCTAGATTTTGCCGTTTTTCGGATTTTGACAGATAAGGTATCGGATCCGTAGGAAGATGTCTTGTAAAAATATTCCGATCCATCCGGCATCTGTGCAACACCGGAGAATTCATTTTCCGCAGTACCATTTTCTGTCTCCTGGGAGCCTGCAACAGGTCTTCCTTCTGCCAGGGTCTTCGTCTCCGGGGCTGATTGATACTGCTCTTCCCAGGATTCAATATCATCATAAATATTATAGTAAAGGTTACCATCTTCATCCGTACCCCAATTATAGGGATCCAGATTTCCGTTTGCTACATCTTCTTTTAGTTCATCCAACGTTTTTTTGATTTCATCCTTTGTCTGGGTATAATAGCTATCCGATGTATACAGCTTTGCCTCTGAGAAAAAGGCATCTGTAATACGGTCAAGAAGATCCTGTGTAACTTCTGCAGGCGTGACAGAAATTGCGGATATCTTTTCTACATCCGGTATTTCTACAGTGGCATCCGTGTTCACTACAAGTTTTGCACTGTCATCTGTAGTCTGACTTTTATAGGTTTCCGGAGCATTGAGCAGGTCTCGAATAGTTGTTCTTACCGCTGTGTTCTTATCCTTTGTATTTTCAGAAGAGTCCTCCTTCACCATATCTACGCCTTCAGCTTCTGTATAAGCATTTTCTACCTTGCTCCCTTTTGGTTTTACAAGGGAAGATTCCGGGGTCTGGGCACATCCTGTGAGCATTCCTATACAAAGTGTTAATCCTACAATTTTATTTATGTTTTTTCTCATGTTGAATAAATTCTCCTTCCTGTTTATGTCCACAAGTATAGCATCTTTCATTGCACCAAATCTTCCGCAAGTTGTAACTGTTCTGTAAATTCAAATTATTTACCATAAAACAGATACGATCGTTCCTTTTCCCTGATGGCTTGAAATTTCCAGCTGAAATCCGTGTATATCTGCAATTTTCTGGCATAGCGCAAGACCAAGCCCAACACTTCCCTTTACTCTGGAACGTGATTTATCGACCATATAAAAAGCTTCTGTTACTCTTTTCAGATCCTCCTCAGGAATTCCCTTCCCATAATCCTGAACGGATAAATGATTTTGGGTTGCCTCCAGTACGATTTTTGAATTCTCGTCGGAAGCCTTGACTGCATTATCAATAAAATTTGTCACTGCACTCATCATAAGGTCCGGATCAAATGTTTTTCTAAGCTCCTCTGGATTACAATGAATCTCAAGACAAATGTTTCTCTCCTGAAGCCTGTAAGTAACAAGTTTTTTTACATCTTCCAGAAATTGATTCATCTGAACTTCCACTGGAACAAATTCTGCTTCACCTGTTTCATATAATCCGGTAAGTTCCAGCATTTTCACTGAAAGCCTGGAAAGCCTTCGGCATTCATTTCTAATATAATCAAGCGCTATCTCCTGCCTCTTGGGAGATAGGCGTACCGTTAGAAGTGTATCTGCATATCCTATGATTGCAGTCATCGGTGTCTTTAATTCATGGGCCAAACTTCCAAGCAGCTGTCTCTGTGCCTGGTTTACGGAAGAAAGCTTTTCAATCTGCTCCCTTACTTTACCTGTCATAAGATTAAAGCTTTTCCCAACCTGTGCCAGTTCCGTTTTTCCTTCTGATGGCACTTTTATCTCATAATTTCCATTTGCTACAGAAACAGCCGCTTCTTTTAGCCTTGTGAGCGGTTCCATAATTTTCCGCAAAGTCAAAAACAGGAAAAAGCCAACAAACAGAACCAGAAACAGGGTAAACCCTCCTGCCTGATAAAACAGTGTCTGACTCTGTTTTTGTACACTGGTAATATCTTTGTAGGTGACGATCTGATAGTTCATGTCTGTAGAACTGTAGCTGGAAGAATAAAAGAGCAAAAATACGTTGCCATTTGTTTTGCTGAGCAGTGGTTTATCACAATAGATGTCATTTTCGAATCCATCATGTTTGTTTTTTGTTAGGTTTCTGATATTTTGCAGATCAAACTCATATTTTGTCCCATTATATTGTTCTTTTCCATCCTGATATAAAACGGCGCTGTCGTGGAATACCTGACGAAAAGCATAAATAATCATTTTTTCCCGGATTTTATCATCAGAGTCCTGTGTTTTACTTTTAATCCGCATTAGCATGTTTTCAAACTTAGAAATATTTGTTTGAAACCTGCTATTTTCATAACTGTTGATATTCTGTATGCTCTGATTTTTCCGCCTGTAAGTTGTATAGAAAAAAATTCCAGATGACAGCAGAAGCACCACGCAGATTACCTGTAAAAAAATTTTTGTAAATAGCTTCATAAATCCACCTCAAGTCGATAACCAATTCTAGGAATGGTTTTGATTTTATCCTGCCAGCTTAGTTTTTTTCTGATGCGTCCAACGTGTGCATCCACAGTTCTTGTTTCTCCGCAGAATTCCTCCTTCCACAGTTCCTGCAAGATCTGGTTTCTGGTAAGTGCTTTATTTGGGTTTTTTACGAACACCATAAGGCAGTTATATTCCATAGGTTTTAAATATATTTCTTCTCCATTTTTCGTAACTATGTGACTTACGGTATCAATTATGACATCGTCTATCTGAATCTGTTTCGGTGCCGTTCCATAACGATCTAATACTTTTTCCAAACGCACCATTACCTCCAGCATTTCAAAAGGTTTTACTATGTAATCCTCGGCTCCGTCTTTTAACCCTTTTACTTTACTTGTAACATCAGCCTTTGCCGTAAGAAATATAACCGGAATACCAAACTTTTTTAATTCCGGTAAAAGGGTATAACCATCCTTTCCCGGAAGCATAATATCCACAAGTGCGCACTGAAATTCATGGTCCTGTACGACGCCTTCACTTGCATCATTTCCATCCAGATAACCTACTGTTTCATAACCAGCAGCTTCCAGATTCATACAAAGCAGATCATTGATTGCCATTTCATCTTCTATCACCAGTATTCTTGCTTTCATAATAATGTTCCTTTCATTTTACACAAACCCGATTATTTCTTTATTGTGCGTGATTTTTACTATTACAATTATACACTAATTTCAGTACTGCGAACGTAACCGATTTGTAAAGAAAAAGGAATCAAGAACGATCCATCTGGAAGTCGTTTTGATTCCTCAAATCCCACTACATTTTTGATTTCATTTTGTTAATTGTGTTTATATGAGTCACACCCTCCCTCTCTTAGAACTGTCTATTTCCCGACAGACAATCATGAGAAAATCTCACCACAATAAATGAAAACTGGATACTAGCTATACGTTATGTAGTGGTATACTTAAGGTGCCGAATAAGATCGGAAGGGGATTGGTGCTTACAAGCCCGTCCGACAGACTGATTTTCAGCTCCTTAGGTGTACCACTTTTTGTTTCCATCGGGTTTTGATGAGGACGCAGGACAGCCAACAATTAAGCAAGGAGCTGCATCGGCTTATGCGAAGGAGGTTTGCTTTATGGAAGTATTGTATAAGCGGTGTTGTGGGATTGACATTCATAAAAATATGATGGTAGCCTGTATTTTTACGAGTGTCAGAAAAAAAGAAATCCGTCAGTTTTCAACAATAACGGAAGATATTCTCCAATTAGTTTCGTGGCTGAAAGAAACAGATTGTGAGATGGCTGCCATGGAAAGTACGGGCTCTTATTGGAAACCTGTATATAATATATTTGAAGAAGAACAGATACCGATCATGGTTGTGAATGCGCAGCATATCAAAGGAGTTCCCGGACGTAAGACGGATGTAAAAGATGCAGAGTGGATTGCCGATCTGGTACGCCATGGATTAGTAAAAGCAAGTTACATACCAAATAGGGATCAAAGAGAACTGCGAGAAATAACCCGTTACCGCCAGGAGGTAATTGAAGAACGTGCTCGTGAATTAAATCGAATCCAGGCTGTGTTAGAAGGCTGCAATGTTAAATTGAGCAGTGTAATTACCGATATCAGCGGAAAAAGCGGTATGACAATTTTAAAGGCAATTGTATCTGGAGAAACAGATCCGGTTGTTTTAAGTGAACTTGCCGAAGGAAGAGCCAGAGATAAAATTCCAGAAATGCAGAAATCCCTACAAGGACGGATATCAGAACATCAGCAAAAAATGTTGAAACATCAACTTGGGAATATTGAAAGCCTGACCGCTTTAATTATGGATTTAGATGCAGATATTAAAAAAACAGAATCCATAAATTGGGCAATCGAAGCTTTGGATGATATGCCTGGGATTGGAAGAAAAAGTGCAGAACGAATTTTAGCGGAAACTGGTGTGGAAATGGAGCACTTTCAAAATGAATCCCGTTTCAGCTCATGGGCGGGGCTTGTGCCTGAGTGTAAGGAAAGCGCCGGAAAAAAGATGAGTACACGAATACGGAAAGGAAATAAATATTTGAAAGCAACGTTGGTGGAATGTGCTCGTGCTGGAATACGAAACAAGCAAAGTTATCTCTACTCCCGTTATCAAAGAATTGCCGCGCGCAGAGGTGGGAAAAGGGCTTTAATTGCAGTAGCCCATACCATGTTAATCGCGATTTATCATATACTAAAAGAGAAAGTTCCTTATCATGACCTTGGAGCGGACTACTACTCCGTTATCAATCAAGAAAAGATAATCAATAGGAATATTCGTACATTAGAAAAGTTAGGGGTAAATGTAATGATTCAGCCGAAATGAATCTCTTTAACTGTATAATTAAGAGAAGGAAATAAGCCCGCCAAAAGGCGAGCTTATTTAGAATGCTTGTTTATAGGTTATCGCTGAACTACGTTTTCAGGACAGCCCCTTCCTATAAAATCATATGTTACACAAGTGTCTGTCCCATTGCCGCTGCAATTTCCTTTAACTTGTCGATAGCATAGCCTGTATATTTTGAAATCTTATCGACAGGTTCCTTTTCCTCGATCATCATCTGGGCCAGGGACATTTTTTCTTTTTCAACTCCCTGTTTCATTCCTTGTTCAATTCCCTGGTCTACAAGAGCTCTACTTAGATTACACATGTCTCTCACCTCACTCTCGAATTCTTCTGTCATGGCAATATCAAAATCTTCATGTAACCGCTTCTTTTTTTCTTCTGGAGTGGCAGACGTTGAAAACAGGATATTTAGCAGGTCAAGGATCTCCAGTTCGCTTTCTTTATCTGCATCTCCCAGATTTACGATCACCACTTCCATCAGATCATAGCTTTGAGGATCTGTATAGGACTTCCCCAGTATCGTATCCTCAATTGTGTGATATTTGAAAATACCATTTTTGCGTTTTTTAGCCGGATCCGGACAGATCCAGATAGAATATGCTTTCTGGATCTTTTCGTAATGTTCATCTGTAAATATGGTTCCATACTGCTCTGATATCATTCTTGCACAATAATAAAATCCTCTGGTTACAAGTGGATATCCTGGAGTATCATTCAACTGGATTTCCAGATTGATAATAAGCTGTATAGGTTCAATGTTTCCAGGAAGATAGGCTTTAAAACGGATGTCATAATATACAGTTTGATCCTTGACAGCGTTTGCCTCTGAATTCAAACATTCGATTCTTTTGTCTCCGTTTAGTTTCTCATCACGATCCAGCTGATCCTGGTGAACAGCACGTTTAGAAATTTCTGCGTCATCTTTCAGACAGTTATTACAAATAAAGTTCACGCTGTATTGAGAAAATTCTTTTGTACAGGATTTTAAGATCCATGCTATGATTGCTTTGTAAGTCAATATTTTTTTCGCACATTCATCATATTTCGCACGGTCTGATATAAGGTCAATGGTCTGTGCCAGATTCGTCTGACGTACTATAATACCCACCTCCTGTATAATTGGTTAACTGATAACATTTTATGATTTTATATTACCATAAAGAAAAAATGGGAGCAATATATTTTTATATAAGTT